>Ga0066395_10000092_pt1 | contig 32396 bp, 32 predicted proteins | sample PanSoiPlot1MoBio_FD_61218 | JGI IMG/M metagenome (GOLD analysis project Ga0066395, IMG submission 61218) | Tropical forest soil microbial communities from Panama analyzed to predict greenhouse gas emissions - Panama Soil Plot 1 MoBio | ecosystem: Environmental > Terrestrial > Soil > Tropical... | reverse complement strand
GGGCGGCGTCGAGATCGGTCTGGGTTTTGACGCGCCGCTGCGCAAACTCGGGCGGCAGGATCGGCACGTCCTCGAGAGCCTCGATCCGCTGTGTCAGCGCCTGATGCTCGGCTCGCAATGGTAGATTTTTTTCGACGCGCTGCAGCCGGACAATTTCTGATTCGATAGTGTTGCGCCGGTTGCGCATCTCCCGGAGTTTCGTATCCAGCTCTTGGACGCACTTCTCGCGGATCCGGTAGTCGGCGGGCGACACAATACGCCGTCGCGCCTCCTTGCGCAGGTCGATGAGCTGGGCGATGGCCTGGTTCAGCTTTGGTTTGGAGCCCCCGGCGAGAAACAAGGCCGCGCGTTCGGCTTTCAGCTTGTCGAGCACGGCCTTGAGGCCCGCGATGCCCGATCCGGCCTCTGCGAGGCTGAAGCCAAGGGATCCGCCGTCGGCGAGCAGGGCCTTGGCGTGCTCGTGCAGCCGACGGTGATCGAGTGCGAACACCTTTTCGAACACGTCTCGAGATACGCCACCGAGAAAACTCTCGATCGCGCCCTCATCGAGGGGCGATCCGTCGGCGGCGGCAAGCGCGTGCTTGCCACGGCGCTTGCGCACGACCGACAACCGACGGCTATCGCTGGCAAGGAGGTCTATGCCGATCGCGATATCCTTGGCATCATGCCTGAAGCCGTCGACGACATCATGAGGGTAGCCAAACAACACGCTGGAAAGGGCCCGCAGGGTTGTGCTCTTTCCCGCTTCGTTGTTGCCGTAGATAAGGTGGAGGCCCGGTGCCGTCCCGAAGTCCAGCGAATGGCCCGTAAAGTGGCCGTACGCACGCAGGTGGAGCCCGGTGACGCGCATCACCCATCCTCCTCGCCGGCAAGACGGGCGGCGAGTTGCGGTTCGAGCCTGTTCAGAACTTCCCTGCACAGACCCGGAGTTTCGATCAGTTTCAGACAGGGGAGCTCTTTCAATTCCCCCGGCAGTTTGGTTCGCAATGATTCGAGCTCTTTCGTCAACAGCGGCCCCAGCAGCGCAGGGTTGCCGGCGATTTCCTGCATGATGCTGACGAGATCGTGGGTCTGCTCATTCGGGATTGCGTCAATCCGCTCACCGAGCGGAGTAGTGTTGTTGACGATCTTTTCGATCCACAGGTCATCGCCGGCGATCTCGCCTGCGAGTTCGAGCGCCGTTTGCCGCAGGCGGTGCGGTCGGCGCTCAATGTGCGGGTGAAGCGATGTGCGGCCGGCGAGTATCACGCGAACGGCGCCGGGGCGCCCGTCACTGTCTCGACAGGCCCGGGTCAAGGCCCCCCGTACACTTTCGACCAGTTCGGCCTCGACGTGCCGGCCCTCCAGATCGACCTCCACCCGATGCCAGCGGACCACGTCGAGGGGAACGAAATCGGCCGACAACGTCCGGCCGGCGTCGTCGACCTCCACCAGGAACGAGCCCTTGGGGCCGGTCTCTCTGGTATGCCGGCCCTGGAGATTTCCGGGGAAGATCACGAATGGATCGTGGGCAAGAACGGCGTGCTTATGGATATGGCCGAGCGCCCAGTAGTCGTAGCCGCGGGTGGTCAATTCCTCCAAGGTGCATGGCGCATACGCGTCGTGGTCTGCGGTTCCGGCGAGCGAGGTGTGCAGGAGGCCGATGTTGTAGTAGCCGCGCAGCGATGCCGGATAGGACGATGCGAGATTTTCAGTGATCGGCCCGGGTCTGAAGCTCTGGCCATGGACCGCAACGCGCACCGGCAGATCGTCGAACGTAACCGTCTCCGGCTTTCGCTCGCCGAGCATGCGGGTGTTTTCCGGCAGCGACAGGGCACTGGTGATCTTGTTGTCGGCGTCATGATTGCCTTTGATGATCACGACGCGAATCCGCTTCTGCTCCAGCCGCCTCAGCTGGTTGCGAAGGAACACGGCGATCTGCATGTTCGGACAATCGTGGTCGTAGAGGTCGCCGGCGAGCACCAGCAGGGCGACCTCTTGATCGATGCACAGATCGATCAAATGCTCGAAAGCTTCGCGCGTGGCGCGCCGGAGCCGCTCGACCTGGCGGGTATCCTGACGCGACAGTTCGCGGAGCGGGCTGTCCAGGTGGAGATCCGCGGCGTGAACAAATTTCATTGCACTTGCCGTCTGGCTTGCGCCTTGGCCCGAATCGGGGCACTTCATGCTAAGGCAGCACTAGCAGCCACCCGGCTCCGACCCAAGCGACGTCGCCAGCGGACTGTGGATCGATACAGTGAAAACGAATCGGAGCTGGGGGGATTCCCTGCCCCGATGCGAGCCCGTGCGTTAACAACGGGATTATCTGCCCCGGCGAGTCGAATTCCCTGCCCCGCCGGCCCAGGGAATTTGCTGCAAATCACTGGAAATGCCATGTGAAACCACTCTGGAACCTGCGAATTTGCAATGATCCGAAAACCCTGCCCAATTCCCTGCCGGCAGGGAATTCAGCGGCCGACCGGTAAATACAAGCTGCGCCACAAAAGCGCTGGGTCGGTCGAGAGCGGAGGCCGCTATTGGCTTTTCCGAATGCGCGAACCTCGCCTATTTCAATGACAGGTTCGGTTCTGATATCGTGGCTCTCCAAAATCAAACTCCGGAGGAGCGCGCATGGATCGCAGATCGATCTTCAAAATCAGCGTTGCGGCGTTGGCGGTTGCCCCGCTGTTCGGCCGCAAAGCACGTGCCGCGGCCGAGAAGAAGCAGCACAAGCTCGCAATCCATGTTGACCAGAATGATCCCGCTGTGATGCGGCTGGCGCTTGGAAATTCGCGTAACGCCTACGAATTATACGCCTCGATGGCCGAGGAGATCGCGATCGAGATCGTCTGCTACGGCCCGGGGCTTCACATGCTGCGCGACGATACGTCGCCGGTGAAGGACGAAATCCGGGCAACTCGGGCGAGGGTGCCGCAGCTCGCTTTCACCGCCTGCAACAACACCAAGCGCGCCATGGAGAAGGCCGAAGGCAAGGCCATCCCGATCATCCAGGAAGCGGTGATCGTTCCAGCTGGCGTGGTGCGGCTGGTGGAATTGCAGGAGCAGGGGTTCAAGTACCTCAAGCCATGAATGTCAAGCCATGAATGGTTGAGCGACGCGAGACCCATCGTGGGAAACGCATGCGCGTTTTGGCGGCGTATGTGGCTGGTCGGGCGACAAGTCTGCAGAAGTCAATCCGCCTCGTCGAACAGATCAGAGCCGGCCTTTGCCAGGCGCAGCGAGATCGGATCTCTCCATTCGACTCCCATCTCGACGAGCGTGTTGCCGATCGTGCGGCCCGCTTCGGCGTACGGCGCAGTGTCCAAGGCGCGCCTCAGAAATGGTAACAGGGCATCCACATAGGCCGCCAGAGAATAGGTCCTCTTCGCCCACTGAAGGGCGGCCACGGCCCGAGCGTCGGCTGCCGGCCGATCGGCCGCGATTTGCTCCAAGGCGGTACGGACTGGCCGGGGATCATCGTCGCAGGATACCTTCCAAGCAAGCTCTGACGGAACCCGCGAATAGGAACCGAAGTCAGGAATAATCAGCGGTCGTCCGGCATAGAGTCCTCTAATCAGTGACGCTGAGCCACCTTCGAGGACCGGAAAACGCAGGCAACAAATCGCATCGGCATCCGTCAGATGGCAGGCGAGTTCGTGGTCAGGAATCCAGCCATTGTAAAACTCGCAATCGACGCCCAGCTTTGAAGCAAGATTGGCGAGCAAAACCTTATGCTTTGGAGCGATCTGACCAACGAGACGGTACAACGCCCGTTTCCCCAGGCGATCCGACGAAGCGATCGCACGGATAACGCGGGACGCCTGCTTGTTTAGATTGATCACGCCAAAAGTAACGATCAGAAAACGGTCGGCGTGGGCACGCGCACACTCGATCGGTTCATCCGACGCTTGACATAATGGAAGCTCTGCCACTGGACCTGGACAGGAGTCCTCGAGTGCACGGATATAGTGGGGCCCATGTCCAACCGCTGCGAGCGCGAGGGAAGCTAAAAACCGGAGAGGCCGGAAATCTATTTCCGGGCGCTCAGGCCCTTCGGCTGCGCCCGTTCCAAACCGGACATTCCATTGGTCGACGGGATATCCGACGTTGCGTAGTCCATTTATCAAGTTGACGACCGAGGCATCGTGAAAAATTGCCACACTGGGTCGCTGCAGCATCAAATCCAGCGCATGATAGTGAAATGGAAAATGATCACCGATATTGACCACGCAAAGATCGAATCGGCGTCGCAACGTGGCGTCATCAAAATGATCGGCGGAATGCAGCGCTAGCTTTGTCGGCAATACATCGAATTTCGCCCCCTCGCCCGTTTCAGTCCTCAGAATTTCAATCTTGGCTCCCCGGAGCGACAGTTCCACGCACAGGTCACGGCTGTATTTCGCAATCGCCGATCGGACGTTGAACGGCGTCGCCCATCCGATGCGCACTAACGCCTCCCCGCTAACAACTTATCGATGGTTGTCGGCCAGTTGATGCCTCGGGAACGCCATTGCTCGTGCCCGGCCTGCCCCATTTTTCTGGCCCGCTCCGGATTCTCAAGAAGGTATGCCAGCGCCTGGGCGAACGCCTTTGCGTCTGGCTGTGCGACGCAGCCGGAATGTTCGTGTTCCACCAAGTGCAGGACGCCCCCGGAATCACTGGTCGTCGCTACCGGCTTGCAACACTGAAAGCTCTCCATGGCAACGTAACTGACAGAGTCCTCGTCGACCGGCGCATAGGCAACGCAACGCGAACGGCCGACAAGTTCGGCAAGTTCACGCCTCGGAATAAGGCGAAGATCGAGTTTCACCCTGTCTTCGATATTCCACTCGGCAATGATCCGGCGCAGACGCGTCGCATCTTCCTCACTGTCAGGTGGCCCGGCCACGATCAGCCGTGTATCGCGCGGCAGGTATCGCATGGCATCGACGATCAGCCACTGACGTTTCATGCCATTTACTCGACCAGGAGCAATGATGTATCCATTGTCGTTCACATTCGAAAACAGTTCGGGATCGTTCAGTGGCGGATGAAGGACCTCGGAATCAAAGCCGTTATATCGTTTGAGGCGACTGGCAGTGACCTTTGAGTTGACATAGATCTTTGTTCGGCTTGAGAAGCAGGTATTGTCATTCTCAATGATCAGTCGCCGCACTTGTCTGCCGCGATCTGTATCCGGAATATTCGACTGCTTTGCGTCCCACAGATCATAAGCTTGGCGATATTGATGCAGAAGCCAGAAAACCTTATTCTCGAACGGAACAAGATACGCCGGAAACTTAAGCGCAATCACGAGGTCGACATTTCGCAAACGCAGTGATTTGCAAATGAACATCTCGTCCACCAGCCGTTCGTACGGCTCAAACTTGAACGGAATTCGAAAGGCTTCCGCCTCTAGGCCCCGCAGTCGCAGATTGACCACGAGGTGGTGCGTTAGCTCTTCGGCGCCGCCCCAGACAAAGGGCGCCATGTTCGTCAGAACCAGGACCTTCACCCGGTCAATCTCCTTACCACGTCGGCCCAGCTTATTTTCAGCTCATCGACGCGCGCGCGCGCACCGCTCCCGAGCTCACCTGCATGTTTTCTGTTGCTCCAGAGCCGGTCAAAGGCCTCCGCGAGTGATCGCGGATCAGCAGCCGTTATGACTCCGCAAACCCCGTCCGACACGAATTCCCGAACGCCACCGGCATCCGAGGTTGTGATAGTGCACTTTGAAGCCAAAGCGGCTTCGACCGTCGGGTATCCATAGCTGTCTTCATCAAGGGGCACATACGCTGCAGCCAGCGCCGATGATAGCAACGAAATCTTTTCCGACTCGGATATCCACCTATAATCGAGCGTTACACGATTGGCCAACCGATGCTGCATCACGGTTTTACGCAGCAAGTGGACATACTTTTCTTCTTCGCCGCTGCTCATTCCCGCGATGTGCAGTCTAACCGGTGTCTTTACATATTTCATCGCTTCGACGGCTAGATGCTGGCGCTTGTGATGTTCGAATCGGCAAATCATTACAACTGAATCGCTGTATCCGACGCTGAAGTAACGTTCCGGCTGCATAACCGGAGGATACAGTACCTCCGAGTCTATGCCGTTGAATTGTTTGAGCCGCCGTCCGACAACCGCCGAATTGGTGTAGACCTTGCGGGCCTCGTTCAACGCCTTGGTATCGGCCGCCATCAGCGTGCGGCGGAAAGATTTCCAGTATTCCGTATTCGGCACGGCACAGTATTCCGTCTGCCACAGGTCATAAAACGCGCGAAAGTGGTGGATGAACCAAACGATCTTGTTGTGGTGCGGAATGACATGCGCAGGGGGACGAAACGTAATGATGCGGTCGCAACTGTCGTTCAGATCGATCAGTCTGAAAGCGAGCATTTGTTGAAAAAGGGTTTCGGGATCGTCGGTCTGTGGAATCCAAATGGTCTCCACTTGATGGCCCGCCTCGATGAGTTTGGGAGCCAGCCAATCGACGATAAATCGGCCGCCACCCTGGATTAACGGGACTGCGGAGGAAACCAAGCCAATTCTCATGGAGCGTTTATCTCAGGAATTTTTGAATGCGCTGGCCCGGGGGTGCACCTTCGATCTCGACGGCTTCTTGATCAGCCCTAACGCAAGATTTTCGTTACGCGGGATGCCAGTGCGCGCAAGCGTCTGCCCGCGCGCCGCAATTCTTTGACGGGCCGCGTGAGTTGCGCCTTAATTTTGATGCTCCACGGAGTTCGAACGGCAGCACGCGCCTGCAAGAACTCGGCGGCGAGGACGCCCGGTGAAATGAAATCACCCTTGGCATTTTTGGGCTTTCCCTGACCTTCCGTTGAGCTTAACAGGATGTCCTCCTGACTGACAGCCGCGAAAACGGCAACTCTGAAATGATCTCCCGCGCGATCTTAAGCGAGGATTTCCCCAAGCACTGAGCAGATGTAATCCAGATCTGCCTCCGTCAGTCCACCATGAGTCGGAAGGTTTATGCCGCGCGCGGCACATTGCTCGGAATTCGGAAAAGCGCCAGCGCCATATTCGCGATAGGGCGGCATTGTATGCAGGGGATAGAATACCGGACGAGTCTCGATGCTGCAATCTTCAAGACGTCGCATGACGGCGTCGCGGCCTATAGTTGCTCGGTCGGTCAGCATGATGGTGAACATCCACCAGGCGTGATCTGCCCAATCCTCCGCGGTCGGCAACACGATGCGCGGAGCAAGTGCACCCAGCCGCTTCCGATATCCGGCCGCAACAGCCTTCCGTAGGCCCAGGTGCTGTTCGATTCGCTCCATCTGCGCGACGCCGATCGCCGCCACGATGTTAGGCATCCGATAATTGAATCCGACGATGGGAAAAAAGTATCTGCGTTCTGGGTCCATGCCCTGGCCGCGATAGGTCCGCAACAGTTTGGCCAGAGTGTCGTCGTTGGTTGTCACGGCGCCACCTTCACCAGTCGTCACAATCTTGTTGCCATAGAAGCTGAATGTAGCGCATGTGCCGATGCCACCAACTTGTTGGCCTCGATAGCGCGCTCCGATCGCTTCGGCCGCATCCTCAATGACCGCTAAGCCGTGCTGCACTGCAAGCTTCATGATCGGCGCCATGTCGGCAGGATGACCATACAGATGAACTGGGATTACCGCCCTGGTGCGTGAAGTGATCCGTGCCGCGACGGCTGTCGGATCGAGATTTAACGTCAGCGGATCACAATCCACGAAGACCGGTGTGGCGTTGCAGTAGCGAACAGCATTTGCCGTGGCGACATACGTCAAGGTCGGCACGATGACTTCGTCACCAGGTCCGATGCCGAGCGCAACAAGCGATAAATGCAATGCCGCCGTGCCATTGCATGTCGCAACGGCATGCCGCACGCCACAATAGTCCGCTAGCGCCCGTTCAAATTCGTCAACGAAGCGTCCGATCGATGAGATTCGTGTAGAGTGCAGGCACTCCATCACGTATTCGAGTTCCCGTCCGTCCAGAATGGGTTGCGCTACCGAGATTCGTCGATGCTCCGTAGCAACATCGGGAGGCTGGGATGCGTGACTAACGCGGCTCGCCATTGCGCATGACCTTTGCTGGGACACCCCATGCGGTTGCGCCAGCCGGTATGTCTCGAATGACACATGAGCCGGCGCCAATGATGGCCCTCTCGCCAATCGTTACATTCGGGATCACGGAAGCTGCGGCGCCAATAAAAGCAAGGCGGTCGATTTTCACATTACCGGTCAGGACCGCGCCAGGCGCCAAATGGACCGCTTCACCGACAACGCAGTCGTGGTCCACGGACGCATGCGTGTTGATGATCACGTGAGAGCCGATGCGAGATTCCGCATTGATAACGGCGCCTGCCATTACAACAACTCCGGCACCCAACTGAACGGAAGGTGCCAACGTCGCCGCTGGGCTGACAACGGTGACAAGGTTAAATCCTAGCTCGATCAGATGCATTCCCAAGTCCCGACGGCGCCCGTTATCCCCAACCGCGACGACCGCATTGACAATGCCTTGCTGCCTTAGCTTCGGTAAATCGTTATCGCAACCGAGCAACGGAATGTCGGATCGGGTTGGCCTTCTCGCGTCATGCGCAATGAACCCTGCTACGTTGTAGTCACCCCGGGCACGAACAAGATCAGTCACGACCTTCGCGTGTCCGCCACATCCAACAATGAGGAGTTGCCGCATGGGGATAGCTTCATCACGCCCGCGTTGCGTGTGAGAGTGCGTTACTACTAGATTGGAACATGTCCAGACTCAAGCGTGATCGGGACTTATGAATGACCTCGGTCAGCATGATCATGACCGGCGACGTGAACCTGATGAATGTCGCCGATCCGGGCGTGCCCTTCGTAAGGGTCGCGGACGAGTTTCGCAAAGCCGATGTGGTGTTTAGCAATCTCGAGTGCTGCCTCTATGGGCCGCCGCCCGGGCACTCGGTGGCCAATGAGGGGTTTTTTGCCGATCCCAAGTCCGGCAAGGCGCTGACGCTCGCCGGCATCCAGGTGGTCGGCGTCGCCAATAACGTGCATTACGGGGAAGCCGCTATTCTGTCTTCCATCGCGCGGCTGGATGAACTCGGCGTGTTGCATACCGGCGCCGGCGCCAACCTCGCGGCCGCACGGGCGCCGGTCGTTATCGAGCGGGCGGGCGTCCGCTGCGGCTTTCTGCAGCGCAGTTCGGTCTACTGGCCGACCAACCATGAAGCCCAGAATGATGCTGCCGGCATCGCGGTGATCCGCGGCCACACGGCGTATCAAGTGCCGGTGTTCAAGACGCGCATTGGCGTGCCGCCGCCCAATCGGCCCGGCGTTGCGCCCGAAATCATCACGTGGGCCGATGCCGACTATCTGGGCTGGTTTTGCGATGACATTGCGGCGCTGCGTCCCCGCGTGGACGTACTGGTGGCGTCGTGCCATTGGGGGCTCGGCAAGGAGGTGCTGCAGTACATGAAGGAAATCGCCTACGCGGCAATCGACGCGGGCGCCGATATCGTCGTGGGCCACGGTCCGCATTATTCGTTGCCCGTCGAAGTCTACAAGGGACGGCCGATCTTCTACGGGCTCGGCAGCTTCTCCTTTCACACCGGCCACGGCGGTCGTCGGCACGATAGCTGGGTCGGCATGATGGCGCGCATTACGGCAGGCGAGGGCGGCGTTGAATCCGCGACGTTCCAGTTCGTGCGCCATAACGATCGCAACGAGACCTACCTGTGCCGGCTCGCCGACGAAGGCGAGACGCTCGCCGAGATTATCAAGGCCAGCGAGCCGTTTGGCGCCAGGTTGACGCCGGAAGGAGATCACGTGCGGGTAGGGCTGTAGCCCGGATGGAGCCGCAGCGTAATCCGGAATCACCCGCGCCATTTGCCTCGGCCGCCCCGGATTTCGGGACCGCCAAGGCGGTCCCCTCCATCCAGGCTACGCATGATACGAATGCCCGCCCGAGCCCCTTCCATCGACCACAGGAGAACGCCGATGCTGAAACTTCCCGGCCACTCGCGCTACGCCTACTCGCCGATCGTCAAGCGGCCGGACTACACGTGGCCCGATGGCAAGCGTCTCGCCTTCTACGTGGCGCTCAATATCGAGCATTTCGCCTTTCAGGCGGGCCTCGGCATGGACCCGGTGCGCAGCGGCCAGCAGACGACACGCAACTTCGCCTGGCGTGACTACGGCAACCGCATCGGCAACTGGCGCCTGTTCGAAATCCTCGATGAGCTGAAGCTGCCGGCGACGATCCTGCTCAACAGCGCGGTCTGCTACAACTATCCGGACATCGTTGAAAAGATCAAAGCGCGCGGCGACGATGTGGTCGGCCATGGCCGTACCAATGCAGAGCTCCTGCGCGGCATGTGGGAAGACGACGAGCGGCGCGCGATTACAGAATGCACCGAGATCATCGAGAAGCACGTTGGCGTGCGGCCGACCGGATGGATGGGGCCCGGGGCGATGGAGTCCACCGTCACGCCCGATCTGCTCAAGGAAGCCGGCTACACCCATTTGTTGGACTGGCCGTTCGACGATCAGCCGATCTGGATGCAGACCCGCGCCGGGCCGCTGCTTTCGGTGCCCTATCCGATGGAACTGAACGATGCCGGTACGCTCGCTCATCGCGACCACACCGGCCGCGAATTCGCCGACATGATCGTGGACCAGTTCGAGGAAATGCTTGAGCAGTCGGAGCGCCAGCCCCTGGTCTTCGCACTGTCGCTACACGGCTTCATCGTTGGCCAGCCATTCCGCCTCCGCCCGCTGCGCAAGGCAATCCGACATTGCGTCGAGCACGAGGACAAGGATCGTGTCTGGTACACCCGCGCCGGCGACATCGCGAAGTATTGCATCGCGATGCCGAAGGGGATCATTCCGGGGAGTTGAATCCGGGGGGCGGATGGATTGAACGAATGTGAAACGCGTTGCTCCCTCTCCGCACTTGCGGGGAGAGGGATGGGGGGCCTCTCCGCGAGTCCGAGCTTGTGGAGAGTCCCCATCACCCGCCCCTTCCCTAACCCTCCCCCGCAAGCGGGGAGGGAAGGATGGGGGCGACCTCTCCCCACAAGCGGGAGAGGTAAAGAAACCATCGCAACTTCATATCGACGAGCGCCCCAGTCGCCCTCTCACGGGCTCACCTTGGTTGAAACCAACGCGGTCTCTTCGGGCGGCGGCAGCCCGAGCAATTTCGCCGGGTTGATCTTGTACATCAGGTCAAGTTCACGTTGCGTGATGCCGTGGGCGCGCAGTCCACGAGCGGCCAGGGCCAGGCAGTCGGTGGGGTAGACGTTGCCGGTCTGGCCGCAGTCCGTCGAGATGATGATGTGCTCGGCGCCGATCTTGCGGATCAGGGCGGCCGCCGCGGTGCGTCCGGCTTCGTTCTTGTAGATGTTCGAGGCCGTGACCTCGATAAAGGCGCCGAGCTTCGCGACTTCCGGCAATTGCGAAATATCACCCGGATGAGTCAGGAGCACGTTCAGGCCTTGCTGGCGGCCTTCCCGCGCCAGCAGGAGATGCTCCTCGGGCGTCGCGTGCCCGGTCGCCAGCACCATGCGACCGTTACTGTCCACGGTCCTGATCTTGGCGAGCACACCGATCAAGTGCTTCACTTCGGGCAGCAGTTCGCCGTTCTTCGACACCGGGATGTAGGGCGGGGTGCCTTCCGGCATCATCAGCATCCAGGGCCGGGTCCGCTCGAGATTTGCCCGATCCATGCTGCCCGGACGCGTGGTTGCCGTGATGGAGTCGCGGGTCGGCATTTCGAAGATGCGGCCCCAGCCGCCCTTGATTTGGGAGTAGTGCTCAAGCGCCGCGACGTTAACGCCTCCCGTGGAGTAGTTCGACGCCATCCGGCCGAATACCTCGAAGCCCGGCGCCACATGCTTGCGCACCAGATAGGCGGCGCCCGCCGATCCGGCGTCCTGATGCGTCTTATATACGAAGCCGCGCATGCCGCGAGATTTCGCGAGCGGGGGAGCATCGAAGACGTCGATCGCCCGTATCACTCCGCCGGCTCCAGGTGCATCCGGATCGAGATGCACATGAACGTCGATGGCGCCCACCAGCGCCGGATCGGCGAGGCCGAGATCGACCGGTCCGCGCATCGGATCGACCTTCCAATCGTCAAGCTCGGCGGCTTTGGTCACCTGCTCCTGACCGCGGCTCGTGCTGGGAGTCCCTGCGAGTACGAACGCCGGAATCGCGAATGCGACGAGCCGCAATATTCTGAACATGCGCGAACTTTCTTTGAAACTCTTCATCACGATCCTCCCTGTTTCGGCTTTGCGTTGGCCGACAATCCTAGAGCGCATTGCGGTCATATTGAACCACCTCTCCGGAGTCATGGCTCGGCTTGTCCCGGTCATCCACGCTTTGCTTGCTGAGGCTCGGCTAGAAAGACCCCGATCGCCGCGACAAGCGCGGGCACAACGGTGGACAGGTGATTCGTTTTACCGGAATGCGCTGTAGCAAGCCGCGGCCCGAATGCTGATCCTATGCAGGCGCGGCGGACCGGCTTATACAAGCGGCCGCGGAACGCGAACTCCCATTCCACCTCAACAGCGAGAATAGCATGGCCCAGCAGGCAATTTTTGGTCCCTTCTTTACCATGATGTTTCTCACGCTGATTGTTTGGGTCTACATGTACGTCCGCCGCATCAGTTTCATCCACAGCAACAAGCTCCGTCCAGACGATCTTGCGGCGGCAGGCGCGCTCGCGCGGCTGTCACCGCCCGCCCTATCCAATCCGTCGGACAACCTGAAAAATCTGTTCGAGATGCCGGTGCTGTTCTATGCACTCGCGCTTTATCTCTTCGCCACAAATCAGGTTGACGCCACTTACGTTTATGGCGGGTGGATTTTCGCGGGGTTTCGCGTTCTGCACAGCGCGGTCCATTGCACGTTCAATCGCGTCATCCTGCGGTTCTATCTTTATCTCATCTCCACCATCGCGCTGTGGTTCATGGCGATCCGCGCGGCATTAGCTCATATCGGCGCGTAACGTGACGGAGCTTGCCTGGCTAAAAACTGCTGAGATGCGTGGATTTCTCTGCTACGCCTGTCAAAATGACAGCGCACCATTTGACGCTGGGTCACTTCACCTTGGTCAATTCAAACCGCACATTGCTCTCGAACTGGTTCGTGGTTTCTTTGCCCGAATGCGGGTCATATTGGCTCTGGCCTGGCTTGCGCAGGTGGCGCGTCAACAGCAGGCCATGCACGCCGCCCTCCATGTCCTTCTCGCAGCGCTGCTTGATGAAAATACCGCTGACCGGCGTCTCGCCGGGCTCTGCCGGAAGGTCCTCGCAATGCCAGTCTTCGCGGCCGAACCGCGCATTGAGGAAGTTACGCAGCAGATAGGCCTCATCGCGGTCGCCACTCGGATCGCGCGGGTCGGTGACGATGCGGATGCCGCGCACCACGCCATCGTCGCTGATCAAAGCCGACACGTTGATCGGAAAACCGTAGGTTTTGGTGCCGACATACTGCTCCATCTGGGCGGTGAGATTGTTGGCCCTGGCCCAATATTCCAACTCGTCGTCATAGCGGAAATACACTTCGCGTAACCCGCTCGGCTCAGGCCGGCAGCGGCGGTAGTCATTCCAGCCTGTCAGCGGTGTCGAGGGCGGTCCACCATTGGTGCCGCAGGCGTAATCGACATAATCGTCCGGCTGATCCGTAACCTTGGTGCCAAGCTGGATGTCCCACACCTCGTGCCTGACCGGCCGCTCACCGGCCGCTTGGGCGAGGGCCGATCCCGTCGTGATTGCCAAGAGGGCACTGATGAGCATTACAGCCGCGATCAGTCCCGCAGCCTTTACCTCTCCCCGCTTGCGGGGAGAGGTCGGAATGAGCGCATCCTTCGCGCTCATTCCGGGTGAGGGGGCCTCTCCACAAGTCTGAGCTTGTGTGGCGAGTCTGAGCTTGGGGAAAGGCCGCCTCACCCCGACCCTCTCCCCGCAAGCGGGGAGAGGGAGAGGAGGCGCCGCGTTCAATGGAATTGTCCCCTTCATCACTCGGTTCGGATCCGCAAAGTTTTGGCGTAGCAGACTTCCATGGCGCGAGCTGCACGATGCCGCCACGAGCGAACCGCGCGCTTTGGCGGCGCATAGAAACGTGCCATCATATTGGGCGATGAAACGGAATTAAAGGCCATGTCGCGTTCTCTTTTCTTCGTATCGTCCCGCGCAGTGCTGGCGAGTGCGCTGCTCGTGCTCGGCATTGTGGCGTCGCGGGCGGACGGCGAGGCCGATTTCCTTGCCGGCAAAACCAAATCCTGCGTCAAGTGCGTGCTCGAAAAGGCCCAGCTGAAGCGACGCGATCTTGCCGGCGTTGATTTCTCCGGCGCGAACCTTACCCGTGCGGTGTTCCACCGCAGCCGGCTGATCGGCGCCAAGTTTGGCGACGCCGAACTCGCGGGTGCCAACCTCAACAAGACGGATCTCAAGAACGCCTCGTTCACCAACGCCAATGTGCAGGGCGGAATGTTTTACGAATCGGACTTGAGCGTCGCCAACCTTACCGGGGCCAACCTCATGGAGGCGAAGATGGGCAAAGCGCGGCTGATAAGGACAATCTTCGACAGCGCCAAGCTCACCGAGGCGATCCTTACCGGTGCCCGGCTGGACGATGCCTCACTCAAGGGCGCCGAACTCCAGCGCGCCAACCTCATCGGCGTGACGCTGCGCCGCGCCAATCTGGAAGGCGCCAACCTGGAGGATTCCGGCCTCATCGATGCGGTGATGCGCGAGGCCAACCTGAAGGGCGCAAACCTCTCAGGCGCCGACCTGTTCGGCGCCGATCTCACCGGTGCTGATCTCACCGGCGCCGATCTTTCAGAATCGCGATTGTCGCGCGCTATCCTGACCGACGCCAAGGTCGACGGCGTGAATTTCAAGGGCGCGCTGATGCCGGACGGGAGCACGCACGAATAGCCCGGCACGAACATGATTGACGACATCCTGCGCAACAACGTCAAGGAGAAGCTCGCCCGCGGCGAAGTGGTAGCATCTATGACGGTCCGCCTGGTCCGCCAGATCGAGATCGCCCAGATCGCCGAGACCGCGGGCTTCGATACCATCTACGTGGACATGGAGCACTGCAGCGCCTCGATCGAAACCACCAGCCAGCTCTGCATGGCGGCGCTCGCGGCCGGCATTACGCCCTTCGTGCGGGTGCCCGCCAATACGCCGGAATACATCACGCGGGTGCTGGAGGGCGGCGCGCTCGGCGTGATCGCGCCGCATATTGCCTCGGCCGAAGCGGCCCGCGCGGTGGTGGAGGCAGCGAAATTCCTGCCGCTCGGCGCCCGCTCGGTCGCCGGTGGGCTGCCGCATCTGCATTTCCGCACCTTTCCGGCTGCGGAGGCGTTCGCGGCGCTCAATGACGCAACTATGGTGATGGTGCAGTTCGAGAGTGCGGCCGCACTAGCCAAGGCCGAGGAGATCGTCGCCGTCGAGGGCATCGACATGGTGATGATCGGCACCAACGATCTCCTGTGCGATTGGGGCATCCCGGAACAATACGAGCATCCGAAGGTGCGCGAAGCCTACGAGACGACCATTGCGGTGTGCCGACGACACGGCAAGCATGTGGGCGTCGGCGGGCTTGCAACGCGCCCGAAGCTGGTGGAGGAATATGTGCGGATGGGCGCGCGCTATGTGTCGACCGGCACCGACCTTGCGTTCCTTATGGGCGCGTGCGCAGCACGGGCGAAGCAGGTGAGGGATATCGTGGTGTAAGGCGGACCCGTGGCATGTAGCATGTAGCCCGGATTGAGCGACAGCGAAATCCGGGGGCGCTGGAGTTTGCGGAAAGACTTGTCCCGGATGTCGCTCCGCTCCATCCGGGCTACGGATCCTCTATTCAGGCTGCGTGCCTTTCCTGTGCGGTCATTTGAGGCAGGCGGCGGCGCGGATGTTTGCTGTTAGAGTTGGGCCATAACAAAACCGGGAGAACGTCCCTGATGAACAACCCGCGCGCATTGTTGCCTACGGCCATTGGCCTCGCATTCGCAATGCTGGCCCCCACGAACCCGGTCTCGGCCCAGGATTATCCGGTTCGACCCATACGGCTCGTCATTCCATTTCCCCCTGGCGGCAGCAACGATGTGGTGGGGCGCCTGATCGCAACGCATCTCGGCGAGCGCCTCGGTAAGCAGGTGGTGGTCGACAATCGCAGCGGTGCCGGGGGCGTGATCGGCACCGAGGTTGTGGCAAAGTCGCCACCCGACGGGTACACCCTCCTGATCATATCCATGGCGCACGCCGTCAATCCGTGGCTCTACAAGCTCTCCTATGATCCAATCAAGGATTTCGCGCCGGTCGGCCTGCTGGCCAAAGGTGCGAACGTGCTGGTGGTACACCCGTCGCTGCCAGTCAATTCGGTGAAGGACTTGGTGGCGCTCGCAAAACAGAAGCCCGGCGATCTGCAGTATGCCTCGGCCGGCATTGGCAGCTTCCAGCATCTCGGCGGTGAACTGTTCAAGCTGATGGCGGGCGTGGATATCCTGCACGTCCCGTTCAAGGGCGGTGGTCCCGCGATGGTCGATATCGTGGGCGGCCACACCAAGGTGATGTTCTCGTCGATGGTGCAGACGGTGCCGCAGATCAAAGCCGGCAAGCTGCGTGCGCTTGGCACCGGCGGACGTGAGCGCAGTCCGGTGTTGCCCGACATACCAACGATAGCCGAGGCGGGCGTGCCCGGCTACGAGGCGGTCAACTGGTGGGGCGTCGTGGCGCCGGTCGGCACGCCGCACCCGATCGTTGACAGGGTGAACCGCGAGATCGAAGCGGTGCAGCAGTCGCCTGAGGTGCAAAAGCAATTCGCCTACGAGGGCGCCACGCCGGAGTCCATGACGCCGGCTGATTTCGGCAGCTTCATGGTGAGCGAGATGAACAAATGGGAGAAGGTCGTCAAACAGGGCGGCATCAAGGCGGAGTGAATATCAGATGACGGATGACAGATGACAGCGGACAGATATCACGGGGAATGCGATGAATACACTGACCCACCTGCTGGTGAAGAATAAATCCGCAACGCCGGTCTTTCCTCTATCCCGCCTCCGCCTGCGGGAGCTCATTTTTTGTTCTCGTCCCCGTTCTGTCATCTGTCATCTGTCATCTGTCATCTGTTCCCGTGAACCTCCCCGACTCTAAGGACTTCTGGTCCGGCGTGATGCTGATTGCGATCGGAGCGGTCGCGGTGTTCATTGCGCGCGACTATCCGTTCGGCACCGCGTTGCGCATGGGCGCGGGCTTCTTTCCGGTGGTCCTTGGCGTCATTCTGATGGTGTTCGGGCTGTATTTTGCAGTGCGCGGCTTGCACTCTTCAGCCAGGATCGAGGGCAACTGGTCGCTGCGCGCGCTCATCGTCCTTCCGCTTGCCTTCGTGGCGTTCGGCATCCTGATGGAGCATGCGGGATTCATCCCCGCCATGCTGGCGCTGATCGTCGGCTCGGCAGCGGCCGGAACCGAGTTCCGCATTGGCGAGGTACTGGCGCTGTCGGTGCTGCTCACCGTGATGTGCGTAGCGCTCTTCATATGGGCGCTCGGCCTGCCTTATCCGCTGATCGCCGGCCTGTGACACATGGATTTGTTCCACAATCTGATCTTCGGCTTCGGTGTCGCGTTGTCGTGGCAGAACCTGCTGTATTGCCTGATCGGCGTATCGGTCGGCACGCTAATCGGCGTGCTGCCCGGCATCGGACCGCTTGGCACGATCGCGATCTTGCTGCCGATCACATTCAATGTTGCTCCCGTCGGCGCGCTGATTATGCTCGCTGGAATTTATTATGGCGCGCAGTATGGCGGCTCGACCACCGCCATCCTGGTCAACCTGCCGGGCGAGACCTCGTCAGTCGTCACCTGCATCGACGGTTACCAGATGGCGCGGCAGGGCCGGGCCGGCCCTGCGCTTGCCATCGCGGCAATCGGCTCGTTCTTCGCAGGCACGGTCGGCACGCTGCTGATCGCGCTATTCGGGCCGCCGCTTGCCGATGTGGCGCTGGAGTTCGCCGCGCCCGAATATTTCTCCCTGATGCTGATGAGCCTGGTCGCCGCGGCCGCGCTGGCCCAGGGCGATATGGCGAAGTCCTTCGCCATGGTGGCGCTCGGGCTTCTGCTCGGCATCGTCGGCACTGACGTCAACACCGGCGTGCAGCGTTTCAGTTTCGGCATTACTGAGCTTTCCGACGGCATCGGCTTCATCGTGGTCGCGGTCGGCATGTTCGCAATGGGGGAGATCATCGCCAACCTCGGCGAGCCGGAACAGCGCAGTATTTTTGGCGCCAAGGTCACGCACCTGTTTCCGACCTGGGACGACATGAAACAATCGATCGGTCCGATCCTGCGCGGCACCGCGCTCGGATCGTTCTTCGGCGTGCTGCCCGGCACAGGTCCGGCGATTGCGTCGTTCTCGTCCTACATCGTGGAAAAGAAAGTCGCCGCCGACCCATCGCGCTTCGGCCGCGGCGCCATTGAGGGCGTCGCTGGGCCGGAATCCGCCAACAACGCCGACGCCCAATGCAAGTTCATCCCGATGCTCACGCTGGGGCTGCCGGCGAGTGGCGTGATGGCGTTGATGCTCGGCGCGCTCACGATCCAGGGCATTCAGCCAGGCCCGGAGGTGATGACGCAGCGCCCCGAGCTATTCTGGGGCCTCGTTGCGAGCATGTGGATTGGCAACCTGATGCTGGTCGTGCTCAACCTGCCCCTGATCGGCGTTTGGGTGAAGCTTCTCACGGTGCCCTACCGTCTGCTGTTCCCGGCCATCATGGCGTTCTCGGCGATCGGCATCTACAGCGTCAACAACTCATCCTTCGAGATTTATCTCACGGCATTGTTCGGCGTACTCGGTTTCGTATGGACGAAGCTCGGGTTCCCCGCGCCGCCGCTGCTGCTCGGATTTGTGCTCGGCCCGATGATGGAGGAGCACCTGCGTCGCGCCATGCTGATGGCGAAGGGCGACGCTACAGTCTTCCTCACGCGCCCCATCAGTCTCGCGTTCATAGTTATTACCGTGATCATTGTAATTGTCATGGTGGCGCCGGCAGTGAAGAAACGGCGCGGCGAGATTGCTGGATGAGCGCGGCCGCTGTGGTGTGATATGGCATGTTTTTGGAACGGATTTCGTTCCGATGGAAGCAAACACCGTGTTGTCATCGTCCGCGAAAGCGGACGATCCAGTATTCCCCAGTGGTGCTGAGGGCTACTGCATTCCCGCTTTCGCGCGAATGACAGGGAGAATTTGGTAAACGCCCTCTGATTCCAGTTCAGCAGAATCCGCTCTATTATGAAAATCGAATCGAGAGGACCGAATGGACATATTTCCGCTTGGCGCACCGAAGCCCGAGGAAATCCTGATCGACAGCAAGGCCCTGCCGTGGCGTGAAAAGTCACTCAAGGGCGTGTCGGAAAAAATGCTGTGGCGAAACCCGCAAACCGGTGCCTCAATTGCCCTGATCCGGTTCGCGCAAGGCGCCGGAATTCCGTCGCCGCATTATCATCTATCCAACCAGTTCATGATCTGCCTGTCGGGTCGATACGAATACACCCAGACTGGCATCGTGCTAACGGCCGGCAGCTTCTACTGCAATCCGAAAGGCAATGTGCACGGACCGGCCATCGCTCACGAAGAAACCGTCGTGATCGAGATCTACGACGGACCTCACTATGTGGTGAAACCGGATTGGTACACCGACGAGCAGGACGCCCGGTAACACCGGAAACAACATGGCCATGTCCAAGAAGCAGATCACATCGGAAAAAATCCGTCGACCGAGCGGCCATTTTTCCCAAGCCACGATGGTCGAGGCCCGCGGCCGGCTGGTGTTCATCTCCGGCATGACATCGCGCCGTCCGGACGGCTCCATCGCGGGTGTTGGCGATATCGACGCGCAGACCCGGCAGGTGTGCGAGAACCTCAAAGCCGCGGTCGAGGCCGCGGGCGGCACCATGGACGACATCTGCCGGGTCGACGTCTATGTGCGCAACATGGAGCATTTCGACCAGATCCACAAAATACGCCGCGAGTATTTCAGCACGCCGGCTCCGGCATCCACCATGGTCGAGGTCGCGAAGATGACATCGCCGGAGTACCTGATCGAGATCAGTGCGATCGCGGTGGTCGCGGACTAAGGGCGCGGTGGTGGCGGACTAAAGGCAGAGCGCGTAGCCCAGATGAGAGTCTTTTTTCGATCGCGTGATCAGGGCGTGCCGGATTGCAAGGCGGCGGTTATTTGCGCTCACCGGTCATCACATAGGCCCACAAGGACTCGACTTCCTCCGCCGTGAGCAAATCGCCCCATGGCGGCATCTGGTTCTTGCCGCGTGTCACAGAGGAAACAAAACGGTCGTGCTGGTCAGGCGGAAATTGGCGCAGATCGAAAGCGCTTTCGGGATTCTGCATGCGAGTGCCATGGCACGGCGAGCAGTTGCGTGAGAACAGCGCGGCGCCTTCTCGGATACGCTCCGGCGGAAAGTCCTGGGCCGACGCGGTCGTGCCAGCAACCGCGACAGCGAGCGTGCCGACGATAACTGCGGCATACAAATTTGCGGACAAATTACATCGCATCATTTATTGGGTCGACTGGATCGCTTGTCGGGTGGGCAAAGGCGCCTGGCACGGTTCAGCCAATTAATGACAATTCTATCGCGCCGTGCCCACCTTCAACGCCGCGATAGGCACGCTTCGCTTTGCCCATCCGACGACACCGTGGCACCGCCAAACGGATCAATTCGGCAACAGCGCAAATGTCCATACCGAGCCGCCCGGCACCACGTTCTTCAGCTTATCCTTCGCCAGGTTCCAGTAGAGACCGCCGACGCCCGAGAGCACGGTGACGTATTGCTGGCCCTTATAGGTGTACGTCACCGGCATGGCATTGATGCCGGACCCCGTCTGAAACTGCCACAACGTCTTGCCGTGGTCGGCGTCGAGCGCGATGAATTCGCCGGTCTCTTTGCCGGTGAACAGGAGCCCGCTGCCGGTCGCCAGCATTGCCGACCAATACTGGTTGTCATAGAGCGGCACCCGCCAGCGCGGCTGAGCGGTCAGCGGATCAATCGCGTCGACATGCCCGATCGGCTGGCCGTTCGAGGGCATATTGAGATTCTCGATGAACATGTAGCGCTGCCCGGCCTTGAACTCCTCGATGGTGAGGTGCTTGTAGAGCCGGCCCTCGTGGATGGTGTTGGCATAGAGCAGCCCGGTTTCGGGGTTGAAGGCCGCATGCGGCCAGTTCTTGCCGCCGCGGGTCGATGGCCACATTTCGATCTGCTCGCCGGCGCGCAGCTTCTTCGCCACGTCGGTCTCGACCGGCCGACCGGTCTCCTTGTCGATATGGCTCGCCCAGTTCACTTTCTCGTACGGGTTGGCGGCGATGACTGCGCCGGTGGCGCGATCGAGCACGTAGAGGAAGCCGTTGCGGTTGAGCTGCATCACCACCTTGCGCTTGACGCCGTTGACCGGAAGTTCGGTGAGGATCAATTCCCACACCGCGTCGTAATCGTAGGCGTCATTCGGGGTGAACTGGTAGTGCCACACGATCTCGCCGGTCTTCGGCCGCAGCGCCAGCACCGACGCCGTATAGAGGTTGTCGCCCGGCCGCTTCTCCGACGCCCAAGGCGCCGCGTTGCCGGTGCCCCAATAGACCAGATCGAGGTCGGGATCGTAGGAGCCGGTGATCCAGCTGGAGCCGCCGCCGTGGAGGTAGGCGTCGGTATCCTGCGGCCAGGTCTCGTTACCCTTTTCGCCGCGGCCCGGAATCGTGTAGCGCCGCCATAGCTGTTTGCCGGTCTCCGGGTCCCAGCCGTCGATGAAGCCGCGGATGCCGAATTCGGCGCCGGAGATGCCGGTCATCAGCACGCCGTTGGCGACGAGGGGGGCCACCGTCATGGAATAGCCGTCGCGCCATTCGGCGGCCTTCGACTTCCAGATCTCCTTGCCGGTCTTGGCGTCGAGCGCCACCACATAGGCGTCGAGCGTGGTGCGATAGATCTTGCCGTTGTAGATGGCGGCGCCTTTGTTGGAGACGCCGCAGCACACCACGCGCGGCGTTTCCGGCAGCCAGTCGACCGGCGTCTTCCAGATTTGCCGGCCGGTGCCGACGTCGATCGCGACCGTCGCCTTGGCGTTGGTCACGTACATCACGCCGTCATAGACGATCGGCTGCGCCTGCTCGCCCCACTGATTGTCGAGGCTCAGGTTCCAGATCGGCACCAGCCGCTTGATGTTGGTCTTGTCGATTTGCCGGAGCGGGCTGTAGCGGTTCTGGCCATAACCCATGCCGTAGGTGAGGATGTTGTCGGTGTTCTTGCCGTCGTTCTTGAGATCGTCGAGCGTCTGCGCCGAGGCACCGGCGCCGAGCAAAAGCGACAGCACGGCTGCCGTACCGATCGTCTTCATGGGCATCTCCTGGAGGGGTGCTAATTCTCTCTGTCTCAAGTGTCAGATATTCTGTCGCGCCGCACAAGGCGGAGCGACGCAAGGCGGTGATTTGCCCTTTTCGAGCGCCGGCGAAGTAGATTCGCCACGCGCGCCGCTGCTGCTCCCTCTCCCCGCTTGCGGGGCTATGGGATCCCTTGCTCTGATTCGCCCGGTGGACATGTTTTTGACCTTCCGTCAAGGAGCCGTGGGAAAATGACCGTCCGCTGCAAAGCCAGCCTGATGACGCATAGCCTTTTGTGCGCCGCAACCCATATAACAAAAGGGCCGGTTCACCCTTTGAGCGGTCGAGCGTGCCATGACCCAGATTCCTGACTTTGGCGCCATTGCGTTTGCCGACGCGGCCGTCCCGGCTGGACAGGCCGTGGCGGAACCGTGGCTCACGCCCGAAGGCATCCCGGTCAAGCCGGTGTACGGGCCGCATGACGTTGCGGGGCTCGATTTCCTCGATGGCTACCCCGGTATCGCGCCCTATCTGCGCGGTCCCTACCCCACCATGTACGTGACGCAGCCCTGGACCGTGCGCCAATACGCGGGTTTCTCCACGGCGGAAGACTCTAACGCGTTCTACCGGCGCAATCTTGCGGCCGGGCAGAAGGGCCTGTCGGTCGCCTTCGATCTCGCCACCCATCGCGGTTATGACAGCGATCATCCCCGCGTCAGCGGCGACGTCGGCATGGCGGGCGTTGCGATCGATTCGATCTACGACATGCGCACGCTGTTCTCCGGTATCCCGCTCGACCGCATGTCCGTGTCCATGACCATGAACGGCGCCGTGCTGCCGGTGCTGGCGCTCTACATCGTGGCGGCCGAGGAGCAGGGCGTGCCGCCCGAGAAGCTCGCCGGCACCATTCAGAACGACATCCTCAAGGAGTTCATGGTCCGCAACACCTATATCTATCCGCCGGTGCCCTCGCTGCGGATCATTTCCGACATTTTCGCCTTCACATCAGAGCGGATGCCGAAGTTCAATTCGATCTCGATCTCCGGCTATCACATGCAGGAAGCGGGCGCGACGCAGGACCTGGAGCTCGCCTATACGCTCGCCGACGGCGTCGAATATGTGCGCGCTGGTCTCGGCGCGGGCCTCGGCATCGACCGCTTTGCGCCGCGGCTCTCCTTCTTCTGGGCCATCGGCATGAACTATTTCATGGAGATCGCCAAGCTGCGCGCTGGGCGGCTGCTGTGGGCGAAGCTGATGAAGCCGTTCGGCCCGGCTGACCCGCGTTCGCTGTCGCTGCGTACGCACTGCCAGACCTCCGGCTGGTCGCTGACAGCCCAGGACGTGTTCAACAACGTGGTGCGCACGGCCATTGAGGCGATGGCGGCGACGCAGGGGCACACCCAGTCGCTGCACACCAACGCGCTCGACGAGGCGCTGGCACTGCCGTCCGATTTCTCTGCCAGGATCGCCCGCAACACCCAGCTGTTCCTGCAGCAGGAGAGCGGCACCACCCGCGTAATCGATCCGTGGGGCGGCTCGTTCTATGTGGAGCGGCTGACCGCGGAACTGGCCCGCAAGGCGTGGAGCCACATCTGCGAGGTGGAAGAACTGGGCGGCATGGCAAAGGCGATCGAGGCCGGCATCCCGAAAATGCGCATTGAAGAAGCCGCCACAAAAACCCAGGCGCGCATCGATTCCGGTCACCAGTCGGTGATCGGGGTCAACAAGTACCGGCCCGCGAAAGAAGCGCCGATTGACGTGCTGAAGGTCGACAATTCAGCGGTACGGCAGTTGCAGATCGACAAGCTGGCGCGGTTGCGCGCGGAGCGTAACGCCGCCGTGGTCGAGGAGACATTGGCAGCGCTGACACGGTCGGCCGGAGAGCCCCCGCGTCCCGGGACCGCGACGGAGGGTAAGATGGGGGCTGGCAATCTGCTGGCGCTGGCCATCGACGCCGCGTGCGCCAAGGCGACGGTCGGGGAAATCTCAATGGCGATCGAAAAAGCCTTCGGCCGTCATCGCGCCGGGATCCGGGCGATCTCCGGCGTCTACAAGCAGGAGGTCGGCGCCATGAGCGACGCGGTCGATCGCGTGCTGCGCAGCGTTGCGAAATTCGAGGCCGATGAAGGCCGCCGCCCACGCATCCTGGTCGCCAAGATCGGCCAGGATGGCCACGACCGCGGCCAGAAGGTGATCGCGTCCGCCTTCGCGGACCTCGGCTTCGACGTCGATATCGGCCCGTTGTTTGCGACCCCGGCCGAAGCGGCGCGCCAGGCGGTTGAAAACGACGTGCACATCGTCGGCGTATCCTCGCTCGCTGCCGGCCACCTGACCTTGGTGCCGGAACTCAAGGCGGCGCTGGCGAAGGAAGGGCGTGACGACATCATGATCGTGGTCGGCGGCGTCGTGCCGCCGCAAGACTACGACGCCCTCAAGGCCGCAGGCGCCGAAGCGATCTTTCCGCCCGGCACCGTGATCGCCGAGGCTGCCGACACACTCCTGACGGCGCTCAACCGGCGACTGGGGCACGAGCGCGAGGCGGCGGAGTAGGGATATCAGCTGGCAGTCGAAGGTCTATTCGAGGGCGAAGCGCCTAACAACGCCTTTACTCAGCTTCGCCATTTTGGCAGAACGAAATACCCCTTTTTTGCGCCATCAAATCAATGGCCTACAAAGACCCACCTGCTTTGGCCGCCGTTGCGCTCTAAAATGCCTCGATGATACGCGAAGCAAAACTCATTCTGGAATGGTTGGCGGCGGCGGTCGCCGCTGCTCTCATGACCTGCGTCGCAGTTCAGGCGCCGGCCCAGACCTTCCCCGAGCGCACGATCAAGCTGATCGTGCCGGTGCCTCCGGGCGGCTCGACCGATGCGGTGGCGCGGCTCGTGACTTTGCGCATGCAAACGATCCTCGGGCAGCCGGTCATTATCGAGAATCAGCCCGGCGCCGGCGGCCTCATTGCGGCGCGGGCCGTCGCGGCCGCCAATCCTGACGGCTACACCCTCCTGATCGGCGGCATCGGCACGCTGTCGATCGGCCCGTCAGTCAAGACACCCGACTTCAACGTGGCGGCGACCTTCGCCCCGATCGCCACGGTGTCGACCGAGACCATGGTGCTGGTATTAAACCCCAAGGTGCCGGCGGACACGCTCGATGCCTTCGTGCGCTATGCCAAGGCCAGCGGCGGCAAGCTCAACTACGGCTCGGCGCCCGGCATCACGCCGCATTTCGTCTCCGAATTGTTCAAGCTCAAAACCGGCACCGACATCGTGCACATTCCTTACAAAGGCGCCGGACCGGTGGTCACCGATCTCCTTGCCGGCCAGATCGACATGGCATTCAACACCAAGTCGGTGTTGCTGCAGCTTGTCAAACAGGGCCGGCTCCGCGCGCTTGCGGTCACGAGCGCGGCACGCTGGCCGGAACTGCCCGAGGTGCCGACGCTAACGGAGGCCGGCATTTTTCCCTATCCCATCGAAGTGTGGTGGGGGATCGTCGGCCCGGCCGGCCTGCCGCGCGCGATCGTGGCGCGGCTCAATGGAGCGGTGAATGAAGCGTTGCGATCGCCTGAGCTGCGCACGAACTTCACAAATCTAGGCATCGAGCCGCGCACCAGCACACCCGAAGATTTTGCAACGCTGCTCGCGCAGGACGCGCCGCGCTGGTTCGACATCATCCGGATAACCGGGATTAAATTGGAATAAGCCGTAAGGATGGGTTTCGACGCAACGCACCGCCGGCGAATTCAGTTCCTGTCGTCGCCGCGGCTTCAAAACGCGTCGTCGCTGGGAGAAGCCCAGCGACGAGGCAGCAAGTAACTCAAAACGACCGACGTTAGCTCTGGTGTGCTGTCACGAACACGTGTATCCGCCATTTAGGGTCCACAGCGCAGTGCGAAGGAGCGCGGAATCCATAACCCTCGATCAGAGTGGTTATGGACTCCGGGTTCGCCGCGCAGTCCTGTCATCGGGCCGGCCGAAGGCGCGACCCTTGGCGGCGCCCCGGAATGACTCAGGCGGGTATGAAGCGGTAGCGTCACCGACCAGCGAAGTGGGGCCAGGTAGTTTGGAGCGCGATACAACTTTGTCGCACTACTTCTTCTGCTTCGGGCGTCCGGCGAGCAGTCGCTTGATGCGGTCCAGCACGACTTGAGGCTCATACGGTTTCGAGAGCGTCGGCCCCGCTTCGCACAACTCGCCCGCCGCATCGACGGCGCGGGCGTGATTACCCGCCAGAACAACGTGCGTCCAGGGCCTGGTGCTTCGTATGAATTGCGAGAGGGCAAATCCTCCCGCCGAGCCGGTTTTGCTGATCCCACACAAAACGACATCAACTTCAATCTCGGCGTGCTGGAGCACCACCAGCGCCTCGTCTGTATCAGCAGCCTCGATGACGTTGTATCCGCAATCCCGCAAGTACTCGGCAAGCATGACGCGGGCAATTACCTCGTCCTCAACCAGGAGCACAGTTTGGATCACTGCCGGTGACTGATGAGCCATCGTCACCGGCGCAGTTCTCCCAGTAGTTCTTCGATATGGCCGGCGATCCCACGCAGGTCGTACGGCTTTGGAAAGAACGCGTCGGCAGGATCCACATCGGTATCGACAGGGAGATCACCGGACGTAACGACGATCTTGAGTTCCGGGAGCGTCTCGCGCAGGAGCCGACTCAATGCGAGCCCGTCCATGGATCCCGGCAGGCGCACGTCGGTGAATACCAAATCGACGGGAACCTGGCTTTGCAACACGGCGATCGCTTCGTGCGCATTCTGTGCTTCGAGGACCTTGAGCCCGCGCCTGCGCAATTCGTCCGCCACCATCATTCGTGTCAGCACTTGGTCCTCGACAACGAGGACGTTGCGTGAGTGCAGCGACGCCGCAGGGAACGAGAGGACTTTGTCCAACATGATTGTTGAACGCACTGATGTGCATGGCGTTCCCCAGGTCCGGCAATAATCCGGTTTCCCGACAGCCTGCAAAGCGCGAGGCCGATCGCGGTCCGGACGGTCTGTCTGATCGGCGTGTTCCAGGCAGCACGTTATATTCTCGGCATCGCAGACGCGCATTGGAACCGAACAGCCGGGCGGTCACGGCCGGAGATGTCAGCGGTTCCCCCGCGTGAGGTAGCGAAGGAACCGCGATCTCGCTTGGCCTCCAGCTTGGCCCTCCATAACAGAGCGCCGCACGCCTGCTCGATGAAGCTTGACATTACGGCTTTGTAATGTTGAGACTGTAGCAAAGTACCCCTCACTATCGTATTGCCAGAATGAATAAGTTGCCGGAATGAATAAAATGCCTCTCAGCCCCGAATGGCGCCGGGCGCTGGAAATGCTCTCAAATGCGGGGGACAGCGGCAGCACGGAAGCTGTGCTCATCGAGCACGGGTTCACGTCTGAAATGCTGACAAGCCTTGTGCGCATCGGGTTCGCGATGATCACGAGGACAACCAATCAGGCTTCGCGAATTCGAATTACTGACGTAGGGAGGCGGGCGCTCTAGATTCCCGGGTTCCGTTTGGCGCCGGGCGCGGTGCCCCGAGTCCCGCGGCGAAATTCGTCGGTGGGTCCCGGGACATTGCCACGGCGTGATTTTCTTTAGAGTTTCAATCGGAACCGTTCGTTCGTAGCGCAGCGATTCGTCGCCATCTTGTGCGCAGCCTCGCAGCCAATACCGGATCGAATCCGCTCAGTCGATGACACTTGGCACTAGGGGGGCCCTGTGGATAGCGGGCATCGCCGTTATCTACCCTGGCCGAATCACATAAGGATGGTCCATCAGACCCGCTGCGGAGGCAGGGGGATCCATCAAACCCGCTCCAGGGCTGAGGGAGGTGTCAATGAGTTACACGCTGACCCTCGAACGATCCGAATACTCAGTGACTTGGTTGTCCCCGCAGCGGTTAGTCACCACGAATGTCGAGGCGGACCTGAAAAATAACTCGTCGCGAGGCAAAGCAGGGCCTCGCGTGCTCGCTAGGTTCCTGATCGCATTGTGCATTGCTATCGCTGCTATCTTGGCTTGGCAGCCCTACAGCGACGCGGCCAGGGAGGTGATCGCGAGTTCGTCACCGCAGGGAGGGCGGTTGGCAGCGCCGGCCGCACCCATTGCGCAGACCGCTACCGACGTGAACACGCCGGCCTCGCTGTCTCCCGATCAGCGGCAGCCCGAAGCGATGCCGCTCGGCCTCGCCGCGGTACAGCAAAGCCTCGATCCGATTACGATCGCCCAGGAGCAGATGACGCGCGACGTTAGCAGGCTGGAGGTAACCGAGCGGCACGTCCTCTACAAGATGTCAGACCTGCCGCGGCGCCCGGCCCCTGCCCAAGCACGAAAGCGCGGTTCGCGGCCCGCGCCGAAGATGACCGGTGCTGGCCTGAACACACATTACGCCGCGACCTCGTCGATCAGCTTCGGATCATCATCGCCGCTGCCGGTCTTATTGATGCATCGGGACACTGGCCACATGCGCACACAATCGTCAGCGGCCAGTCTGAGAAGCTCGGCGCCAGCAGCGCAGTTCAACCAAGCCTTGAAATCCATCTTGTCAAGGATCACCGGCATCCGATCGTGAATCGGTCGCGTGAGCGGACGAGCATCCGTCACGATGATCGTGCACGACGTCACAGGCTCGCCGGTTCTGTGTTCTTCCAGCGGTCGGCGCGATGCCACGCGATCACTGTCGCAGGCTTGAGAATGATTAATGCGTTGCGCACACTGGGCGTCAGGCCGTGGAGTCCGGCGAACACCAGTCGACCCGATGTTGCTGAAGACAAGGAGCTTCGGCGACTTACGCCGCAGCACCTTGAGCCGATGACGGAGTACGGGAATTTCGGCGTGCAGCGCAGGGCGGGACCGGAGCAGCTTGGCCACAACGCAACCAGACCAACCTGCAGAGATCGACCATCGCATCGAATATCACCCGATTCGCCCGCCACGGCCAGCCGGTTTGGGTTTGCAGTAGGGACCGGTGGTGGCGAGCGCTCCGTAGATCATGGCGAGGCCGAGATATTCCGTCAGCTCGAACGGCCCGATAGCGTTCGCGATCCAGTCGTACCTCATGGCCGACACGAGCGCGACCGTGTTGCCGACGAGCAGCGCCCACCACGCCCACGCCTCACCGCGACGGAAGGCCGTGACCGCGCTCGCGGTCGCCATCAGCCCGAACAAGACGCAATAGATGCCGTACATTCTGAAGAGCACGATCATGTATCCAGCCGCCAACGGAGACGTGCCTACGAGCTGCGACCAGGAGCCATTGGAGTAGCCTTCGTATCCGGCAGCTAGGATTGCCTTGCCACTTGGTCCCAGCAGGTGATCCGGCGATGCGGCCACCATCGCGCCCCACGCGATGTACGCCACATCCACGATGAGGATGAGAATCAAGGCAACGTCGCGCCGCTTCATGTAGGGAGCCCTCGGGTGAGTTTCATCATCCACCACATGCATGTGTGGCCGAAGTCGACGCCGGGGCCGAACATCATCGGGCAGGCGCCCGCGATAACGCTGATGTCGTGCCGACGGCAGTACTCGACCGCCGCCGGCGAAACGCTCGTTCCTTTCGCCAAGGATTGATGCATCCAAACGCGGCGCACCCCCGCATCGCTGCACTGGTGCACGATGCGCTCGGCGACATCAGGTCGCATGACGATTACCACTCCGTCGAGCCCACCCGGGATTGATGGCATGTCCGGATAACAGCGGTCACCGTCGAAGGTCTGCATGTGCGGATTGACCGCGAAGACATTGTGCCCGGTCGTCTTCAGCCGGCGATAAATCAGATTGGCGGCCGGGTGGTGGCTGTTGTTGTGCGACACGCCCGCAACGGCAATGCGCTTCTGACCGAGGAAGTCGTTCACCTTTGCTTCAAGGGTTGTCGGAGTCATAGGTTGCTCCGTATCCCGGACACTGCTTCAGCCGATTGAGATTCCGCGAGTGCGTCAGTCGTCCTGTGCCAAATGAATTGTCATTGGGAAACTCGCGCCGCGGACGCTTCAGCCTGCCGCGCGGCCGCGCAGATCGCCTCGGCGTCACTGGCCGAGAGCCGCGTCTCCGGACGCAGCAGCGTGTAGGGCCCGGGCATCTTGCCTGTCAACGCGTCCTGGCAGGACGCTGACAGCAGTGTTCGCTGCAGCTCCGGCTGATATGAGGCCCACTCCGAGAAGTTGACCGCCTTTCGCCCCGCAGTCACGCCGTACACCATGAGCCAGGACGCCGGCGCGATTTGCGTGTACCACGGCCACACGGTGTCGTTCGAGTGACAATCGCCGCACGCGCGATCCAGGACGGCCACCAATCCGCTCGCCGTTCCCACGTGCGCCCGAATCGTGCGGCTTGCATCAGTCGCCGGATTCGTGCGCTCAGGACGAACGAGTTGAGCAGTGGCGAAGACGACGACGAGGACAACGGCAGCCTGCTTCAATCGTCGGCTCATGGCTTCCTCCTGCTCGTCGCCGGAAATCGGAGGCAGCACCGCCCTCTCGCTGGACGATGGCGACGCAGAAGATGGTTTTCGAGCCCCGTACCCCCAATCGTGGCGTCGCGCTTTGACCTGGATCAAAAACGGGAAAAAGGTTTGCGCCTGATTGCGGAGAGTCCGTTAGAGTCCCGGGCTGCCCTCGGCTCCATGAAGGCTGCGACCGGAGTGCCTCAGATAGCTGCCGACTTGGTGCGCCGTCCAAGGCGGCAGAGTCGGGCCCGTTGCGGGCCCTGACGCTCTTCCCGGAAAGACCCGTAAGGGTGTAGCTTAAGCATCGGCGTCACCATCGCAACCGTGAAAGCGAGGGTACATGAATTTACGGCCCCAGTTTCTCCTGGCGATGACATTGGCAGGGGCGGTTGCTACACCTGCACTTGCTCAAACAGCGGCGCCCTCGGTCGGGTTGTCCAGCAGCACGGAGCAAAGTACCGCGTCGATTCCGGATTTTTCCGGCCTTTGGCTGCATCCCGGGCTCGGATTTGGCCCGCCACTCTCGGGTCCGGGCCCGGTGCGAAACAAGACGCGGTTGCCCTCCGGCGCGAGCGACTTCAGACTCGTGGTCGGCGATTACACCAATCCGATTCTGAACCCCGAGGCGGCGGAGGTGGTCAAGAAGTTCGGCGAAATCTCGTTGTCCGGCCGGATTTTTCCGGACCCGGACAATATGTGTCTGCAGAACCCCGTTCCCTACATCTTCTGGAACTTCAACGTCCAGCTGCTGCAGCAGCCAGACAAGGTCACCCTCATCTACCCGCACGACAGCGACTTCCGCGTGGTGCGGCTGAACCAACCTCATCCCGCAACAGTGATCCCGTCCTTGCACGGGGACTCGGTGGGCCACTACGAAGGCGATACGCTGGTCATCGACACCGTGGGGATCAAGCTCGGGCCGCATAGAATGATCGATCGTTTCGGCACGCCCTATACGCAAGCCTTGCATGTGGTCGAGCGCTATCGTCTGCTCGACTACGAAGCCACCAAGGAAGCGCTGGAACGGGCCGAGAAGGAATGGCCGCGCGTCGGCGCTATCGATCCCAACTACAGGGGTAAGGGCTTGCAACTCGAATTTACGGTCGAGGATCCAGGCGTCTTCACCATGCCGTGGTCGGCGACGATCACGTATGGCCGCAACGCGAACCAATCATGGGACGAACGTATTTGCGCTGAGAATGTGCAGCACGACTATCAGTACAACTACTTCTCCGAGAAGGACGCGCACCTTCCGACTGCCGACAAGCCGGATTTCTGATCGAAGCAGGCCAAGAACGGGCCTTCTCTCGGTCTGTCCGGGATCGTTATCGACGTCGCGGGGAGGTTGCGCGCCGCGACGGCAAAGATCGAGTCGTCAGTCTCAGTCAGATTGCCACCTCGCGGCGAAAGAACGGTGCTATCGCACGGGCATCGGCGGTCGCAGCACCGGTTCGGCCTCCGGCTGAGGCGTGGCTTGCGGTTGTGGTTCAGGTAGCGTCGGCACGGAAGGTGCAGCGGCTTGCGGCAACCGGGGCGTTGCTGCGGCTTGGGGGGGCGGAAATGGCGGCATCAACTTGCGCGCTGGCGCTGCGGCCGACCGTGGCGCAGGTGTT
>Ga0066395_10000090_pt1 | contig 32530 bp, 44 predicted proteins | sample PanSoiPlot1MoBio_FD_61218 | JGI IMG/M metagenome (GOLD analysis project Ga0066395, IMG submission 61218) | Tropical forest soil microbial communities from Panama analyzed to predict greenhouse gas emissions - Panama Soil Plot 1 MoBio | ecosystem: Environmental > Terrestrial > Soil > Tropical... | reverse complement strand
CTTCCGATGTCGTAGGTGTAAAGGTAAGTTGAACCTGTTGCCACACACCAATCTTGCCCATATCAGCAGCTGCCGAGTGCCAGCTAACGTGCCCACCCAGAGCGGACAATGCTTCGATACTGATAGCGACCGCCTCCGAGCCCGAACTCTGCACAATATAGACCCACGCACTCATTGATACTGGCACACCGGGAATCAAGGTAATAGTCGTTGCGTTAGCTGCTCCTACGCCCGCCTCCGTCGTGCTTATCTGCAGCGCGGACGTGCCGCCATGAACGGGCGCGGTCACAATGCTGTAGTCGCTCGGAGTCCAGCCTGCAATCCCAGCTTCAAAGTTCCCATTCACAACCAGATTTGGTCCTGCGCCCTGCACCACTGAGATGTCGTCAAAGTACGCTGTTACCTGCCCTTGCGCAGTGGAGGAGAACTGGCTGTTGATCTGACAATAGACCCCGCCAAACACTTCGCTGGATGTCGGCGTGAAGGTCACCGTCACCGATTGCCAGCTGCCGATGGTCGCGGTATTTGCTGATGCCGGATAAACAGCGACAGCATTACCCAAAGCGTCATAGGTTGCGACCGTGACATCTACCGGGCTTGCACCTGCATAAGCTGCGAGATAAATCCATGCGGTTACAGTTACAGCAACTCCGGCTGTGAGAGTAAATGTGGGTTGCCCGACTGTTTTTTGCTGTGCGCCGGAAATGCTTAGCGCCTGCGTCCCACCGTGCACCGGAGCGGTCACGATACTTATTCCATCGGCACTCCATCCGCTCATTCCGCTCTCGAAGCCGGGATTAGTCAGCAGGTTGTTGGTGCCCGGCTGGGTGATTACCACTGGACCGTTGAAGCTGAAATTACTCTCCGAGAGCAGGTACACGGTCTGCCCCGGCGTGAGCACTGGGAGCACCGTGCCCGGAGGAAACATCAGGTAATCGAATCCGCCCGCACGTTGCGCGCTGGCAAGCTGCCATGTGGGCTGCGAGGTGTACGCATTCGGCGAGGGTGTCGGCAGCATCGCCGTGAGATCGTACTGCCATACGCCAGTCTGCAGGTTGAAGACGGAGGTCTTGCGCCGCCAACTCCAGCGGGTCTCCATCAGGAAATGCTGCAGCGCCATGAGGAACTCGGAATCAAGGTCAAGGGTCTTCGATCCCCGGCGCTCGGTGCGTCGGTCAGCGAGTTCGATCAGCTGCGAGCGTGTCCAGCCGCCCAAAGCGGGAGGTATTAACAATCCGCTGCTCATACCAGCTGCTCCTCTTTCTTCCCCATTTCGCGGGCCATGATCTCAGCCTGATAGCTGAGGTAGTCGTCAATCGAATAGGCGTAAGAGCCCATATGTCCGGGCTTCACGCTGGTGTCGACGTGAATCTTGTAGCCACACTCGCGCGCCTTAAAGCAGAACGAAAGGTCTTCCCCGAACTCGCCATCGCCCCACGGGTGTTTCAGGAACTCGAACCACCACTCATTGCCTGTTTCTTTTGCCACCTTGCGCCGCCCAGCCTCGATGCGCTGTGCGGTCTCTTCCTTCATGCCCATGTGCTCGCGCTCATAGCGGCAGCTAAGGTAGTACTCGCCGATTTTGTCCAGCACCGTGGTCTTAGCGAGCATGAACGCTGCACCCACACCGCCCACCTCGATCAGCTGATTGAGCGGCCAATCGAAAGCAGTGCGGAAGCTGAAGAGTTCCGGCACCCATACCCGGAAGTTAGGGAGTGGTGGGTCTTTGCGCACCGTGCACGCGCCTGCCACGATGTCGAGATCGTGCTTCAGGAGCTTGATGAGCGCATCCTCGGGCGGCGTCATGTCGTCATCCATGAGGAGCACGTAATCGGTCGGCACCTGCTTTTGGCGGAGCTTCACGAGCAGGTCATTGCGCGCCCAGTGCACGACACTGGAGGAGATGCCGGGCTGCGGCGTGAGGAGACAATAAGGCCGCGAGGCACGCATCAGCGCGTCGACAGCCTTATTGGTCTCAGGAGCGGGAGCGGAGCGAGTAGGAACGAGCAGGCTAACGAGCGGTCGCCCATCCTTCAGGGCGTCATCAGCGAAGAGAAAGTTATACCCAAGTTCCTGCCGCAGTGCTTCGCGCCCCTCGGCGGTGCTTACGAGGCTCTTGGCCCTGCGCTTCTCGGTCTCGAACAGTACGGTATCGAGGGATCGAACGCGCTCGAATTCTTCGACGAATGCGTCACTCATCAGGATTCAGGGCAGCAACGACTGCAGCCATCCCCCCTTTTCGTAAAGCTGGCTTGAGTACCTCTTCGCCCCAGCGCAGGTTCGCGTCGATCTCAGCCGGAGTCAGCGGCTCGGTGCGCCGGGTCTCCCGCTTGTGCTGCAGGGCGCGCTCGGTTGGTCCCGTCTCCCAAGCTGCAGCGGTATCCGCGAGCAGTTCGTCCTTGGCTTGGAACACGTCATCGGGACCGCGCTTGTACATGTTCGGCATCGCCTCCGGCCCGCTGTAAATCTTGTTGTCGGAGGGATCACGGAAAGGAGTCGCAAAGTTCTCCGGGTTGCAGTACTTGCAGTGCTCACGCACTTTGCGACCCTTCTCATCAAAGACGAGAATCCCGCGCGAGGTGAAGGCCCCGCACTTACCGCAGTGCCACCCCATGAGCCTCCTTCTTGTTGTCCTTGGTCAGATTGAGCAGGGCATTGTTCTCCCTGATCTGTTTTTGAATATCCGCCAGCTGTCCCTGTGCCTTGCTCAGCTGCTGGTCAGGCGTGAGGTACATCTTGTCCCACGCTTCCCTGCCCGCCTGCCCATACATCACTGCTGGGTGCAGGTCGAGGTGGTACTGCTCCAGAGGATCGGAGGTCTCGTACTTTCCGCCTTCCTTGAAGTGAACGATTAGCCCCTCGATGCGCGTGACTTGCCCTGTCACCTTGTCGCGGATTTCCAAGTCGGAAACCAGATTGAGGCTCGGAGTGAAGATGCGGCGGTCGCGGATAGACTGGATGTGCCCCGCGCCGAGGTGGTAGTACTCCTTTGGGTCGAGAGTATGACGCCCCGGCTGGGCATCGCACTCGAAGCCGTCAGCATACTTGAACGTCTTGCCGCAGATGGTGCAGTGCGCCTCCCACTGCTTCGCCTTGATTCCCCGTAAATCCATAGTTGTTCTCCTAAAAAATCGGGGCACGGGCTGTCCCAGTAGCCCGTGCCCCAGTTCCGTGAGCAAACGAACAGGTCAAGCAAACTTTTGGAAATCGTAAATACGCGCGTGCCGGGCTTGGTGCCAAACGCGCCAGCCCGCCTGCGTCAGATACAAATCCTTGAGCAGTTTCGGATTGGTGGGGTCGTAGTCGGGATAGAGGCGGGTGTCGAGGTTTTGCCCGTTGTTGACCAATGGACAAAATTCAACCGAGGGCAGGTCGATGCCCAGCGCCTCATCGAAGGTGCCTCCATCCATGTTGTAGTTGTTGGCAATCAACCAGTTCCCGTTCGAGGTGACAAAGCGCTTCAGGCTTACCCCGAATACCTTGTCCTCTGCGCGCACGAACTGCTTCGAGGCTGCCCAGTAATCCATCGCCTCTTTCACCAGAGGCGCGGCCATGAGCAGTTTCTCCGGCGAGCCATAACGGAATGCCATGCGGCTCCAGTCAAGGAACGTCATTAGCGTAGTGGGCGTCGTGGTCCCGCCAGCGTCAGCGATCCAGCTGGAGATGATGGAGCGCACGCCCATGGAGGTGTAGACCGAGGCAGTGCCGTTGAGAGTTTCCGAGAAGCTCCCGAACAGGCCAGCATTCTCGATTTCCAGTTTCTGACGGCGTGCACCGAGCCACTGGATGCGGGCACGCTCCGGGCGGTCTCCGTAAATCTTGGTTGCAGCCGCAGTGCGGGAAATCTGCATGGGCCACTCAAAGATTTGCGCGCCGCTCGTCTTGGGTGATTTGACCGGGGTGCGAGGATTCTGGATCGCGCCGACTTCAGACTGTGCCACGCCCAGAATCTTCAGGTTGGCTACGTTGCTTATGGTGTCAACGCCAGTTCCGGCAAAGGCGCGGGTCACCGTAATGGAGTTGGTGCCGACTGCTGTCACCTGCACCAGTTCTTCGACGGTCGCCGTCGCCTCTGAGGTCTTCTGCACTGCAACCACATCATTGACGCCGAAGATGGTTGCATCAGCAACGGCAATCGTGTTCGCAGTGGTGGTGTTCGCGACCGTAGCATTGGCCTGCCCGAGCATCACGAGGTCGGCATCCTCGAAGAACTCGATGCGCGGCGAGTAAACATTCACCTTGCGCTTGCTGTTATTGGTGAGAACGTAGAGAGGTGTGCGATCTGGCTCAAGAGTGAGCAACCGAGTCGAAACATCGCGCACGTTCGACGTTTCGGTCGTGAAGGAGTTAAAGGTCGAGATTCCACGGACGGCCATGATTTACGTCTCCGGCTGCCCACCTGCGCTTTGGCTCAGCGTCCGCTTTGGCGTCCCCGCACGACTTGGTTAAAATTACCCTCTTGACGCGCGATCTCTGCGTCCAGAGCAGCCATCATCGGGTCGTCCTCTTCGTTTGCTGCACCTCGTCCCAGAGGGCCAGCTGTAGCTCGCCCCGCTCCCGTTGCCCGCGCAGCTTGGCGGCGTTGATCCGCCTTGCCTGCGAGCCTGCGCCCTGTCTCAACGGCTTCCGCTACCATTGCCGGATTGACCCGCTGCCCCGAGATGTGCCGCGCCAGAAGGGTGTACTTCATCTGCGCCTGTTGCGCCTGCGGCAATACCCTTCCGCTGCGATCTCGGAACACCATGTCATCGAAGCCCGGTATCTGCTCGGCTGCTTCGCGCATCTGCTGCGCGAAGGCATTGGCTTCCGGTGTTCCCCGGATGGCAGGGAATGCAGGAAGGCCGGGATACAGGGGCTTGCCCTGTTCATTAGTCTGCTGTCGCACACTTTCGTATGCCGCTCCGTACATCTGGCGCTCATACATCTGCCCGAAGCCCGGCATTGCGACTTCGATAGCTGCAGGCAGGATGTAGGGCACTGTGGTCGAAACGGCATCCGCCATAAACCGGGCAAGAATCGGAGCCTCGCGCTGCACGCTGTCCACGAGACCTTTCAGCACCGCCTTATCCTCCGGCGAGACGTTAGGGTCTTCGAGCGCTTTCACGTTCACATTGAACATGCGCAGCAGTGTGTCTCCGACTTCCTTGACTGATTGCTGGTCAAACTGCGTCTTTACGAGGTTGTCAATCTGCTCGTAATACGCGGTGCGTTGTTGCGCCACATCCGGCGCGGGTTGTGGTGTTGCAGGCTGCTCCGGTTCGTACTCGGGGGTTGGCTCCCCTTCCTCTTCGAGCGCCTGTTCTTGGGCGATCCGCCGTTGAATTTCGTGATCACCGTCGATTTTATCGAGCAGGAGATGCTTCAAGTCCTCGGGCGTTTTCGGGTCTTGCAGCGCCCTCCATGCACTCGGGTAGCGCTGGGCATAACCTTCGAGTTCACGCTGGGTGAGGTCTTTGAGCCTTTCCTCCACGGAGGGTGGCTGTTCAGCCTCTTCAGGTTCCTCTTCAGGTTCTGGCTGCGCTGGTTGCTCTGGCTCGCCTTCCTCTTGGCCGGGAGCTTGCTCCGGCTCGCCTTCAGTCTCTTCTCCTGCGTCGGGTGCGGGACGTTCTTCCGCAGCGAGATCGACCTCGGCAGATGGCGGGCCTAGGAACGATGAGTAGTCACTCTGTACCGTTCCCTGTCCTTGGTCTTCAGCGGCTGGTGGTTGGCTCACTGCCGCCGTTGATTCATCGGTCATTTACTCCTCCAAATCTCGCGGGGTTGGCTCCCGCGAGCCTGTTGCAGAACTTGCAATGAGAGCTTCGTCGGTCAGTAGCTCCCAGAATTCATCAAGCAGTTGCGCCTTGGCCGCATTGTCGGCGGCAACCTCGGGATTGCGCGGCACCGTTGCCATCGCGTTGGCACATGATGTTTTGTGCGCGAGTGCTTGTTCAGCGACGAACTTTTCGAGCGCGCTCTTGAGCGGACCTCCGGCTGCGAGAAAGCTCAATAACGCGGCTTGCTCCACGTCGGTCCAGTCGGTCACAAGAATTTTTCGATTAGGTGAATCAGTTCATCGTCCGTAGGATTGCGAATCGCCTTGATGCTCGGTTCGCCCACTCCGCTGAGCGTTGCCAGCGAATCGGTCATGACCACCGCCCCGCCTGTTACGGCAGTTTCATGCCCTAGTAGCATCTGCAGCTGCAAAGGCGAGAGGTGCACAACCTCGCTCGCCGCTGCGCTTCCGATGGGATACAGCTGGGAGTGCAACCGCATAGCGGTTGCAAATGCCGTGATGCCGCGCCCACCGAGCGTCCTAGCTGTGCCGAGCCTCAGCTTTGCCCTGAGAGGAGTAACGGGAGATAGCAGAACACTACGGGTGATCTCCTCGTGCTCTCTCTCTCGAACATAGTCACGGCGCACCCTCTCGTATCGGCTCCAGCCTGCAACTGGCTGCGGCGGCTGGACGACCACCACCCCTCCGGTCTGGACTTGGACCGTACCGACTCCAGAGGAAATGCTCACGCCAGTAAGATTGACGGTTACACTTTGCCCAACTGCAACTGTCGGCGTCCCAACTCTGGAGGCGAAGCTCACACCAGTGGGACTGACGGTTATATTTCGCTGGGCCGCAACTGTCGGCGTTCCCTCTGCCACGCTGAGCGCATTGCCTGTCGGCGTGACAGTGATACTGACGGGTTGGACTACCCCAACACGAATATCTACAAACTCATTGCCGTTGTTGTTGGGTAATGCCGCCAGCGTCGCAGGCCAGCCCGTTGTTCGGACAGTGGCGTCATAATGATTCGCGCCATTGGCGGAGAACGTGAAGGCGCAGCCACTAAGGTCTGCCGTAGCCATCAACCGATACTTTTGCCCACCAACAAGATTGGGAGTAATCGGGTTGTTGCTTGCATCGGTGAAGGCAAAATGATCGACCCATCCCAGCGACGTGCTTGAGACAGTGAGCGCTGCCGAGCCTTGAGCTACTAGGTTCGTGTTGTGGGTTCCATCGACGGGACCGTAAATCGCCAGTCGGATATGCGCCGCGCTGCTTGCTACCTTGCAATACAGTCCTAATTGAACTAACTGGAAGTTGCCCGTGCCGGGACACTGAACCAAGCTAAGCGTGGAGTCGTTTTCAGTGGAGAACGCCGACAAGGTATCTGTCGATGTTCCGCCTAGCGGATTCCCCGTGGATGTGCAGCCACCGAAGTATGTTGTCGCCACGGCTAGTGTTTAGGCGAGTCTAAGGATTGCATTGGATGCGTCAGCTGTGGGAAATGTGATGGTGAATGTTCCCGCTGTGCTCGTCTGATCGGCACCGAAGTCTAAAACGCACACTGCTTTATTCGATTTTGATGAGTTGTAAATCAACGCCCCGCGAGCCGTGATGGTTGCTGATGTGAAAGTCACAGTCGCGAAGTTGCAAACGGCGGTATCGCCCGACAGAACCGGAGTTGAACTCACAAGAGCGGCTCCTCCGGCAGCATACGATCCACTAGCGGCCACCTCGTTCGTGGATGAATACGCAGTCGCCGTCTTATCGAGCGATGCCGCTGAGGTGTACAGCGCGAGCTTAAAAGCATCGCCCGTCGATGCCGTAAAATTATGGGTCGCAGTGAGCACCTCAGTTTTGAAGCTGTTACAAACCGCTTGAGTGATTGTCATTTTTTCACCCCAGTCTCACCCGCCAGTAGGATGCCTTTATCGACTCTTACCTCAATATCCTGCCGCACAAGCTCACCCGACTTCTTTTCAAAATATTGCTCGATGATGAGCACACCGCAGGGAACTTTTTTCTCAGTCGAAACATGACGCAAGAGAGTGCGTGGAATCCAGCCCTTCGTAGTGTTCATGCGACACTCATAATCGCGTGCGCTCCCGCTGCGGGCAGCGTCACGATAAATGTTCCATTGGTGCAGGTATGATCCTGACCAAAGTTGATTACGGCCACCGCACGATTTTGCTTTGATGCGTTGTAGATCAAAGCGCCGTGGGCGGTAAACGAAGCATTGAGCCACTTAGGATCATCGAAGGTTAGATAGCCTGCATTGCCAGCAATTCCGGTCTTGCGCCCGCTCAAAACAATCCCGCCTTTGGTGTAGCCGTTGCGATTTCCGTTTGGCACTTCGCCTTCCTGCCCGCCATAGCTTCTGGTTTCGGCATCAAGATCGGCGGCGTTCGTGAACAGCGCCATCATGTAGGTATCATCGGAGTCGTGGACCCCATCCAGAATTTCTTGCTTGAAGCTGGTGGGTAACGCGCTTTTGATCGCCATCCTATTCCTCGTTGATCTCCGCGCCTGTCGTGGCTCCATCCTCGCCCCTTATCAGCTTGAGGATGCGCTTGCGCTTCGCTGGTCCGTGCTCGATGGTCAAATGCAGGTGCGCAGTCGGCGGTGCGGGAGCGGCGGCTTCCTTTGCCGCTGATTTGCTTGCGCCGCCGTTAGGTTTTCCGTTCGGCTTGTTCTTCTGCGCGGCGACACGCTCCTGTGATTTCAGCCCGGCTGAATGCTGGCGTTCCTGCGCTTTGATCTGCGCATTCTTTTGCTCGCCCTGTGAGCGCTGCTGCTGTGCGCCCTGCGTCATTGCGTGGCGGTGTTGCTGCTCCGCCTGCACCATGGCATTAGTGTGCTGTTGTCCCGCTTCGGTAACGTTGTGAGCGTGCTGCTGCGCTGCCTCATCCATAGCGTGACGGTGTTCGAGGTGCTGTTGCCGCATGGCGTGCCCGTGCTCCAGCCCTGTAATAAGCGCTTCGTGCATCCGGTCATCATCTTGCTGCCCGGCATCGTGGGCATGCTGCATCGCCTGCATCGCAGCTTCGCCTTGCTGCCGCTGTTGATCCTGTTCGGCTTCGCCCGGCGAGAGCAGGCTGTCGGCAGCTTCGCCCGCTTTCTGTCCTGCATCCGCGATGTTGCTGATGCCCTCGATCTGATCTTGGCTTTCGAGGGTCTGCGAGGGTTGGAGGCCAATCTCGGGCAGCAACTGATTCACGATGTCGGCTGGCATCTTGTCCATGGGCACTTGGATGTTGACGTTGATCTTCGGCGGCGGCGGTTCGGGCGGTCCCTGCTGCTCTGGGAGCAGGTAGTCGTCCGGGTTGCCGATCCCGCGAATGGTCGACAACTGGAAGCGGATGACCTTGCGGCGGTCCATCACATCCGGGTTCCCCATAGCTACTTGCGTGAGGTTCTGGGCTGCCTGCTGGCGCACCTCATCGTCCACGGCAAGATACGAGCCAGCCTCCGGCTCAACCTCGAAATCCTGCTGGATTTCCATCGGGTCAAGTTGAACTGCATACACCTTGTTGCCACTGTCACCCTTGAGTGCCCAGTCGGGCGGCGGTCCTTCAATTTGACTGACGCGCTTGCGCAGTCCCTCACCCCAGTAGCGCTCCTCAATCGTCCAGCGCTGCGACTGGTCGCGTCCCTGCTGATTCATCCATAACTTTTTCTGCCCCAGTTCCCGCAGGTAGCGGTTACGCGAATCAAACTTGAATTGGGTCAGCGCGTCGGCAGCTTTGGACGCGAGCAGGGCGGTTGTCGCCGTCCTGCCCGCCTGCGGGTTGGCCGCAGTGCCCGTCTCGGTCGAGGTAAGCGACGGCTCGGCCAGCGACATCATCCGCATGATCTGCGCCTCGCGCTCGAATGCCCCCGTAGGCAGCGGCGGTTCCACCAGCGGCTTGACACCGTTAAGGTCCGCAACCTGCAACTCGCGGAACAGTCCGCGCACGATCACCTCGGGCTCGATGTTCACGCCCGTGCGCCGCAGGATGAAGGGCTTGAGCAGGTTGGTGATGTAATCAAAATTCTGCGCAACCGTGAGGTTGTGCATGTTGTACAGGTGGCGCAGCAGACGCGGCGTGGCATCGCCATAATGGGAAATTAAATCGGGCAGCGGTGTAAGGTCGGTGTACTGGTACTTGCCATACAGATCGAACTGGTACGGCATCCGCCCGAGACAGCGGTCGCGCCACTTTTCCGAGCACCACGTCGTGTATATCCTGCCGTCATCGCGATCCTGTGAATGCTGTTCCAAGATGTTGAACTTTTTGCGCGGGCGCAGATTGAGGGGAAGGTAATACTCCTGCTCGCGCTCGCGACCAATCGAAGCGTTAAACATATTGCGCAGGTCTTCGTTCGGTTCTTGGTCGCGCAGGTCGGAGTCGCCGCCAGTGTCAATCAGTTCCTGCAGCGCCTCGGGATCGAAGGCAGAGGTCTCCTCCCCCGTATCGGGGTCTTCATAAGTCATGCGCGACCACTTCTGCAGCTGTAGGTCGTTCACCGTGTACTGCTCGATAGCAAACGAGGACATCGCGAGCGTGGGCGTGTTAGGTTCGAGGTAAAGATCGCCGTTGAAAATGAACTTTACGACCGGGCCATCGTATTGCTTCAATTCTTCGGGTACTTCGACCTCAGTGCCCGTCTTCGCCATGAACTTGGCGATCTCGTTGTCATCCATCTCCGGGCCGTAATAGCCGATGGCTTCCTCGATCTCCGGCTCGCTCGCATTTTGCGACCTCATAATCGCGGCGCGGTTGCGGTAGATGACGTTGGAACCTTTCATGATGGCGCGGCGGAATCTCATCATCCGCTTCAGCGTGTCCCAGTAGACCTTGCTGTATCCATTGCCGAGCGCTTCCGCCGCGAGCACGACGCGCACGTCGTGGAAGGCTTCATCGGAACGCGCATATTGCTGCATGGAGAGACCGGAGAGCATCTCGGCGGTGGTCGGGTCGCCCCCGATATAGCGCAGGCGATAGGGGTTGGCTGTCATGCGCGCGGCGTTCTTGCGATAGATGATGTTCAGGTCGGGCATCGCCACGTTGGTGCGGCTCTTGTCCTCGGTCTGGGTCTCGACTCCGGCGCGATCCCGCTTCATGATGGGCGCAGTCTTGCATTTGATCCCGCGCCAAACCTCTGTCCACTCGTCATAGAGGTTCTTACGCATCCACTTGCGGCTTTCGTTTCGCCGCTCGATGATGTCGGTCACCACTCGCTGCTCATTCGGCAGGAGCGGTTTCGGCTTGGCTGGCATATCAGTAAGAGAATCCCCGCGCCATGGGCACAAAGCTGTCGTTGGCGCTGATGGTTTCGCGCGAGATATAGATCGGGTTTGACATCTCGATATAGCGCAGGTTGTCGGTCATGTGATTGCGGACTTTCACAGGCTTGCCCGTGGGGTCTTGCCGCTCGATCTGCAGCGGGGTCAGTAGCTGGCGGCGGTTGGTTTTCAGCTGGTGAATGAGTTCCGGGCAGCGCTCTCCGAGGATGTGGATGCGGCTGGTGGGGTGATACTCGCCATCGTTCCCCATACGCTCAATCAGCTTCAGCCCCTCGTTCACGCATTCGACGCCGCTCTGGCGATCTTTCTTGGCATCATCGAAGTACGGTCGCCCCACGTCGAGGTCAATCATGTGCTTCTGGTAGCGCTGCTGGTAGTTTTCCTGCTCGGGATCGTCATTGGTTCCCTTCCCGAAACTACGGGCGGCATAGTCGATCACGCGCGCAAAGATTTCTTCCTCGTAAATCTCGCCCTTGTGGCGGTTCTCCGGGTTCTCGCCGGATTCGAGGTACTTGATGGTCTGCACGTACTCGCGGATGTTTGGCCCCTTTTCATCCTGTGGACATGGGCCGGGCTTGCCGTGGAGCATTCCTTGCTTCCATTCAAAGCAAACCTTGGAGGGCCATAGCTCGCGGTAGTACCAGCGCTCGCCCCATGGATCGGTCGCACACCACAGGAAAGCGTGCGGGATGCCGGGATGCGGGTCGACCGACATGCGGCGCGTCCAGTCGGGCGGAATCTCGCGAGTCGGCTCGACTGTCACCTTTTCGTTGAAGTTGAATAGCAGCGCACCCAGCGTTGCCTCGGCGTCGATCTCGTACTCCTTCAGGTAGAGCGTGGGGTCGGTCATGCGCTGGAAAGCAGCGAACGCCCATGGGGAAAGATGCTTGTTGATCTCAGGCACGAAAGTTTTCGCGCCTTCGCCCTTGTCCGGGTCCGCTTCGTAGTGCAGGCGCAGGATGGTAATACCATGCGCGTTCTTCCACGAGGACATCCCTACATGCGGATGCTCAACCGGATTTTTCTCGGGCGGCTTATTCACCAAAGAACTGATCCCCTCTTTTCTTGGCGCGAATCGCGGGCAGTGAAAGCTCGCTGTGTTTCACCTTGTGCGGCTTGCCTGCGACGATTGCCGTCTTCAGGTTCGGCGCTGGGATGCCGTGGATGTGGCGGTACGCCGTCCACTTCCGGTATGCCTCTTTGGATTTGAAATGCTCAATCGGCATGGCTCATTCCCCATACAACGGGTCTTGTTCCTCGATGTGGATGCACTTGCCGCAGCGGAATTGCTGCGCGCCGGGCTGGGGGTCGTAGTCGTTGCAGCATCCCAGCTGCGAACTCACGCCACCTTTCACCGCGACGTGATTGCAGTCGGCATCCTTGCGAGCGCCGCGCAATTCCATGTAGTCGACCGACTCGGCAGAGACTCGCGACATTTACTCTCCGAAGAACTGGCTCGGCTTTCTCGATCCCCGTGGCGGAGCTGCACGCCCGCCGCTGCTAGCAGCCGCTGCCTGTTGACCACCCGACCTAATGCCTGAAATCCCTAGGGGCTTTAGCCATCGCATGTTTGGGTTCGGCGGTCCCACGATTTTGACGTTTCGGCCAATGGTGGTGCCCGGATTCGCATCATTCCTGCCGAGCGCTGCGGAGCGAATGCTCGGATTCGCTGCGTTGATAGGACCGCGATCCGCTGCGGCCATGCCGAGCGGATTTTTCCCGCCCGTCCCAAGATTTGCCGGAGTGGTCTTCTTGGGCGGCGCAGCGGTGCTGCCCACAATGACCTTGGGCGCAGGCGCTGCAGTGCTGCCAACTATGGTCTTGCGAGGTGGCCCTGCGGTCGAGCCCACAATGGTCTTGTTAGGCGCAGTCTGGTAGCGCGGCGAGGTCGCAACGGTTTTGATCGGTGCGCGCCCGGTAGGTCCGACAACAGTCTTGCGCGGTGGTTGTACTGGAAATGCCATGGTGTTGCCTCCTCGAAGTCGATTTGCCAAATGCGGGCGCAGGTGCGCGGGAGTGTTGGGGGAAGCGTATGCTGCGCGCACACCCTGCATCATGTGCTCATGCTTGAACGCCATAATCACTCTCCATAAAACTGGCTGGGCTTGCTCTTGCTGCCGCCTGCAAATCCCAGCCTGCGCGCTTTGGCCTTGATCTTGGCTGCGAAGGCTGCGCCGTGGTGCATCTTCGCGAAGCCGATGGCTGCAGCAGCGTGCCGGGCGTCGGGCATGGGATAGGAACCCGTGCCCGATTTTCCCGGCACTCCCCGTTGCGATTTCGGAACTGCCTTCTTTGCGGACTCCGACAGGATTGCCATCGCTCACCTCCCGCCCAGCACTACGGCGAGCGCCCACAGGAACAATCCGAGGGGCACGAGACTCACCCGCGCGGGCTCGATGTGCAGCGCTGCCGCGAAGAACGACACCATGGCGAGAATCAACAGCACTAAGTGAATGGTTAGCATGATTACCTCCGGGTTTCGTGATGGAACCAGCCCACCTCGTCGGAACTCACCGCGACAATCTGCTTACAGACCGGGCGCACCGCGTTGAACGATTGCTCGGCTTCAGGAAGAAAGGCGCTTTCGTCCTGCATGTAGCCGTAAGGGTGAAAGAGTCGTACTTGGTTTTCGCCCTGCGGCACCGCGAGGATGTGGGAGCCGTTCGCTCGTTTCAGTTCCACGGAATTGGAGACCACCAGCGGATTGCGCTCTTTCATCCAGTCGGGTTGACGGTTGAAGAGGATGCGGCAGTAGTCGATCAGCTGTGTCGCCTTGTCCTCTTTTTCGGTTTGCAGAATCCAGAAGATATGCGGGAGCCACTGACACATCCAGCTGATGTAGCCGCACACCAGCCACGAGGTCATCATCTCCCGCGATTTCGGAATAAACAGGGTGTCGCAGGTCAGCAGGTACATCATCGCGACTACGAGGTACTGCTTTGCCGGAAACGGCGCGACAGGCGGCGTCCCCTTCTGCAGCCAGTGCAAATCCTCGGTCGCGGTGTACTGGGTCAGCCAGAGCATAGGCCCGGCGTCGAGCGAAGCCACGCGCTCGGCACACTTCGCCCATATCTGCCGTTTCTCCAGTTCCTGCTTGATGAGAATGTTGGTGATGACGCCCTCGCGGTGACCTAGCGAGAGCGCGCTATTGCCATTGCTCACTGAATTTCTTCGGGTTTGCCTTCGAGGGTGCGCGCTGTGGCTTCAATCGCCTTGCGCTTGCGTTTTTCCGCCGCCTCATCCTCCGGCCAATAACCGTGTTCGAGGTGGAACATGAGATCGGCATCGGAGCGCTCACGCAGCTGCGCGGTGATGTCGTTTACTTCTAATTGCTGCTTGGGCTTGCCTTCGCAGCGGTCGATGATCTCGCTCAAGGCCATGATGCGGGTCTTGTCGAGTTCGGGATCGGGATCGGTGGCGCAGGTGATGAGCAAGTCTGCAATGCGCTGCGCGAAAGTTTTCTTGGTCTTCGGGTCAATCGCGGCGAGCTTCTCGCGCAGCGCCATGGTGACAAGGGTGCACATCTTGTGGCTTGCCCGGCCCATGGGATTCCCCAGCGGGTTCCCCGATTGGCCCGGCTGATAGCGCCTGCCCTTGCTGGTGAGATTGGGGTACTTATCCAGCTTGTCCGACATGGCTTACTTCTTTTTCCACCCCATGCCGTGCTGCTCGTGTTCCTTCTCCTTGTCCTTCTCAGTGGTGGAGTGCTGGTCAGCTTCAGGCGGCAAAACCTTATTCGGCGGGTTCGCCTTTTTCGGTTGCGGAGGCGGAGGCGGCGCGGCAGTAATGAAAGCCTTCTGAAATACCGTCACTGGCGAACTGGCATTGATGATGTCATCGCCGAAAAACGCAGCCACCATCGTGCTGGCATCATCCGGCGAGGCAGCCACGCATTGCACGCCTACCCCCATAGGGTTCGATGTTTGCTGTGATTTGAGGTAAACGGTGATACCGTATCCGTTGATGGTATCGTATGTCGTGCTACCATCCGGGCTGGTGACCTTGGTGTCGGGTTTTTCCGGCGTAGTGGTGGGCTTCTCGGTGCTGCTCTTGGGTTTCTCTTCCGTGCTGGTACTGGTCATTATGATTCCCCTTTCGGTGGTTTAACTTTGATCCGGCTTGCGAATCATGCGAGTGAGGTGTAAATCCCCGAACTGATAAGCTGGGGCGCACTTTGAATGCCCGTCAGATCGCCCGCAAACTGGGTCTTGATGACCTGCTGCGCATCATAAGGCGTTGCGCCAATCGCGCTCACGTTCACCCCGAGATGCTCGCCCTGTTTCTGCTTCGATTTCAGGTTGATGGTGAAGCCATAAACGTTCACTAGTTGAATCGCCATAATTTTCTCCTCTAGGGATGGTCAGGAAACGATCCAATCGAACAGTTGGGCACGCAGTACTGGCTCGCGGTCTCGGCGGCATCAATTGCGGAAAATGACTTCACGCCCATATCGCCGTCCGTGCCGCCGTTGGATTGCCCTGCTGCGTACTTACTGGTTTTGCCGTTGCACGCTGCTTCGCCATGGCACAGGCGATAGTCGTGCCAGTTGGACAGGATGTAATTGAAGGTCGAGGTTGACATCTCGCCCACGATGCCGATGCAATTCTCAGTTACAGGGTCGTTGGTCGTGCAGTACTCGGTCGCATCTCCCCAGATCGTCGTGATCGGTAGAGTTTTCGCGCCGTTGTCCCATTGCGAATAGCACGCCGCGATGCCGCCCGCTCCAGCTGAGTGGCCGGGACAAGTCACCGTCACATCGCGGCTCGGAACCGCAATGTGGTTATAGTTCAGCGTGCCCACGTCCCACATGCACGTCTCGCTTCGATCACCTTCCCCCACGGGCGGGGCGTTAGGACCGCCCGATGTGCTGAGAATGTTCACCCAGTGGTTATTCGTAGCCATCGCGCAAGGCTTGGTGGCTGGGGAAACCAGCGGCGAGGATGGAGACTGGGCAGCATTGACTGTGGACTGCCCGAACTCAGAATTGTGATCCGCCCAGAAGTGATCGGGCGTGCCTTGATTGTTGGACACGTCGCAGGTGGAGGTTCCGTTCGCTCCCACGCTGGGATAGACCACCGTGAGGCTAGCAGGGATGGTTCCTGCGATAGCTTTGGTGCCCAGCGTGGTATTGTCACCAGTCTGAAAACTGGTGTCGGGCGAACAGTTAGTAACCCGCACATAGTCGCCAACGTGGAAGCGTCCTTGCCCGTTCGCTGCCACATCACTTCCATTCAGCGCAACCGTGACCACGTTGCTGGAGCGCGTCAGCGTCGAGCCTGTCCATGTCACACCCGCTGAAGATGAGGCGATGCGTGTGCTGAATGCGATGGAGGCTTGGCAGCCGGGATTGCTGATGTTGATGTTGTACATCAGGTTGTTGACGTAGTAATAATTCGCCACCGTGTCGGAGTTCCCGCCGCCGCCGCCGTTGCCGAGATCGGAACGAAATCCGCCGCTCATGGCCGCGCAGTTGGTTCGCATGATGTTGTTGGTGATGGTCGAATTGTTCTGCGTCGTCCAGTAATTCGTGTTACTGCCGCTGCCGATAACCGCGCTGGTCTGGTTCGCCTTGAACGAGATTGCCTGCCCTTGCCCGCCCGAAAATTCGCCCCCCTCGAAGATGTTGCCGTCAAGCACAATGCGACTGGAAAACTTGTACTCGTGGCGGTTCTTCTGCACGTAGCTGTTGATGTGATAGGTGGTGCCACTTACAACCTGAATGCCCGTGATGACTCCCGAGCTGATGGTCGTGACACCCACCATGCCCTGCCCATCGCCGCCACTGATCTTTACGTTGTCGCTTGCTGCGTAGCCGCTCCCGCCACTCGCGAGTGTGACACCTGTGATCTTCCCAGTCGGGGAAACGGAGGTAATGTTCACCGTCGCCCCTGATCCACTACTGCCGCAGTAGGGAGATGCACAGGTGGTTGCCACACCGCTTGCCACGCTGTAGCTGGAGCCGGAAGCCATCAGCGCAGTCGACACGGAGTTGCCCGCTCCGCGAGCCGTAACTACGACCGTCGCGCCCGATGCGGTCGGATCGTAAGTGTTGGTCAGCGTCAGCACATCGTTGAGCGCATAGCCCGATCCTCCATTGATGATCTCGAATGACTGCGCGCTTTGATTGTTGGGCGGGCCATTTGTACTCATCAGGTGGATGACTGCACCACTGCCCGCGCCGCCAGTTGCTTGATAGAACGAGTTGGGCTGATAGCCCTTATCCCACGCCAGCGACCAGCTAATCGGGTAGGTGTACCTGTTGCCGCGATCCTCCATGTCATCGCACACCATGAAATTCGGGATGGTGATGGGAGCAGCAAAACCTCCGCACAGGTGCCCGATGGCTTGCCCTTCAAACCAGTTGTGCACAATCTTGATGTGCTGCCCCAGCAGGATTGAAATGCCATGACCTTCCGCGCCGGGCCGCAGCGATTGGTCGGCGTAGCTGTAGGAAACCGAGCAATACACGCAATGAAACGTGTACTGGTTCGGCATGGTATTGAAGCCCTGCACCGTGCCCGTTGCCACGCCGCCCGATATGGGCGGGTCTTGCCAGTCGCCATGAATGTAGTTGTAGAGAAAATGAATGTGGCTGGGCAGTTGGCTGGTCGTGGTCTCACTTCCCGTTCCCATCGCGACAGGTGCTTGCACCGCAGTCTGACCAGCGTGCGGGTGCATGTGCGCGTTCAGGATCGCGAAATGATGCGGACCCATACAGTTCACGCCGGGACAGAGCGAACTCACATCCACGGTGTCAATCTGGTTGTTGCCGCCATCGAGTTCATACATTGAAGCTACGTCGTTGTAGGTTGCGCCCGGATTGGTCACCACCGTGCCGTTCGCGAAGGTGAAGGATGAGCCGCTCGCAACCGTAGTCGGAGTAACTCCGAGTGTGTAACTCAGGTTGGTTCCATTACACCCCACATTGCGCAGGCCGGGCTGCGTCGATTGCGAAACGTTATCCTGAATGCCATGCGAGCAGACTGTTCTCGCGGTTGGAAGGGGCGAGGTCGAGGTCAGCACAATGAAATTGGTCGAGGTGTCGCCCGCCGTCTGCGGGAGGTTAATCAGGTTGACTGTTGCCGTGCTGAATACCGCGCCTGCCGGGATGTTGATTTGGGAACCAGTGCCGTTAATGGAGCGGCAGTTCTCGGCATCAGCCACCGCCTGATTCAAACTCGCAGCACTCCCAGCAGTGTAATTCGGGTAAGTCGTGCTGGTTCCGGGGCAAGTCCATCCGCCCCCCGAGCGCTCATTGCGCAACATCCATCTTCGTGTCGGCCAACGGTGATAACGATTGAAGTAACGGCGGCGCAGGCGGCGTCTTTCGAGCGCCGTGAAGGTCACCGGAAAGCTGATGGTGTTCGAGGTCGTGCCCATCCACTCCAGCGAGTTCACCCAAGTTGTCGGCAGCGTCACTGTTCCCGCAGCTGCTCCGTAAGGGTAGCCGCCCGTGACGTTGTAGCCGCTCCCTGTCACACCTCCGATGAGCGTAGCGCCTTTCGTGTAGCCCGCTGTTCCGCTGGTCGCAGTGCAGACTCCGCCAGTCCCGGTTGCCGGATGCGGGCAGGTGTAAGGCGTGTAGGTGTAGCTTACCGGGCAGCCTGCAGTAACATCCGCGCTCGATTCGCAGCGCAATAAGCTCGATGGCTGCGTGGTGGTCACTACCGCATCGCACTTGGTTCCGGCGTTGGTAGCAGCGTTGCCAGTGTGAGTGCAGGCATTCGCAGTGGTAGCGGTCTTGATGAAGTAGGTGTTCGATACGCTGATCGCGAAGCCGGAATTGTTCCACGCATAGAGTGGCGACCACTTGGTTGGATCACTAACCGTGGTGCCGCTTGCAGCTGCGGGTTCGATGCCCTGCCCTACCTGCGCCTGAATGGGCCAGCCCAGAGTGGTGGTGGTGCAGTCTTCATCCAGAATGAGATTGTCTGGAATAGTCGAAGTGTTCCCATAGACTACGCCCGTGCCGCCGCGCAGTTTCAGGGGAACGGTGATGCCCACAGTAGGATGGTGATTGTTCAGGTATATCTCCAACCACCTCGCTCCGTTTTCCCCCGCACAGGTTCCCGGCGAACTGCCGTGCGTCTCGATCCCCACGTTGTAAAGTTCGTTGTAGCGAAAAACGAAGCTCCCTCCGTAGTAAGCCTGTATCTGTCCATAAGTGCCCGCATTGGTGTTGGTGAAGGTGTTGCCTTCGATGGTGACTATCTTTCCGCCTGCACTCTGTGGGAGTTGGTCGTCCGTGCGTGGGGTGTAGTCGCCCGCGTTTGCGCCGTAAACCACCAGCGACTGCGATCCCGAGACCGCACTGGTAAAGCTGTTCTTGTAGATGACGCAATCTCCGTGCCCATTGGTCGCAAGCTCGCCGTCACCATTCTTGAAAATGTTGTCGTGGATTTTGCACGTCGCCGTCGACGGTGTAAGCCCGCGAATGATGACCTGCCCGTCATTGTTTCCGGTCGCTCCCTCGAAGGTGAAGTTCTTGATTTCCAGCGTGTGACTGTCGAGGGTGATGTCAATGTCGGCACCAGATGAGGCGAAAGTAATATCGCAGCCGCCACCGTCGATGATGATGCCGCCCGTGCGGATGACCTTGCCACCAGACCATGTGGAACTACCGCCGCCGCTCGGGCCAATCACCGTATCCCCTGCGGTCGCACTGGTGATGGCAGCGCCGATGCTGCCTGCACCTGTACGGGCGCAGCTGGTTGCGTTGATAGTCACACCCCAAGCGGTCGACCCCAGAAGCAGGAACAGGAATGGAGGCCGGAAACATCTGGTAAGCACTGGGTTATTGCGGAGGTCGATTCTCGGTGATGACGTTAATTACGGGCTGCTGCACTCCGCCAGTTTCGCTAAAGGCGATACCGACCATCGCGGCCTTAGCGGAGGTTGTTGTCCACGTCGGAGTGGGCGCAGTGCTTGTGTTGAGCAGATACCCAGCCGCCCCCTGTGTAAAGCTGGTGAATGTATAGCCGCCTGAGATTGCAGACGGGCTTGATGTACGAATGGAGTGAACGACGAGATCGTTGGTCCCGGTCAGCGTGAGCGCTGGACCCACAGGGCTGGTGGTCGCCGTACTCGCGATGGTGGCTCCCGCCACATCGAAGGCTTCGGTCGCTGTAGAGTGAAATTCGGCGGTTCGCAGGAACCAAGTGCACGTTGTGCTGGTTCCCCGAGTAGCCGTCACCGTGGTTGTGCCACCCACGACACTAAGCGTGTAAGCGCACATGTTAAAAAGCGGTGCAGTCGGCTCAAGCATGGCGCAAGAGCCGGGCAACACATAGGTCGAACTGCCGCTATCGGTGACTGTTGAAACCGTGTCATTCAGGTTCATGCTCACGAGTACAACGATCACGTTCCCTGCAGTGGCAGCTGATGTCAGGGTTTGGCTACACGTATTGGAGGTGGTGGTGCAGGTCGTACTCTTCCACGTCTGCACGTTGCTCCACGTCGCTGAAGCGCGCAGCGAGAGAAGGAGCACGATGCACGCCAGCCAGCTAGCGCGTGCCATAGATCGAGCCTCCGAAGTTAGCCGCCGTTGTATCTGCAGTGCTGGGTGCCGTGATGGTCAATACGTCTGTTCCTACGGCGAAACTGGTGCTCGATGAGCATGTCCATGTTCCCGGTCCCGTGGTGCCTGCTGCAATCACCACGGTGCCAAATGAAGTACCGTTCTTGCTGAGCGTGATGGTCAAGCTCGAAGTGGTTGCGGTGCCGAGGGTAACTGCCGAGTTGGTGCAGCCGCTGGGGATCGTGTATGCGAGCGAGGTCGGCTTGCGAATGAATACTTGCGACGAGGTGAACAGCCCATTCACCGTCACGCCGATTTCGTAGGGCTGCTGTCCTACTGTCGTCAGAGCGCCGGAGGTGATCGTCACACCAGTGCCCAGTGTAGTCGAGGCGGCATCGCGCACACCGCTGGTGATGTGAACGAATCCGGTCCCGGTCGGTGGTGCGGTGCAGTTTTGCGCATTGCCGGAAACGTCAATGCCCGTGGTAAAGCTGCCCGTGCTGCAGTTGGTGGGAGCCGATGCCAGCGCAGTTGCGGTCGCCGCATTTCCGGTCGTGCTCTGGTTCAAGGTCGAGATAAACGTTGCCGGAATCTTGTTGGTCGCGCTGTAGCTCGTACCGTAAACACCACTGCCCGAATAGTTCGGGACACCTGCGCCGCTGGGAAATACCTGCGGCGGGCAGGCACCGTTCGCAGCCGTGCAGATCATCGAGGCCGCGCCCGTGCCTACCGAGATGTAAAAGTTCCCGTCGTTCGAGATGCCGATATTCGAGGTGGTGCTGCTGGTGCCCGAGCCCATCGCCGAAGAAGGCCACACGGTATTGACGAACCATGGACCTGCTACGGAGAGCGTGCCGTCGATGGTGAAATTCCCGGTCACATGCCCTGCGCCGCTGTAGGTCAGCGTGCTGCCGTCATCGGTCAGGAGCGAATCGCCAGTTACCGTGGTGCCCGTCGCGGCATAGCGTGCGATCTGGTTCGCAGTGCCGGAGCCAACCGTGCCGCTGCCGCCCCCGCCAGCGGGAGTCTGCCAGCCCTGCGTGGATGTGCCCGTCTGGGTCCACACCTGCCCGGTCGTGCCGTTGGTCGCGATTGCAGCCGCCGTCGCAGCATTGATGCTGGATACCGCCGTGCAGTTCTGCGCGTTGCCTGTGGCCGAGATGCCGCTGGGATAAAAGTTGGGGCTGCAGTTGGTGGGCACGGTCCCGAAAGCGGTCGTGGTGGCGGAGTTGCCCGTGACGCTCCCCGCAATCGGGTTGGTCGAGGTCAAGACATTGGTGCCGCTGTTCCATGTCAGGCCCGTCGTCCCCCCGAAGACGCCCGCATTGTTAAACTGCAGTTGCGTAGTCGAGCCGCCCGGAGTTCCACCTCCTCCGCCTGAAGGTGTATCCATGACCCACGAGGTTCCATTCCAATGCAGGTAGCCAGCGGTCAGCGTGGGCGGGAGCAGGTTGCCTTTGATGCCAATGACCTGCTGGGTAGTCGAATTCCCACTCAAGTCACCGTTAAAAGTGAACAGCGGCCCGGCTGGCTGGGAGCCCACTTTGGTGTACGCGCCCGGAATCGAGCGTCCACCTGTCTTGGTCTGTACCGTCTGTGCTCCAGCCAGTGCAGCGAGCGAGATGAAGAGAAGCAGCCGGAGAAATTTCATCGCAATGAGAGGTGGATGCCGTACAGGGTCACGGCGCAGGCAGTCGCCGTGTTCTTGTTATCGCCGTCGAAGAAAATGCTGGCGAGCGCATCTTGCGGGCTGGTGGTTCCGGTTGCGGGCGGGATGTTGGTCGAGATCGTTGCCACCTGCACGTTGTCGATGAAAAAAGTCAGCCCTGTGCCTGTCGCATTCATCGCGACTCCGAACAGGTGCGGATTGGTATCGGGAGTAATCCCCGTATCGACGAGAGTTGAACTGCCGCCTGCCGTGATTGCCACCGCCTGCCAGTGGGTATCAGTTCCTGCAGAGTAGCGGAAGCCGATAGTGTTCGAGTTGGGAGTGTCGGTAAAGTACTTGACGGTGTTGAGAATTGCGAGATTATTCGTCCCAGCGAAGCCAGTGTTGATGTTGAAGGTGGTGAGGCCAAACCAGTAGCGCGTATTGGCGACGGGCGAGACCGACAGGCGGAACGTCATGCGATACCACGCCCGGATGGGAAGCAGGGAGTTATTGCCGTTTGAAGGAGTGTTCCAGCCAATCGCGGTGAGTGCATAAGCACTCGCGTTCGAGGAATACGTTATGCCGTTGGGCAGGGTGTTGGTTCCATTGACCGTGGTGCAAACCATGCCCGCTTGCCCTGTGCCCGCAGCAGTGACAGTGCCAGAAACAAAAAACGTGCCAGCGGGACAAGAGCCGCCCGGAATGAAATTTACGGCGAGCCAGTTGTTGTGGGCCATGTTCACAGCGTCCCACGCACTATCGCCGTTGACGTTGTAGCGCAGCGTGTCGCCCACCTGCGCGGTTGGCAGAGTGGTGCCTGTCGGGCACGCGCCGTTCCCTGCGGTGCAAATCTTCGAGGGGCTGCCTGCGTTTGCGCTGGCATAAAAATTCCCGTCATTGGAGACCCCGATAGCAGAGCGCCCGGCTGGAGCCGCAGGCATGGTGGAAGTCGCGACAGGGGTATCGACGTACCATGAGCCCTGAATGTATTCCACGTTGTCGATGGTGAAATTGTTCTGCACGTAGCCGCTGCCCAGATAGCTCAGCAATGTGCCGTTATCAGTAAACAGGGGGTCGCCGCTTACCGTGGAGCCTGTGGTCGCGTAATAGCCGACCTGATATTGCGTGCCCGGATTGGAGCCTGCGCCGGGCGGTCCTGCAGGTCCGGGCGGTCCTGCGGGTCCGGGTGGTCCCTGCACAGGTTCCGGGGGCGGAACAACATACGGGTACTGCACCACGCAGTTCGTCGCGATGGAGCCGCCGCACTGGGGCGCGGCATCGAGGTCGAAGGCGGTGCAGCCAACTGTGCGCCCGCAGGACTGCACCTGATAGTCGAGAGTTGGCCCGTTCTGCCCGTTGTAAATTGGCGTGATTCTCCAGCGCGAGGTTCCGGTCTGGGTGCCGCACTGGATGGCATCGCTGCCGTAGAGGTTCGTCGTCCAGACCCCGTTCGAGGTGCGCAGGTCAAAGGGCACATAGCTCACGATGGTGACCGTGCCATCGGGGTTGGTGACGCGCCCGTTGTTGCCCCCGCAGTAGGACAGCTGGAAGCGCACGAGGGTATTTGCGGCAGGCGTGCCGGGCGGGAGAACCAGCGTGCCCGTGACCACTTCCATGGTGGGCTGGGGCGGATTGGAGGTTTGAGCGAGTAGCGGAAGGGATACGAAGAGTAGAAGCAGGGTGAGTAAGCGCACTCTCACCATGCACCCCCGGCTGGAACCAGCTGCATGACGGTCGTGCCCGCCGAATCCATGCGCTTCCACTCGCGCGAGCGCACGAAGGTGATAAAGCGCTTGCCTTTGCCTACCCAGCGCGCCTCCACGTAGCGCACGTAATCGCCACGATCATCGCGGAACACGAGGTGCTCCTCGATCAGGTCGTCGGCCTTGGCGCGCGAGAGGTGACGGTGCTGCCGACAGTCGGGAACGATCCCGTTTTTCTCCAGCTGGAAGGCTTGATTGGGAGTGAGGATGCAGACGCCCTTGTACATGAGGGGAAAGAAGGGACACTTACGGTGTGAATCATCAGGTGCTTGCGCACGGTTGACTGAGGGCTAGCCCGAGGCGATGTCTAACAGTCTGGGAAAACTGTGAGGGGACGATACCCTCGGATGACTGCAGAGTGTAGCACCCTCATGGGGATCAAACGCAAGGGGAATTTTTTTCGTCGAGCTTTTCGAGCGTCAGCTGCTTCCAAAGCTCCCACAGCTTGCGGTCATTTTCGGGCAGCAGTTCCCTGATGGATTCGTAGAGCACGACCGCATCAATCAACAGGGATCGTTCGGTGCGCTCCATCATTGCGTGTGCTCCGCATATGGCCTGTACTGCGGGTTGCCCTGCATGAGCCGATTCAGGAACGGGATCATGATCGACGAGGGGACGCCGCGATCCTTCTGCGAGATCGACACTGCCGAGCCCAGCGCCATGAGCAGTATCTCGTAGTCCTGCTGGTTCATGGTGAGCACCACCTCGCCCTTGTCGTTGGTCTGGTAGCTCATTTGTCGCTCTCCTGCTTGCGGATAAATTCCTTCAGCGCTTTCAGCATGTCGGGGCGGGTCGCGCTGGAGAAGTAAAACATGTTGCCATCCTCGCCGTACTCGAAGACGAACATGCAGAAGCCATAGCCGGGAGGCATGCGCTTCACCAATGTGCCCGCAATCTCGCGCATCGCCCGTTCTGCACCCGCGTGATGCACTTCGTAGCTGGGGAGTTTTGTATTGACAGGATTGTCGTTACTCATTGTTTCAGCCTCTCATGCGGGCACCAGCAGCAATGCCTCGGTGTATTTCTCGTCGATTGCGCGCAGGGCGTCCTCGGGATTGTCCTCGTACTTGCAGGTCTCGCGCAATACGGGCAGACCGGAGCGAATCGAGGCCATGACTTCCGCGCGGGTTGCCTTCCGGCCTTCGGCGAACCACAGGCACTCGATTGCAGGCCCGATCTCAAACAGCACGCCGGAGTGTGCCTTGACCTCGCCTCCGATGCGCTGCTCGCGGGTGCGGTAGAGGTCATAGGAATCGGTCACCCATACCAGCGCCACGCCGGGGTTGCGGGTGAGCATCACGCCCGCCGCCCCGCGCGAGCCCTCGGGCATGTTCTCCTCGCGCCGTTCCACCTTGGGCTTGGTGAGGAAGGGGCAGGCGCGCCCGGAAAACTCCGCGCAGTCGCGGTGCGAAGGCGGCTCGGAAGAAATGCGGTTGATCGCACACATGGGACCGAGGACGAAAGCGAAGTATTTGCCGAGAGGATCGCCGCATACCCAGCAACGCTTTTCCTTCACCGCCAGCACCAGCTTGCGCGAGTCCATGACGCGGAAATCGGGATAGTCGCCTGCCCGGATGGGGAGGTTGACGCTCTCGAAGGGTACGCCATCCGCATGGAACCACTCTACAAACCACGGCACAGGGAAGCCGCGAGCGTCAACCGGAAGTTTCTTGATCCGCAGCGGAAGCTGGGGAAGGTTGGGGTGCAGATTTTCGGGCATGATTCGACTCCATGTTACGCCGTCGCCTCGACTGCGCTTGCTGCGGGCAGGGAAAATATGCCATCAGTTTCGTTGAGCCGTTTCTGTTTCTTCAGCATCGCGAAGGTGACAAAGAGATTGTCGCGCTTGTCGGGATAGCGCTTGGTGAGGATCGCCAGCAGTTCGGTGCGCGGCTTCGGACCCTTCGCCAGCAGTTTCCCGATCTCGCCCTGCCAGAAACCTTTGGGCATTTTTTCCGGGGCATCATTGCCATGGGGCTTGCGCTTCGCCTTGCCCATGGTTGCGGCCCGCAGGTTTGCCCGGTGCAGGCTCTCTGCCTTGCGCTCTGCGTCTGTAAGGCCCGCCCAGTACGCTTTCATGATCTTGGAGCGATCCGAGTAGTTCTGTCCCGGCTTGAGCTTGCCTACCTTGACGGTGCGCACGCTCTCGCCTGCCCGCGATCTCTGTTTCGCCAGCTTCCAGCGCAGCCGCTGCGCATCCCCAATGCGCTTGCGCGCCCGCGCGTCCAAGCGCCCCCTGCCCCGCGTCCTCTCGCCTGCCTCCGGTTTTGCGCGATGGTAGTACCAGCGCTGCTTTTGGAGCTTGGTCATCGTCTCCCAGTTCGCGGGCTTCTCGGTCAGTGATTGCCCATGCCGTTGCACAGGGTCGCGTGGACGAACATGAATCTCCTGCGGTGCGCCGAGTTGTGCATATCCTTGGGGGGCACCAGCCCGCATTTCGGGCACAGGTTGGTTACCGTCCAGCCCTGCGCCGTTCGCCGGAGATTGTGAAAGAAAAAACCTTCCCATCCACTCTCCAAGCTCTCGTGCAGAAACCGCGCCGCCTGTCGCTGCTCCGATACGCTGTAATTCTTCTTCGGTGCGCCGACAAAGGTAGCCTGTTGCGAGGCCCGCCTGAAGATAGGGATTACTTTCGTTGCTGCTGCCATTCTGTGCTCTCCTCATAGTGGATTAAGTTCCTTTCCGAAAGTGTGCGAGGGGTGCTTGCGAAACGTCACGGAGTTCCCTCTGGTGTACTCCTGTTCTTGTTCCCTGTCAAGAACATGCGAGGGTTCCGGGTCGAGAGACTCGGGGTCTCGGTAGCCGCTCCACCACCACGAGGGAAGATCGTCGGGCGGGTCGACCTCGTGGGAGAGACATTTCCAGCAGTAGCCCAGCGTGGGCTCGACGCGCTCGCCGTGCCAGTGGCAGAGCATTTCACTCCGCCCGCTTCGCCTTTGCCTTCAGCTTCATCTTGCCGATTTCCGCCGTCACCTCGTCCGCATCGAAGTGCACGGTGCGGGTCTTGAGCACATGCTCTGCGTACATTGCCAAGATGACCCAGATGGACTGTTTTGCCTTGATCCAGTCGGGCAGTTCCTGCCACCACTTTTCCGCCAGTTCCAGTTCGGGATTGGAGGGAATCATGAAATTCATAGCCTGCATACCTCACCACCTTGCCAACAGTTTTGAGCCTTCGATACCCACGTACTTGCCCTTGATCCTGCCCCACCTTGCCTTGAACACGCGCACGTCGACATGGATGGTCCCATCGTCGTGCACCCCGATCCCGCCCAGCTCGAATTGCAGCACCTGCTCCGCGAGGTCGTACATTTGCTGCAGACTCATGCCGGGAATCCTGATATCGGCTGCGCGTCCCTGCATGTGCGCGAGCTTGGAGACGCCGCGATCCGATTGCCCTTTGCCACAGCGGTACGCGCACACGATCTCGATCTCCACTCCGGCGAGTTTGCGCAGCCGTTCCAGTGCAGGAACAAGCCGGGCATCGAGGTCGCATTCCCCGCAGCAGGGGCACGCCAGTTCCGTTTCCGTGAAGTGTTCCGAATCCACGATCATCATCCCTGCCCTTGCCCGTCCCTGCCCGCCACTTTCTGACAGATTGCCAAGCCTCGGGGGGTCGGGAGGAGCACCACCGAGAGCACGCGCTTGCGGTCGAGTGCGAGCACGCGCCTGCGCTGCCCGAGGTGTGGCCCGGAGTTCACGTCATGCACCACGATCACGCTTTCCGGTCGCAGCTGGTTCCAGAAGTAGGCAATCTCGGCGCAGCGGATTTCGGGCTCGGAGTCGGTGAACAGGAGATCAATCTTGCCTTTCACCTTCAACTCCAGAGACGAACAGTTGCGGCACTCGACCACATCGAGCACGCTCGCGCACTGCTTGAGAATCACCTCGTGCATGGTGTGGTTAATCTCGCAGGTAACCAGCCTGCCCCTGCCTGCCTGCTTCAGCGCCAGCCCGATGTAATTTGCGGCGATGCCGCGAAAGCTCCCGGTTTCGACCACGAGGCGAGGCTTCATCGTCCGTACCAGCGCCTGCAGGAACTCCAGCACCTCGAACTCCGCCGTCTGCTCGTCGTAGCACTGCCACAGCTGGGGCTCGGGACACTCGCGGGTAGGTTCAGACACTTCCGGTTTCATAAGCCATACCTCCGCAGGAAGGTCATCAAGGCGCTCAGGTGCTCGGCACACTTCATGGAGCAGGCAATCTCGTTGTGGTGTGCTCCAACCTCCATGCAGTGCTCCGCGATCACGCGCGGCTCACAGACACACTCCCACTCCCTGCCGCAGGCCGGGCAGATATGTTTCATGGTGCAGGCACCTCCATGACGAACTGGTCAAAGCGCGGACGGAAGACGTGCCCGTCCTGCGCGTAGCAGTAGACCGAGCCATCCGCAACCATCCAGCAGTGATACCTGCGCACGGGCTTGGTCTCAAGCCAGAGCACAATCGCACAGAGCGCGAGCCCGATAAAACTCGACAGCAACATCGCCTTCATCCGAGCCGCCTCTCGATCCAGTGCAACATCTGCACGATCCAGTTATCGCGCTTCTGCCTGACCTGCTCCGCGATCCCCATCTCGTAGCCCGCCGTCACTCCGTCGTTGTAGGCGCAGACGGGACAGTTTTCGTAGTCGTGGGCGCGAGTTCCGGGTGTCCCTCCCGCCACCGCACCGCCATCTGCCGCAGTTTCTCCGCAATCGTTCCCGAGAACTCCGTCCGCTTCGATGCGTGCACCAGATTGCTCAACTCCAGCGCGCATATCCCGCAAATCGGCTGCGTCCACTCCCCGTTTACGCTCATCGGATTCAGGTACTGCTCGGGATAGTTCCACTGGCACTGCGTGCAGCGTTGTTGCATCTCCCACCTCCGCGAAATCGAAACACATGCGTACCACTTCCCCATTCAGTTCCCACCACGACTCCTTGCCATCCACTGCGGGAGCCTCGTTATACGCCTGCAGAAACGCCCATTGCCTTTCCTCCAGCCTGCTGAGACCCCCTACCCTTCGCACCGCGTACTCGATCCTCGGCGGAAGCCGGGGCGCTTGCTTGCGCTCCACTCCCCACCGCATGCGGTACAGCTGCGCGTACTGCCACGCCAGCATTGGTTCGTCCACTTTGCACCTCCGTGTGCTGCTGCTTCACATACCACAAGGCCAGTTCCAAGCGTGAGTTCATTCCGGTCTTGTCGAAAATAATCCGCAGGTAGTTTTTAATCATGTTGTCGGTCGTGCCCAACGCCCGCGCGATCTCCGGGTTCTTCATGCCCTTCGCCAGCAAGCGCACAATCCGCCACTGGTGCCGCGTCAGTTCGCGCGTGCCGTAGAGGTCCATACCCTCACTCCAGTTTTTTCCGGTTCACAATCTCCCCAAACTTCCGCAACACATCCGCATACCCCACGGTCTCGCCCTTCTCCCGTGCTTCCCGCTCCTGCCGCATCTCCTCGGCAATCCGCTTCGACGCCGCAGCCTCGCCCTGCTGCACCCTCCACTCCGCAATCAATTCCCTGATGTCCGAGATCGCCGGAAAGAACGGCGACGAGTCCCGCCACTTGTCGAAGGCATACGCAATCGCTTCCGCAGGTGCCCCGGCAAATTTCTTACTGAATTCACCCATCAGTTCCGTCGTTAGTTCCGCTTTCGAGTTCTGGGCGGTCAGCCTCATCTCGTTCGCGAGCCGCCGCTCGGAATCCGTCGATGATGGCTTGCTTGTTACGCTCATCCCTTGCTGCTGCTTTGCTAACTTGTCCATGCTGCTCCTCTCGTTTCTTTTTCTGGCTCGCGATCCAATTCCGAATCGTCGCCCTCCAGTCCTTCATCGCGTTCCCGTTCGACAGCTTCCACCCGTTCTGCAGGCAGTAGTCATACCCACGCTCGCCATCCTCCCGCGTTCCCCCACATTCCACCCAGTACCTCACCCACTCCTCCCGCTCCGGTTTCGCCATGTGCGGCGTTCGTGGGGTTTTCGTGGGTTTTTCATATGAAAGCCGTGTGTCTCCCATATGGCTTTCGTGGGTCCGCAGCCTTTGAATCACCGCCGCCTTCAGGGATACCCTGTCTCGTGTCGCAATCGCCCGCATCTCCTGATCCAGATCATCCGGCACGTTATCGAAATGCCATCTCGCCATACATTTTTTCCCGCCGCCGCGCTAAAAATTTGAGACTCCCAACCCCTTTTTCCTACAGCCTTTGCGCTGCTTTTTTTCTATATGCGCGTGAGAGTGGAGGAGGGTAAATTTAAACGCCCGCCGCCCGGCGTTCGGGGGTGACGGGTGCCGAGCCCCATAGGGAGGGCCTACCCCCCTCCCTGCCACCCTCCGGCGAGAATCGCGCGCGGGTCGAGGGTAGGCGGGTCTGGTTGTACACCTGTTGTACAATTCCCTTCTAACGGGCTGCATGTCGTTGATTCTCCTTGAAATGCAATAGTTCACTCTGAACTGTAACCTTCATCGCGCCACAGCTGCGCGCACTCCGGGCACCTGCGCGAAGTATCGTGTCCGTTCACCCGGATCACTTCCCAGCCCTCCAGACACCGCTCCCCTCCGCAGACTGGCCTAGCCTCCAAACGCCTGTCCTGCAGCCGTTTATCGCCCTGTGGTACGTACTCGTAGCGCGCATCCGCGAACCAGAGTACCCAGTCCTCGGGCGGAGATTCGGCTGCAAGCAGCGCTGCGCGCGCCCAAACGCGTTGCGAGGCAGACTCAACCGTGCAAGAACGCGCCCGGATGATGACTTCGATTGTCTTTGTAAGTACTTGCAATAAAAGGGAGTTATCGCCTAATTCTAGGGTGTTCAACATGCGCCTAGCAATTTCGTCAACTGCGGCAGATTGCGTGCGACGGTCTTTCTCGCTCATTTCTGGCAGGGGTGTGGGGTCTGCTTTTTTCGCTTCACTGCTGTGTGTGTGTAATTCTTTACTACTCTTAGGGTCTATAGATGCTCTATACACTCCCTTCCCTTCCCTTCCCTTCCCTTCCTGCGGTGCGTACTCAGGGACTACTCCGTGATTACTCAGGGAGTATTCACTGTGTTCCTGCAGGAACATTCCATTCTTAGCTTTGCAGCGGGTGCAAAGACACTGGATCGCGTCTGGACCTTCAGTAGGCGAGGGAGGAACGTAGCAATGGCCGGGGCGGTTAATTACTTGATGGCGAAGGAAATGCGGGATGCGAAGGTAGCGCTTGCCATCAACGGAATAGAGTTCAACGACGCCAGCCTTGGCGAGTTCTTGCACACAGGCGTCCACGACATTGGCTGTAATGTCGTCATCGCCGGGGAACACCTCGGACTTGATTCGCCGAGGATGGTACTGCCTGCGACCCATGTCATCGACAAATGGGAGCAGGCCCACGAAAGTGAACCGGGCATCGACCGTGCACTCGGTTAGCTTCTCGTCGGCAAAAAGCTCGGGTTTTATCGTTCGGTATCTAGCCATGCGAACGCCTTTGAAGCGTTCACACGGTGCAGTACATCTCTAACGCTTGGGAGAAGCGCGGAGGAGTGAGACCCTATACCTCTCCGCGCGGTGGTGTCAAGCTGGGCGAATGCCCTAGAGTCGATCCGCGATAGGCTCGATCAGCTGCTCCAACTCCTCGCGCACACTGGCGAGCCTTAGCAGGCGCGAGCGGTGCTCATCCGTGGCTTCGATGATCGCGCCCGGCCCTTGCACGTAGTAATCACGTCCGTTGGGGTATGCCTCGGCGAGCTTCGATTCCGCGTTGCGGATCGCGTCGATGGCGCTCGAATACTGCTCATACAAGTCCTTCGCGCTAGTGCCGTTCAAGTGAATCGTGGGGTGTTTCATCGCTGTGCTCCTTTCCCGCAGTGGATTAGAAAATCTCGCCTTCAATGTCCCGTCTGTGGCTGGCGAAAACCTTGATGCCCAAGTTGCGGTTCACGTTCGCGATTGCACCTTTCACCGTCTTGGCTCCGCCTATCGCTTCCATGATCTCGGCGTCGCTGTGGCACTCGATCAGCACATCCCAGCCGTTTTCATAGTTCGCGTATGCGTGCTCTTTCACCGCTTTCAACAGTTCATCCATCACTGTGCTCCTCTCCGGTTAGTAGTCCTCGCCATACTTCCAGTATCGGTTGAATTCATCCTCGGCGGCGAATTGCTCGGCAAGCTCCTCCCCGTAAATCGCCTTCTCCGCCAAGTATCTTTCGCCATCCGCCCGCCCGGCCCAGTACTCCCGATCCGCTGCCCGGTCATGCGATGGCGCGCAGGATTCGTGCCAGCTGCCCGCGCCCCGCTTCCAGCCAATCATGTCACCCTTGCGTATCTTGCCCTTGCAGTACTTGCAGTTGCCCTCGAATTTTGCCCGGAACGCCATCGCTATGCTCCTTTGAACTTACATTATCACTATAGGCGCAGTGTACCTAAATGTCAAGGCTTTTCTTTGCGCCATTCGACTTCTTTGCCGTCCAGTAGGTGCGCAATCCACCGCTTTGCTGCTTCCGGGTTGGCAATGTTCTCGCGGGAGTCGGCGCGACTGTGCCAGCAAATCACCCAGCGCCCAAAGCGATTGCGAAACACCGTCGCCACTTTGCGGCCCTC
>Ga0066395_10000088_pt1 | contig 32654 bp, 36 predicted proteins | sample PanSoiPlot1MoBio_FD_61218 | JGI IMG/M metagenome (GOLD analysis project Ga0066395, IMG submission 61218) | Tropical forest soil microbial communities from Panama analyzed to predict greenhouse gas emissions - Panama Soil Plot 1 MoBio | ecosystem: Environmental > Terrestrial > Soil > Tropical... | reverse complement strand
TCGACGCGCACGATGACGCGCTTGCCACTGACGGGTAGATCCTCGACGAAGAGTTTCATGGTGGGGGCGGGTTTAGCAGCCGGCGTCTGTTCTGTCGATAGTCGAAGCAAGCCACCTCCGCTGGCGATCCAGCCCTACTCTGCGGCCAGTCGATCGGGCTGGTCAGCTGCGAGGACCCAGGACGCGCGTAGCTTACCTTTTCGTGCGCCGCCCTTTGAGCGGCCCGCTCGCCCTCGCGTGCGCCGCCTCCGACGCCGCGACAAACAGCGCCGCGTCGACCTTCTTCAAGTCGCAGCGGGTTGCGCCCATGCGGCCCCAGCCGCCGGGGACGGGCGACAGGGCGTGGGGGGCCATTTCGCAGAAGGTCTCTTGGGCGAGCGGGTCGAACATGAAGTTCACGTCGCGGCCGTCGGTGGCCAGCGTTGCGAAGATGCGGCGCGGGGTTCGGAAGGCGATGCGATCGAAGTGGGGGACCTCGGTGACGTCGTCGAAGCGGAGGAGTAGCTTGCGGGCGCGGGCGATCGAGAGGGCCACGGGGCGACGTTACCTCCACTTCGACACGTTTTCGCCGCTGGCCTAAGCTGCGGCTCATGTTCCCGGCGCGCCCGCTTCGCCGCCGCGACCTCCTCGCGGCGGGCGCCGCGGCCGCGGGTGCATCCGCGTTGCCGGCGTGCGAGCCGGCGCTGCGCCTCCCACCCGGGCGCCCGTGGATCCCGGAGCGCCCGCCCACGCTCGCACTCCCCGGCGGCCTCGGCGTCGTTGACCAGCGCTTCGTCAAGAATGGGCGGCCGTTTTTCATGCACGGGTTCAATCATTGGGCGGCGGCGACGCTCGCGCGCGACGACGTGCGCGGCGGATGGGACGGAGTGCGGCGCGATCTCGACGACTTGCAATCAATCGGGACGAACGTCGCGCGCGTGTTTTGCGGCGGGGAAGGGCCGGCCGATTACTACCAGTCGCTCGCGCCCACGTTGCAGCCGACGCCGGGCGAGTTCGATCCGGTCGGGGTCGCGGCTCTGCACCGGCTGGTCGACGAGCTGGAGCGGCGCGATCTGCACGCGATCCTGGTGCTGACGAATTTCCATCCGTGGTCGGGCGGGCTGCCGCAGTACATGACGTGGGCGAACCGCGCGCCGCCCGGGCCCGCCAGGACGCGCTGGATGACGAACTACATGCTGGAGGGGTTCACCTCCCGCTTCTACGAGAATGCCGCCGCTACCGCGGCGTTCGACGCCTTCATCCGCTTCCTGGTTCCGCAGTTTCGCGATCGCCGTGCGGTGGTCTGGGAGCTTTGCAACGAGATGCGCGGCTACGACAGCCAGACGCAGCCGTTTCAGAGCTGGATCGCGCGCACGGCCGCGCTGGTCAAGTCGCTCGCGCCCGCGCAGCTGGTCACCACGGGCAGCCAGGGCGATCTCGGCATGGGCATGGGAAACAGCTTCGTGCACGATCACGAAAGCCCGCACGTCGACTTCGCCACGTTTCACGTCTGGCCGCCGTTCTGGGGGCAGGACGGGTACCGCTCGCCCGATCCGCGGGCGCTCGAGCACGCCGAGCGCGGGATCCGGCACCACGTCGAGATCGCGGCGCGGTTCGGCAAGCCCGTGGTGCTGGAGGCGTTCGCGTACTGGCGCGACGGCATCGGCCTGGAACCCGGGACGCCGACGCGCGAGCGCGACCGCTACTTCGACGGCGTTTACGGCCTCTGTCACTCGCTGGCGGCCGAGACGACGATGGCGGGCCTCTTGCCGTGGGCGTGGGGCGGGGAGCGGCGGCCGCCGCGCCCGCCCGCGGCGTGGCGGCCGGGCGATCCGTTCACGGGCGACGCGCTCGACGAGCCGCAGGGGCGCGCCAGCGTCTACCGCGGCGACTCGACGCTGGGGATCATCAAGGCGTGGGCGGCGCGCGGGGTCACAGGTACTCGACGTATGCGCACCTGACGTGGTCGCCCCAGATCCGGATCGCGTAGGACAGCTTGCCGCGCGCGGCTGGATCGACGCAGGTGGAGACCGAGGTCACCTCTTTCTCCGCGGGCCATTCGAGCTGCGCGCGGCCGTCGTGGTCGTGGAAGCCGAGGTCGATGCAGCGCTGGCGGGCGACGCGCCAGTACAGCGTGCGCGCCTCCTCGACGCCGGCGCCGCCGAACGAGGCGGGCAACGGGTTGCCGGCCTCGTCCAGCTTCCAGTTGGGCGGCGCGGTCACCTTCGCCGACACCGTGACGCGGAACCGCCGGTCCCATTGCCGCTCGACGCTGTAGCCGCCGCACGTGTCGGGCCCGGCGTGGCCGCACGCGGCGGCGGTCACCGCGAGGAGGCCGAGAGCGAGCAGGACGCCGGCGCGCGCGCGACTGCACATGCTGGGCGCGATTCTAAGCCGAACCAGCGCGAACGAAGGCGACGGTGCGCGGATAGGCGGCCGCATCGATTGACACTCCGTCCGTCGGATGGCACTTGATAAGGGTGAGCTCGCCTGGCGGCCCGGAGGACGATGACCTCCGACGAATGCTGAACGGAACAGGAAGGGACAGGATTATCGCCCTCATGAAGAAGTTCGCGGCCGCCCACCCGCCGCCCTGGGTCGCGACCCTCCTCGGCATCGGGCGGCCCGATCCCGAGCCTCCCCGGCGGCCGCCTGCAGCCGCAGCGGCAGCGGTGCCCTTTTCGCGGATCGATCTGCGCGGACGTCGCTAGCGCGATCCCGACGGCGACGATTCGGAAGTGATCAGCGGTCTCTCGAACGCGAGCGCGACGCGTGGCGATGGTGGTGATGACGCGAAGACTTGCGGGTCTTGCCTTCGCTGCTCGCGTCGGGCGCGGCCGGAGCAGGCGGCGCCGCGGCCGCGGGCTCACCGCTCTCGGCGGGCGCGGCGGGCTCCCCGAGCGCCCTGGTCAGATTCGAGACCCGCTGGCGTTCCAGCTCCGCCGTTTCGGCGAGCGCCAGCTGCAGCGCCTGCATCTCCGCGCGCATCTGGCTGACCTGGCGCCTCAGGTCCTGGATTTCGCCGCTCTCCTCCGCCCGGGCGACGACGGTCGGTGCCAGCGTCGTTACCAGGCCGACCGCCACGGCGGCTGCGATTGCCTTCCAGCGCGAATGCATGGTGCCTCCTTCGAGCAGGCACCAAACCGTTTCGGCACTTCGGCGGCTTTGTTTAGGGCACGGCGAAATGGCTGTCCCGCTTACGAACTCGGCCGTCCGGGACGCCAATTTACGCTGAGCCGGTGTTGCCTGAAGATGCACTTCGAGCTCATGGCCCATGCTGGACGGTTCGTATCGGTGCTGACCTTCTTCGTCGTTTCCGGTGCCATTGCCGGCTGCGGAGGTGGCAAGACCGGGGCGGGTGGCGCGGCTGGCGGCGGCGGCGCTGGCGGCGCCGTGAATTGCCGGCCGGTCAGCGACGACGCGGGCACGAATTGTTTCTGCACCAGCACGTTGTCGAACACCCTCACCGAGTGTTCGGGGGCGTCCGTCGCGGCGACCGATCACGGCTACTGTTGCAGCGGCGGTGGGTTCTGCACCTGCTTCCAGACCGCGTGCGTGAACGTCCCGACCATCGGCTACTGCCAGTGCGGTGACCCGTTCGACGACACGAACCCGCGCGTCGATAGCTGCCCGCAGCCGCCCGGTGGGATCTGCTGTCGCTATACCAGCCTTCACCCCTCCAACTGCTACTGCAACGACACCGCGACGAGCTGCGTGCCCGGTACGGTGCAGGTCGCGTCCTGCTCGCTCGCCGACGTCATGAATTGCGGCAACGGCGAGACCGTCGTCGATCGCTGCAAGTGATCGTCAGCGCTTCGCCCGGACTAGTGAGCGGTGGTGGCCGTGGGAGGAACGCAGCCGTAGCTCTTGTAGCGGTCGCTGTAGTGGGTCGTCAGATAGGCGGAGACGGCTCCGAGTGCGCCCAGCACGACGGTGCTGACGCCTATCGCCACCTTCCAGTTTTGGTGATTGTCACCGACCGCCAAGGTTCCCAAACCGCTCGTGCCCGTGAGCGCGGTGGTCAACACGCTCAACGTTCCCCACGCCGTCTGTTGCGCATCAAGCTTCGCGCACTGCGCATCGACATCAGGGGCCAAGAAAATGGCAGTTCCGGTGGCGTTGAGCCGCAGCAGGGCGTTCGCGGGCATCAAGTTGGGCGGCGCCGGCGAGTCTGCAGCCTGCGCTGCATTCGCTTGAAGCGCCAACAAGAACGCGACCACGCTAGCGACGATGATCCGCATTGTATTTTTCTGATACGACGCACGCGCACGGCCGCGCAAGCCGAAAAGTGTTTACCGACACGCGGTCGGATCGAGCCATGCGCTCGACTCTCGTCTCCGGTCGACCGTTTCGATTCGCCCCCGTACGCCGACGCCGCGGTTGCCGATCGGTAACTCGGGGCCGCGGAAAGTCCGGGGAGAACGCGCGCGACGGTCGGCCTGCGTTTTGCCGTGTTTGCACCGGAACGACGGTGAGGGGAACCATGGAGACGGGGAATCATCTGGAACCGAGCGAGGGGTGGGGCGGCGAAGGCGTCGGCGGCGAAGAGTGGTCGCGGCTGCAGGGTCTGCTCGATCTCGTGCGCCGCGAGCATCAACGCATGGAGCTGAGCCCGGAGCGCCGGGAACAGATCCGCGAGCGGGTGCTGGAACGATGGGAGAGGTTCGAGGCGCGGCGGCGGCGGGTGCGCGCGATCGTGGCGGGCGCGTCCGTGGTGTTGCTGCTGGTGGCAGTGGCCGCGGTCGTGCGGGCGCACGCGGGCTGAGTCATCGCCGCCGCCAGCGGCAACCGCCCGTCGCATAGTCAGGGTTTTCGCACCGTGATGCGGTGGCGCTCCACCAACCCGTCGAGCTGATTCAACGTCATGCCGGGGTAGTCGCCACGCTTCGCCCAGTTCTTCAGGAGGCGGCCGATGCGAGCGGAAGCTGGTTTCGAGGCTGTATACACCGCGATCTCGTAGCTCTGTGGTGGTCCCCCGAACCCGACGGGTGTGGACCATATGCTCGTTTGTTTGTTCAGGACGGCAGGAGCTCCGTCGGCGGCGTTGGGAGTCTGGGGCCATCCTTTGCCAGGCGCCAGTTCGGGCCACACGAAGACCCAGATGTCACCCGCAATCGACGAATCGAACGTGCCAGTGGCCAAGACCGCCTTCGCGACGAGGGCATTGTTGGCCGGATTGGTGATCGTGACCGACGAGCGCGGTTTATCCTGGGTCGTGGCTGCGGGCCCGTCGCCGAGTCGGCTGTCTTGCACAGGCGCTGCGAGTCGTCCGTTGTTGCCAGGTGCGACGGCATGATCGTCTGGCGAAGCTGAGTCAACGATGCCTGCCTCCGCGAGACGCGTGCTCAGTCCGGTTCGTCGATCGGCGGAGATCGCACTGAAGCTCTGAAGGGCGTGCTCGAGCGAAGCGAGCTCTTGATCGTAATCCTTTAGAAGCGCGACGTTCTGGTAATGGATACTTCCAGCCGCGGAGAAAGAGACGGCGGCGGTGAGAGTCGCAACGAAGGTTATGAGAGAAGGCGCGTGCCGGGCGATCATTTCGCGACCGTAGGTATCTGCTGTCCCATTGCGCGGCGGGCCTCCGCTGCCTCGATTCGTGTGTCGAGCGATTTGAGGTGCTCATTCGAGACGGCAATCGACTTGTCGAGCGACGCGACGCTGTCGCGGAGCGTTTCCATCTTTTCTCCGAGCGCGAGCAGCTCACTTCGATCGGCTTTGGCCGAGACGTAGGCAAAGGCCCCAGCGCCCGCAGCGAACAGGGCCACCACCGGAACGAGCCACTTCCTGAGCCGCTCCCATTCGTGCAGCGTCGGGGAGGCTTCCTCGGAAGATGACTTTGCGGTACGTGATTTCGGGGCCATTTGCGTCGATTCTTTCCGTCGGCCGGTCAGGGTTTGCGCACGGTGATCCGGTGGCGCTCCACCAACGCTAGCTTGGCGAGCTTGTCTAGTTTCAAACCTTGGTAGTCGTTTTTCGTCGCCCACCTCTGGAGCAACTTTCCGATTTGAGCGGAGGCGGACTTCGAAGCCGTGTAGACGGCGATCTCATAGCTCTGGGGCGGTCCTCCGAATCCTACAGGCGTAGACCACTCGCTCTTTTGCCTGTTCATGACCGCGGGAGCTCCCTTGGACGCGTCGGGACTTTGCGGCCAGCACTTGTCCGGTGCCTTCGCGGGACATACGAAGACCCAGATGTCATCTTTGATTGACGAGTCGAAGGTGCCGCTGGCCAAGCCATCGTTCGTTACCAGCGCGTTGTTGGCCGGCTTCGTGATCATGACCGGGGAGGTTGGAGTGGTTGCTTTCGTCGGACTGGCGGACGGGCCCGCGATCTTCTGCGTGGTATCGCCCGCACGAGCGGCCCGGCTGGGATCCAGCGCCAGGAGCGTCAGCACCGGAAGGTAAGATCGAAGACGCGTCATTCGAAAGGTCCTTTCGCGATCGGTCAATAGAGGTCGGTAAAAAGGTTCGCGTGGAAGCCTTCGTTCCCGCTCGGGCGTTGACTCAGGCTGACCTCCGCCGTGACGAGGTGAAGCCCCTCGCTGCGAAGCTTCTGGACGCTTTGCAACTTCCTGCGCTCGCCGGGACTGATTTTCATCTCGCTGACCTTGGCGTCCGGATAGGCGCCGAACAGGAACGGATGCCGTTCCCCGTAGCGAATCTGTCCGTCTGCTTCGATGTCCCTCACGTTTGTGATCGACGCCGCGAGGTGCTCGGCGGGAATGGAAAGTTCGCGATTGCCCGTGTTCTTCAGCTCTAGAGTGACGAGGACATATCGCTCGTGCTCGATCGCGCCCAGGAGCTGAGCCGAGAGATCGAGCTCCAGAATCTGCTTCTCGGCGGCCTCTCGGGTCGCGATCTCTGCTCGCGCGATCGTCTCGTCCCGCTGCGCTTTCGTGTGCTGGGCCTGGATGAGTGGCAGGCCATAGAACAATCCGGCCACCATCAGGAGAACGAGCAACCCGCCCTTCACTGTTTCAACCGCGGTTTTCGCGACCTCCCAGCGCCGGCCCGCCGCGCCGTTGTCGCTCGACGATTTGTCGGCCGCTTTGTCCAGCAGGGGCTGGGCCCCAGCCGGACCCTTCGGAGGAGGGCCGGCCACGCGGGTATCCACGACGACTATCTGCGTTCCCGGACTGGGCTTGTCCGAGAGGGGGCCTCCGTCCGTCACACTGACCTCCGATTCCTCAACGGTTACCGCGAAGAAATCTTTCCCGTTCCGACCGTGAAATGACGATTGCACAATACGGGGCAACGGAGGGCAGAAATGACGATGGCGTGGGGCCTTTTCATTGTGAAACTGGAATTCCTCTTTGGGCTAATCAGCGGAATCGGGATGCTGCCGACACAGCTGCTGGCGGATGGCGGAGAGGGGGCAGCCCGGGAGCCCGACGCAGGGGCATCCTCGGCCGGGGACAAAACAGAAACGCCGACCGACTCACCCATTCTGCGCGCACGCGTGGTGATTACAGAAGTGCCCCCCGTCTTCAATGAGAAGGCTCAGGGGGAGCTTCAGAGCATGTGCAATCATACGTACCTGCAGCCCACGGCCTGCTCCTACGTCGTTCCCATTGCCGGCGTGGTGCTCGATGCGCCCCCGGGCGCTACCGTTCTTCTCTACATGCGTTCGACGGACAAGCGGTGGTACCTGCAGCCTGAATACGACCGTTTCGACGTAATGATCAAAGGTGGGTTCAAGGCCGACGTTTCCCCGGGAACCGACTATGCGGCCGTTCTTGTCGGCGGCCGACGTCCGAAGATGATTGGAGTGGAACCCACGTCGTGGGTTCTTGCGTATCCACGGTCATATTCCGACAAGCGGCGCGGGCCACCGAGGTCGTTCGTACGTTTGCCGGAAGTAGGCGACAAACTTCCGCCATTCGCAAATCCCGTGCTCGCCGTCGACGTGAAGAAAGGGCTGAGTGAGCGGGCGTGGCGGCGTCTTGAAGACAGACGCGCGCGGAAGCTCCAGCGATCCCGTCACTAGGCTCGCGCGATCGGCGGCGCGAAGTCGCCGCTAAGGCCCGTTGCGCCGCAGGATCATCCCCTCGGCGCCGACGCCGAACAGATCGCCGGTCGCGCCGCCCGGGCTCCAGAGGTCGACGATGTCGTCGCCGGACAGCGTGTCGTGGGCCGTCCACGTCCCGCCCGCGAGGTGCAGGACCTGGCCGAGGCCGGCCGCGATGAAGACGTCGGTGCGCGAGCGCGCGCGCACGGAGAAGAGCTCGTTGGTCGTCGGCACCGTGACCTGTGTCCAGGCGCTGCCGTTCCAGTGCGCCGCGTAGCCGCTGCGGCCCGCCAGCCAGACGTCGTCGCTCGCGGTGCCGTGCACGCCGTGAAAGCGCTGCTCGACGGTCGAGGGCATGTACGACCAGGCGTTGCCGTCGAAATGAATGATGGCGCTGGTGTCCTTGCCGCTTTGGTTGCCGTACGCGTCGGTTCCGCCCACCGCCCACACGTCGTCGCGCGCGGCGCCCCAGACGTCGTCGAAGTTCGGATACCCGATCGTGCCCACCGCCGCCGCCTTCCAGATCGTGCCGTCGAAGTGGAAAACGCCGTTGCTGGTGCCGACCGCCCAGACGTCGTTCGCCGCCGTGCCCCAGAGGCCGAGGATGTTGCTCCCCGTCGGGAACGCCCACTGCGACCACGCCGTCCCGTCCCAGTGTTCCACGCCGCCTTCGCCGCCCGCCCACACGTCCGCGGGCCCCGAGCCCCACACCGCGTGCAGCGTCCACGCGTCGGTCGCGCTGGGCACGCCCGTCCAGCGCTGCCCGTCCCAGTGCTGGATCTTGCCGCCGGTCGCCGGAAAGTAGCTCATGCCGCCGACCGCCCAGATGTCGGTCGCCGAGCTGCCCCACACGGAGGTGAGGTTGTCCATCGTGCCGCTGCCGATGCGCGCGGGCGCCGCCCCCGCGGTCAGCACCTGCGCCATCCCGGACTGTCCGACCGCCAGGGTCTTGCCCGCGCCCAGCACGCCCGCGGCGTGCAGCTCGGTCGGCAGCGCGTTCGTGACCGGCGCCCACTTCTGGCCGTCGTAGCGCGCCAGGCTGCTGCCGTTGAATACGGGGCGGCCGACCGCCCACGCGTCGGCGGCGCCGCCCGCGGCGACGCCGAAGAACTCCGTCGTCGACACGTTCGCCATCGCCGGCCGCCACGGCTCGGACCAGGCGTTGCCGTCCCAGTGCAGGATGGTGTCGTCGCCCACGACCCAGACGTCGTTCGTGCCGGTGCCGGCGATGGCGGTCAGGTCGTACTGCGCGGAGAAGTTCGGGCTCAGCGTCCAGGCGCTGCCGTTCCAGTGTTGCAGAAGTCCGTAGCCGCCCGCCGCCCAGACGTCGTTCGAGGCCGTGCCCCACACGGCGTAGAGCTCGTCCGCAGGCGCGCCAGTTGGACCGGGGACGTTGCTCCAGGCGCTGCCGTTCCAGTGCAGCGTGGTGTCGTTGTAGCTGGTGATCCAGACGTCGTTGGCGGCGGCGCCCCAGACCCCCTTGAGCCCGGTCATGCCGCTTTGCATTTCGGTGAACGCGCTGCCCGTCCAGTGCACGATGGCCCCTTCGAGGCTGCTGAGCCAGACGTCGCTCGCCGAAGTCCCCCACACGCCGCGGAAGAACAGCTTGTTGTTGGTGGGCACCAGCTGCCAGGTCGTGCCGTCGTAGCGGAGAACGGTTCCGCCCCAGCCGACCGCCCACGCGTCGGTCGGCGTCCGCACCCAGACCGCTTCGAGATCGTTCCCTTGCGGCAGTGGGTTCTGCCAGCACCAGCCGTCGCTGCTGCACATCCGGCCGGGCATCTCCGCCGGAACGCCGCACTGGCCGGCGCTGCCTGCGCCGCCGCAGGTCGCGGGCGGCGTGCACGCCGGCGAGCACGCCGCCGTCGGCGACGGCGCGGTCTTGATCGGCCCGGTGGTCGGCACGTCGGAGCCCGCGTCGCGAGGCGCGTCCGTCGGCGCGTCAGGCGCGACGTCACGAGGCGCGTCCGCCGGCGAGTCGGGCGCGACGTCGCGAGGCGCGTCGGGCGCGGTCTCGCGAGGCGAGTCGGCTGGCGCGTCGGCCCCGGCATCGCGAGGCGCATCAGCCGGCGCGTCCGTGCCGCCGGTCGTGTCCTGACCTCCGTCGGCGGGCAACGAGCCGCCCGTGCCCGTGACGTGCCCTCCGCCGCCACCGCCCGCGCCGGCCGCCCCGCCGCCGCCGGCCGCGCCCGCAGTCCCTCCGCCGGCACCGCCCGCTCCCGATCCCGCCTGCCCCGTCCCCGAGGCGCCGCCGCCCCCGCCTCCACCGCTGCCGCTCGGCGCCGCCGATCCGCCGCCGCAACTGGCGAGCGCGAGCAGCGACGCGCCGACGAGCCAACGCGCGCGCAGACGCTTGCTGATCACCGCACGGATTCTACACGTGGGCGCCTCGGCGTCGGCGGTAATCAGGCGTTCCGATAATTCAGGACGGCCGCGATCCGTGGCGACAGCGGCGGGAATCCACCCCTGCCGGGAGATCGACGATGGGAAAGCGAGAGCGACGCGGGATGTTCGGGGGGCTGGCGCTGGTGGTCGCCGCGGGGTGTGGCGGCGACCCGCCGCCCACGCACCTCGGAACGGACGTCCTGAACGGCGACAGTCTGGACTACGCTGTCGTCGCCGTCGGCGCCGACGGGACGACGTACTTCGGCGACAGCTTCTCTGGATCGATCGACATCGATCCCCTCGGGGCGGGGGACGTGCGGATGGGGATCGGCGGCGGCCGCGCGACGATCCTCTGGCGGACACGAGCAGACGGAACGCGCGACTGGATCCGCACGCTCGACGGCAACGAGTCCAGCGCGATGTCGACCAGCTGGCGGGCGAACGACGGCGCGGTCTTCATTGCCGGGGCCGCCTCGGTCACGAAGCTGGATCCCGCGGGCGATGCGGTCTGGACCACGCCGTGCGCGAGCTGGGGTTGCGCCGCCGACTTCGGCGTCGCCAGCGCGGCGGCGACGTCGGACGGAGGGATCGTCCTCCTCGGCGCGGACAAGAGCCTGGTCCGTCTGGCCGGCGACGGGAGCGTCGCCTGGACCTCGACGGCGGCGCAGCTTGGCTCCGCCTGCACCGATCTGGCGTTCGCGAAGGTGCTGGAGGCGCCCGACGGGACGTTGTTGATCGGAGGCGATGCGCTCACGCCGTGCGCCGGCGCATCGGCGTCGTACCCGTGGGGCATGTTCATCTTGAGGCTGGACGCCGGCGGCAATCTCGTCGCCAGCCGCACGGTTCAGAACCTGGACGACAACGCAGAGGCGTACCTGCTCGACATGGCCGTCGCCCCGGACGGTTCGGTCTTCGCGTCGGGGGACATCCAGGGGACAGTCGATTTCGACGACGGCCCCGGTCAGGTCGTGCGCTCGGCCGGCGCCGGCGCCGCCGGCTTCGCGATGAAGATGCGGCCGGATTTCTCGCTCGTCGCGGCCGCCAAGACGTCGGCGAACCAGAACTTCCTCGATCTGATCGCGCCCGCGCCGGACGGTGGTCTGGTCGGCGTCGAGCACCACGACAACCAGCGCTACGGCGGGGTCACCGATCCCTACCTCGTCGTGCTGGACCAGACCCTCGGCGCGCGGTCATCGCTTCGCCTGGCCGGCACGTACAGCTTCGTCACGGGCCTCGCCGCCGGCGGCGGCGTGATCGCCGTGGTCGGCATGGGACCGGCGAACGAGATCGTTCCGGGCGCCAGCGCCGCCAGCGTCCCGGCCGGGCTGTTCCTGGCGCGTTACCGGCTTTGAAGGATGTGCCGATCGCCGGCGTGGAACGGTAGCCGCCTGCCGAGATTGCCGTAGATTTCACGGCATGAGCGGTCTCCCGGACACGACGTTGCAGCTCAACTCGGGCGCGCGGATCCCGCAGGTCGGGCTCGGCGTCTGGCAGACGCCCTCCGGCGCGACGACGCGGCAAGCGGTGGCCGCTGCGCTGGACGGCGGATACCGCCACGTCGACACCGCCCGCATCTACGGGAACGAGGCCGACGTCGGCGCCGCCGTGCGGGAAAGCCGCGTCGCGCGCGACGCGGTCTTCGTGACGACGAAGCTGTGGAACGCCGATCAGGGATACGATCCGGCGCTGCGTGCGTTCGACGCGAGCTTGCAACGGCTCGGCCTCGAATATGTGGACCTCTATCTGATTCACTGGCCGGTCGCGGGGCGGCGGCTGGAATCGTGGCGAGCGCTTGAGCGCATCCACGCGGAGGGCCGGGCGCGTTCGATCGGCGTCAGCAATTTCTTGGTGCCGCACCTGCAGGAGCTGCTGGGCAAGGCGAAAAGGATTCCGGCCGTCAACCAGATCGAGGTGTCGCCGTTCCTGCAGCGACGCGACACGCGCGCGCTCTGCGCCAAGCACGGCATCGTCGTCGAGGCGTACAGTCCGCTCACGCACGGACAGCGCCTGGATCACCCGGCCGTCGCGGATGTCGCGCGGCGCGCCGGACGTTCCGTCGCGCAGGTGCTGCTGCGATGGGGGCTGCAGCACGGCATGGTCGTGCTGCCGAAATCGACTAAGCCGGCGCGGATCGCCGAGAACGGCGCGCTGTTCGATTTCTCATTGGACGGCCGTGAGATGCAGGAGCTGGACGCGCTCGAAGAGGGTCTGGTCACGGGGTGGGATCCGGCCGAGCAGGCGTGATCAGCCGGAACGTCAGGCTCACCCGTTCGTCGGTCACGCGCGGCTCGCGCGGGATGCCGTGGCGGAAGCGGCGCTGGCAGGCGCCGCGCATGACCAGCAGGCTGCCGGACGGCAGCTCGACGGCGCGGCGCTCGCCGTCGCGGGGGCGGCGCGGCACCAGCGTCAGCCGCCGGGTGGCGCCGAGCGACAGCGTCGCCACCACCGGATCGGGCCCCAGCTCCGGCTCGTCGTCCGCGTGCATCCCCATGTTGTCGCGGCCGTCGCGATAGCGATTGAGCAGGACGTGGTTGAAGCGCGCGTCGGCGAATTCGTTCACGCGTTCGGTCAGCGCGCGGACCGTGGCCGTGAACGGGCGCGGCTCCAGCGTCTGGCCCGAGTAGCGGTACGGGACGTCGCCCGCCCAGCCGACCAGCCGCGGCTGCATGATCCGCTTGCCGTAAAGGACGATCTCGCGCTCGACCCACGTCACCTCGGTCCGCACGGCGGCGAGACAGCGCGCCGCCTCGTCCGCGGACAGCCAGCCGGGCTTGAAGTCGAGCCAGCTGTCGGCGGCGAGCGCGATGGCAGCCACGGCGAGCTCACCCTTTCGCGCGCCGCCGCGCCATCCACCAGTCCCATAGAAGGATGGCGGCGCCCAGCAGCTCGCCGGCCAGCGTGACCGGGCTCAGGATCATCGTCAGGTGGTGGCCGAGGTTCCGGAACGGATAGACCGGGAAGTGCCAGCCGAGCAGCGGCCAGAGCAGCGTGCCCCTGTTCATCGACAGGCCGACGCAGTCGAGGACGAGGTGGGTCGCGACGCCGATGGCGATGGCGCGCAGGGGCGGGGACCGCGTCAGGCGCGCGGCGATGCTCAGGACCAGAAGGAACAGCGCCGTGTGCGCGAACAGGTGCGTGCCGGAGAGAACGTCGCCCCGCCTGCCGCTGAGCCAGAACGGGACATAGAAGAGGGGCTTGTCGATCAGATCGGGGAGGAGCGTGCCCAGGAAGAACGCGCGTTTCTCGACGGAGGAGAAGCGGCGATAGGGGCGCGTCGCGAGCTTCTTGCCGATGCCCAGATGGCCGAGAGCGAACACGTCGTCATCATGGATGGCGAGCAGCGATCCACCAAGCCCACGATGTTGCGGGATTGTCGGTCGCGTTGAGCCGCTTCGGCGTGAACATGCACTCAGAGGCCATGACCCCCGGCGGACGATGCGCGCTCGTGCTGCTGGCGGCGGTCGCCGGTGGCTGCGGCGGCAAGGGCGATTCCACGGATGGCGGCGACGCCGGCGGGCTGGAGGTCGGCGTGCCGGAGGTCGGCGTGCCGGAGGTCGGCGGCCCGGAAGTTGGCAGCGTCGACAAGGTGCCGTGTCCCACCGGCGGCGCGGGGTACTTGCAGATCGCCGTGCAGGGGCTGCCGGCGGGAATCACGCCCCAGGTGCAACTGACGGGCGGCGGCTTGCAAGATTCGCTGGTCCTGGTGGACGGCGCGCCCGTGCATCCGGACGCCGGCCCGGGCTACGTCATCTCGTGGCGGCGGGTCATTCTGGAACCGGCCGCCGGCAGCGCGGTCGGAAAGGTGTTCTCACCCGTCGCTGTCGATTTCGACGGATGCGTTCGGGCCGACACGACGACGACTGTGACGCTCGACTACGCGGAGGAGCCCGGCGGCGAAAAGCTGTGGATGACGGTCATCAATCCCGCCGTGGTCAATCACGTCCTGGCCGGCTTCGGTGGCCGAGACATCGCCGCCTCGGGGGTGACGAAGCCGGTCGTCTGGAAGTCGACCGACAATCCCGACCGGGGCGTCGGGGGCGCCTTCGACGCTCGGGGGAACTTCTGGTTGCCCGGCGGCGGTCGCGTCGACATGTACGCGATGTCGACCCTCGGGGTTTCGAGCGGTGCGCCGCCGGCCGTGTCGCTGATGCAGCCCGCGGGCGTCACCACCCACTTTGCAGCGTTCGACCTGCAGGGCACGCTCTGGGTTTCGCGCGGGACGCCCGGCTCTGAATACAGCGTGGTCGGCTACGCGGCGTCGTCGCTGGGGACGTCAGGAACGCCGACGCCCGCGGTCGTGCTGGCCAGCTCGGACATCACCAACCCGGGCGGCCTGGCCTTCGATAGCGACGGCAACCTCTGGGTGGCCGACAACAGCAGCGACAAGGTCCTGAAGTTCACTCCCGCGCAGCTGGCGACTTCCTACGCCGGGCCGGCGGACACGGTGATCATGACGAAGACCGCCGACACGGCGAGTCCGCCCGACGTGCGCTACCTCAGCCCCAACACGCTCGCGTTCGACAGGATGGGCAATCTGTGGGTCGGCTACCGGGAAGTGACCGTCAAGCTGACACCGGCTCAGCAGACCGTGTCGGCCGACATCGCCGGGCCGTTCATCATCAACCTGTCGGGCGGCTACGGAAGCTTCGCCTTCGACGAGTCCGGCGGCATGTGGATCAGGGGAGCTTTTGGCGGCGTCGCGCAGTTCTCACATTTTCCGGCGGCAGCGCTGGCGACGGGGGGCGATGTGTCCATGGCCGCGGACATCGTGATCGAGAGCGATGAGATCGGCCTTGCCGAGTCGATCGTCCTCAACCCGGCTCCGACCTGGTCGCCCGTCAACGCGGGCTTCTTCTGACCGTCCGCGCGCAACGGCGCCGTGTTAGCGTGAATGTGTGGGCGCACTCGGTGTGGTGACATTGCTATTGCTGGCTGGACCGGCAAGCGACGTCGACGGCGGCGGGACGGAAGCGGCGCCGCCGCTGGAGCGGATTGCGTTCGCGCACGACAGCGCCGAGCTGACGGCGGCGTCGCTGGCGCGGCTGGACGCGGTCGCGACGACGATCAAGGGGAGGCCGCAGGCGTTTCCGACCGTCGCGTTGGATGGGCACGGCGCGGACGACGAACACGCGGCGATGAAGCTGTCGCTGGCGCGCGCCTCGACGGTGCGGCTGGCGCTGATCGCGCGCGGGGTCGACGCGAGCCGGCTTCTGGTGCGGGCCTCCGGCGCGACGGCGCCCGTCTGCACGCAGCAGAACGAGGGTTGCCGGGCGCGCGATCGGACCGTCGAGTTCGTCGTTCTGGCCGCGGCCAAGCCGCCGGTCGCGGCCGAGGCAGAGAAACCCGCCGCCGCCCAGGGCGAGCCGGCGCCGGCCAAGCCGGCGGCCGCCGACCCGATGCCGCTGGTGGGCGTCGAGTTCAAGAAGGCGAGCGCGGTGATTCGCCCCGAGGCGCTCGGGGAGCTCGACATCCTGGCCGGGTTCCTGAAGTCGACGCCGGCGTCGATCGAGATCCTCGGTTACGCCGACCGGGACGAGCGGCACGCGCCCGCGCTGGCCGCGTCGCGCGCCCAGGCGGTGCGCGCTTACTTGCGCGCGTGCGGTGTCTCCGACCAACATCTGATCGCGCGCGCCGCGGACGGCGGGGCGAAGTGTCGGACGCGCGATGAGGCGTGCCACGCGCGAAACCGCCGGACGGAGCTGCGGTTCGTGGAAACGGGGGCGCCGGCGCGTGCGGCCGGCGATGCGGCCGCAGCGCCTGCGCGCTGGCCGTAGGGGACCGGACGCGTCGCTCCTGATATTCTCGCCGCATGGCTGACCTGCGCGTGATCGGGGCGGGGCTGGGGCGGACGGGGACACATTCGTTGAAGCTGGCGCTGGAGCGGTTGCTCGGCGCCCCCTGCTATCACATGGCCGAGGTGTTTCGGCGGCCGCCGGACGTGCCGATCTGGCATGCGGCGGCGAGGGGCGAGCGGGTCGACTGGCGCGCGCTGTTCGCTGATTACGCGGCGGTGGTCGACTGGCCGGCGGCGGCGTTCTGGTCGCAGATCGCCGAGGCGTTCCCGGACGCGATCATCTTGCTGTCGGTTCGCGACGCCGACGGTTGGTGGAAGAGCGCCTCGAGCACCATCTTCGAGATCTACAAGCGCCCGCCCAAACCGGACGACAACCCCGACTTCAAGCCGATGCTCGCCGACATGTTCGGCAAGAACTTCACGCCGAACTTCCTGGAAGAGGCGGCCGCGAAGGCGGCGTTCGATCGTCACAACGCTGACGTCCGGAAGCGCGCGCCCGCGAAACGCCTCGTCGAATGGCGGGTGACCGACGGGTGGGGGCCGCTGTGCGCGGCGCTCGGGGTTCCGGTGCCCGACGAGCCGTTTCCGGTATCGAATACGTCGCAGCAGTTTCGGACGCGCGCGGGGCTGGACGCCCCCTGACCGCCGCTGGGCAACCGACGCGTCTGTGTGACAGACTTCGGTGATGCGGCGACGGCAGCTGACTCGGGCGGACGCGCCGACGTTGTCGGTGCGGGCGGCCCGCTTCGAGGACGTCGCCGCGATTCTCCGGCTGATCGAGGGCGCCATCGAGCACGGGTGCGGCGACCACTACGACGTCGCGGAGCGCCGGGCGGTCTATCTCGTCTACGCGTCGAATCTTTTCGTCGATGCGGTCGGCCCCTTCGAGACGATGGTCGCCGAGATCGGTGGCCAGCTTGCCGGCGCCGCGCAGCTGGACGTCGACGGCGGCGCTTTGCGCGCGCTGTTCGTGGATGCCGCCATCCAGGGGCAGGGCATCGGGCGCGCGCTGCTCACGGCCGTGGAGGCGCGCGCCCGCACAGCCGGGTGCTCGCGCCTTCGCGGGGCGATGTCGCTGAACGCAGTGTCCTTCTACGCGCAGGCGGGCTTCCGGCCGCGGGGCGGGCCGACGCGGCTGTCCAGCGCCGGCATTCCCGTGCCGGTGGTCTGGATGGAAAAGTCGCTCCGGGCCTGATTCGCGTACGCCCGTCCACGCGAAGCACGCACCTGCACTAGGATGTCGGCATGGCCGATCTCGATGACGACGTCTGGATGCTGTGCAGCGCGTGTCGGAAACCGATCCGGTTCGGAAGCACGCACTGGGTCTGCAGCGTCTCCACCTGCAACCGCGATCGCACGCGGCTGGTGTTCTGTTCCGTGTCTTGCTGGGACTCGCACGTGGCGACGCTGCGCCACCGCGACGCGTGGGCCGTCGAGGCGCGCGCGCCGAGCCGCGGCGAGGCAGCGCGCGAGGCAGCGCGCGACGAGCCCGCCCGTCGAGAGCCGGCCCCGGTGCGCAGAGAGCCGGCGCCGGTCCCGCGCCCGTCGATGCCGGCCGCGCCGCCAGCGCCGCGCTCGGTCGGCGGCTCCGTCACGGCGCACGCCGGCGGGCCCGCGCTGTCGAACCATTTCGACCACGACGACGTGCTGGTCGTCGTGTCGAAGGTCAAGAAGTACATCCGCGACCGCGGCGGCATGAACACGTCGGACGCGGTCGCCGAAGCCCTCGGCGCCCACGTGCGCAAGGTCTGCGACGACGCGATCCGGAACGCCGTCCGCGACGGCCGCAAGACCGTGCTCGACCGCGACGTGCCGCCGGCGTTCCAGCGCTGACCCCTCACCCTAACCCTCTCCCCGCTTCGCGGGGCGGGGGGACCAGAGATTCGAAGTGGTCGAGGAGGCGGCGGGCGGCCGTCGGGTGGTCGCGGCGGGGGGAGACGGCGCGGGCGGCGTCGCGGACGTCGGCGGGCAAGTCCATCGCCGAAAGCAGCACGTCCAGCGCCGGTTCGAAGGGGGCGAGGCGGCGCGCGGCGGCGAGCTTCAGCTTCATCTTCAGCGCGGCGAACAGAAAGACGGCGGAGCCGTTCATGTCGGCGATGACGTAGTCGCGGTCGGCGCGCCACGTGTCGTCCAGTTGCTGCTCGAGGGCGATCATCGCGGGCGCCGCCAGCGCGCGCTCGACGATGCGAAAGAAACCGACCTGGCCGGCGTGATGTTCGGGCGCGATGAACTTCTCCATGTGGCAGAGGTCGTGAAGCGCGAAGGTCAGGCCGTCGGGGTGGCGCGGATCGCCGTGGGCGAGCGCCGCCGCGTCTTCGACCAGGCAGATGCAGCGCCGCCCGCGCGCCTGCAGGGCCAGCACGCGGCGCGCCGACGGGACCTCGAACATGAGATCGACCGGCCGCTCGCCGCGATCCCAGGCGAACAGACCGCGCACGACCGGCTCGGGCACGCCGCGCACGCGCCGCTCGACGAAGATCTGCAGCGCCGGGCCAGACGGCGGCGCGGGCGCCGGCACGCGACCACGTCCTTCGTCCCAGAGCGGGCCGCGCGACGCGCGCACGCGCGCGAGCAAGAAGGCGGCGGTGGTCTCGGCGGCGGTCACGCGCGGGCCCTTTTTCTCCGCCCCAACGAGGCCATATAAATACTACTAATTCCCAGGAAAAATCAATAGGTAGGAAGTTTTTCGCGGATGACGAGGATGGGCGCTTCGCGAAAGGAGCAGCCGATGAAGTCGCTCAGCCGCCATCACGTTCCTGCTTCGACACAGTTGCTGACGCGCATCCTCGAACAGCCCGGGCTGGTCGCGGCGGTACGCGAGCTGCCGGGCGCGGTGCTGGGCAAGCTGATCGATCGGATCGGGCTGGAAGACGCGGGCGATCTGGTCGCGCTGGCGACGACCGCCCAGCTGGAACGCGTGTTCGACGAGGATCTGTGGCGCGCGGATCGGGCGGGGGCCGACGAGACGTTTCGACCGGAGCGGTTCGCGCTGTGGCTGCGCGTGATGATGGAGGCGGGCGAGGGCGCGCTGGTGCAGCGGCTGTGCGAGCTGCCGGAGGATCTGCTGGCGCTGGCGGTTCATCGGCTGGTGCTGGTGCTGGACATGGATGTCATCGCCGACGAGCTGAACCACAACGACGAGGAAGCCGAGGCGGTCGAGCGCGCGCTGGAGAGGTCCGCCGTCGAGGAGTGGGAGGAGTTTCGTCTGATCGCGCGTGATCCGGACGTGTGGGAGGACGTCTGGAACGCGCTCCTGTCGCTGGATCGCGAGCACCACGATCGGCTGCGCGCGATCCTGGAACAGTGCTGCGCGATGAGCACGGAGTACATCTCCGGGCAGGGCGGCCTCTTTCAGGTGCTGACGGCGGACGAGATGCTGGACAGCGACGTCGCGGCGGCGCGCGACGATCGGCGGGTGGCCGAAGGGTTCGTGAGCCCGGCGGACGCGCGGGCGTTCCTCGAGCTGGCGCGGCATGGGAAAGGCGGCGATGAGCGCGACGCCATCACGCGCGCGTATTTTCGTGGCTTCGAGGAACCGAAGGCCGAGTCCCGCGGGGAGACACACGCTGCCGCGGCCGACGTGCGGGATCTCGGGGCGTTGCTGCAGGAGGCGGAGGTGATCGCGCCGCAAACGACGCGCCTCCTGTCGGCGGCGGCGGCGGGCGATTCGAAGGGCGGGCGGGCGCACCTGGTGGCGCCGCTATTCGAACAGGCGATGACCGACCTGCGCCAGCGCGATCCCGAACGCTTCGCCGCCCGCGCGCGCGAGGTCGGCTATCTGGTGAACGTCTGGATCGCCGGCGGCGCGCACGAGGGCCGGCGCCCCCGCCCGATCGAGGCGCTGGAATTGGTTCTGAAGACGTGCGAGGCCGGGATGCGCGCGCAACTCGGCGCGGCGCGCCCGACCCCGGAGCAGGCGCTCGCCGCGCTCGCGCAGACGCCGGCCGACGCGCTGTTTCGCAGGGGCTTCCGCGCCGCCCCTTAGACCGGACCCCTGACCCTAGCGCTCTCCCCGCTGCGCGGGGCGAGGGGACCGGAGGTGATGGCCGACGGGAGAGGTATTCTTTTCTTCGCCTCGCCCCCCGAAGGGGGGAGAGGCCGCCGAGCCGAAGGCTCGGCGGGAGAGGGGGCCCGCGGTAACGCGCGGACCCCTCACCCTAACCCTCTCCCCGATACGCGGGGCGAGGGGAACTGATCTCGCTCGTCGTCAGGTGCCTTCGTCGGCCCACGGATCGTCCCGGCGTTTGCCGGTGCGAAGGTGCCGGGGGACGTCGGAGTCGTCCTGGGATGTGTTCTCGATCGGCGTTCCCGCGTTGATGCGCATCGCGCGCGGCGCGCCCTTGCGCGGCTTGGCCGCCTCGGCGCACAGGCGGGTCAACTGCGAACCGGTTCGGGGCCACAATCCGCTGCCGACGTCGGCCGGCAGCGCGTTGCGCTCGCCGGCGAATCGGACCGAAGCGATGCGCCGCCCCGAGATGCCGCTGCGAACGTGGACGGTCGCCTCGCCCCGCGATCCGTCGCCGCCGACCGTGCCTTCGATGTAGGCGGCGAGCCGCAGCGTCGCCGCCATCTCGCGGAACTGTTCGGCGCTGTCGACCGGACGCAACGACGTCATCACCTGCAGCCCGCGCGTGCGCAGCGTGCTGACGACCATCTGGTGGACGCGCCCGGTGCCATCACCCGAGAACGCAAACACGGCGACCTTGCCGTTGACCGCGGGCCCGTCCGACTTCGCCCTCGATTTGGAGCCGCCGCTCGCGGCCGCGGCCTTCGGGGCCGGCGCCGGTGGCGGCGGGGCCGGCGCCTTCGCGGGCTCCAGCACCTTGGCGTGTTTGGCCTTGGTCCAGGCGGACAGTGACGGCTTGGCCGGCGCGGCGGCGCCGGAAAGAGGCGCGAACCAGACGGCGAGGAGGCTAGCGCACAGCAGCAGCGACGGTCGAAGCAAGATCACGATGATAAACCGATTTGCGGTCCGCGCAGTTTTCGCCGCCAACATTTGTTACGCTCCGGTCCTTGGAGGCGAGGCGTCGTCGCGTTCCGTCGGTGCTGGCAACGGCGCTGTGGGCCGTGACCATCGCGGCGGGCTGCTCCACCTACACCGCCACTTTGAGGCCGACCGACCAGGTCAAACCGGATCTCGCCTATTTCTACGGTCGCTTTCAGGTCCACGCAAAACGGACGGTGTTCGGAACGAACACAAAGGACAGCCAGCAGACGATGGGGTTCGTCCTTCGGTGCGACCACGGGGTCGAGTACACGATTCGATTCTCGCCGGAGAATCGGGTGCAGGTCATCGGCGCCTGGCCAACGTACTGCGCGCTGTCGGAGGTCATCTTCACCCGCGCTGATGACCAAATCGTCGGACGGCAGCCGGTGATCGAGAGCGGGTTCAAGCTGGCCGCCGGTACCGCGTATTACCTCGGCGACTACGTCGCGGAGTCGACGGCAAAGTCCGCCTGGAGGCTGCTCACCGCGGAGTATACGGGGACTTGGTTGTTGACGGCGGCCGAGGACAACTACGAAGCGGCGACGGCCGAGTTGAAGCGGACGTTCACCAACCTCGCAGGGTTGTCGACGGAGAACCGGATGCTCATGGCGCGCAAGTGCGTGGTCTGCGACGCACTCAAGCTGGCTGCGCAAGATACGCCCGACGATGTCGTGTCGCCGGAACGCGCCGCCCGGCTCGCCGGTTTCACGAAGCGGCGCTATGCAACGCCGGCCGAGTGCGAGGCGGCCTGTCCCAAGAGCGGCGAATGCTTTCCATTCAGGCACGAGGGCAACCCGGCAATGACCTGCGTCGTCCGTTGCAGGTCGGACAAGGACTGTCCGCAGGGGCTCGCTTGCAACTGCCCGGACGGAGACGGCGTCGCCTGCCGCGCGATCGCCAGCGCGCCCGACGATCGGATGGCGGGGATCTGCCTGTCCGTCGAGGCGGCGGGCGAGCGCCGCTAGCGCCGGTCACGGCGATCGAATGGCCACCCCACCTCGACGCCGGCGCAAGCGACGCGAGCTGGAGCGCGAGCTTCGCAAAGAGGTCCGCCGCACGGAGGCGGCCGCGGGCAAGCTGCCGGGCGGGTCGCCCGACCTGCCGATCGACGTCGCGTCCGCGTCGGTGGTCGAGGGGAAAGCGCGCGCCACGCCGTGCATCCAGTGCAGCGGCGATCTCGAGCTGCGCGGCGACCGCGCGACGTCCACCGCGCGCGGCGTCCTGCGCGAGATCGCGCTCGCCTGCCGCCGCTGCCACACCCCGCGCACCCTCTGGTTCCGGGTGACGCCGCCATCGCCGAACTGATCGGCGATAGAATCTCTCCCGCCATGCGCCATCATGTTCGCGCGTTCGTCGTGCTCGCCGTCGGGGTCGCCGGGTGTCATTCGTTCCAGAACCGACGACCGGACGTGCCGATCAGACCGGCGCAGATGATCCTCCTGCCGATCACCGTCATGGCCATCGAGCTCGACGCCGATGAGGCGCGCACGGTGCAGGAGGACACGACCGATACCCTGCAGACCAACATCGAAGCGGCCGTCCACGCCGAGGCGGCGGCGCGCGGCATCCGTGTCTTCGCGCGGGAGATGGACGGCCAGGACGAGGCGACGAAGAAGCTTTACGGACGCCTGTGGGGCTGGAGCTCGAAGGCGACCCTCGAGATCGCCGCGCAGGCGACGGGCCGCTTCGATTTCGGCCGGCAATCGGTGGGTGACTGGCGATTTCCGGGAGACGTCGCGCCCCTCGCGGCAGCCCTGCGGGCCGACACCGCGCTGACCGTGTACGTGCGCGACACGACCGCGACGACAGGGCGGACGCTTCTGAAAGGCAACATCAGCTGGAAGAAGATCGTCGCCGCCTGCGTGGTCAGCCTGCGCGACGGCCGGATGGTCTGGTGCGATTCGAACGTCGACTCGTGGGGCGACCTCAAGAATCCAGGCACCGCCGCCCGAATCGTAAACGAGCTGCTCGCCGGACTGGGTGGTCCCGGCGCGAAGGTCAGCGAGCCAGCGCCGCGAGAGCCCGGAGCCTGACAGGCCCTCGAGACCCGCGCCCTGCAAGGAGATCGACGCCTTGCGCGCACGATTCGACGCGGTTCGGCGGGGTGGCGAGCTCGGCCGAGCGACCGGCGCCGGAAAGTCAGTCCGGAAACTGGCTCGACGCGCCAAGGGGCTGGCGGATGGGGGTGATACCCGCGATATAGTCGCGGCTCGTGGTCGCTGATCTCTTCAAGTCCGCACCTGATCCGTTCATCGGACGGACGCTGGACAAGCGCTACGAAGTATTGGAGCGCCTCGGCGAGGGCGGGGCGGGGATCGTCTACAAGGGACGTCAGTCGCACCTCGGCCGTTTCGTCGCGATCAAGGTGCTGCACCAGGATGCGGCCGCCATTCCGGAATGGCGCCGGCGTTTCGAACGCGAGGCGCGCGCGCTGTCGGCGCTGGCGCACCCCAACGTCGTTCCGGTGACGGATTCCGGAATCGACGGCGGCACGCCCTATCTCGTGATGGAGCTCTTGCAGGGCAAGACGCTGGCGGACCTGATCAAGGAAGGGCCGCTGCCGCTGTGGCGCGCGCTGGACATCGTCCGCCAGACGCTGCGCGGGCTGGCGTTCGCGCACGGCAAGGGGATCGTCCACCGCGATCTGAAACCGGCCAACGTTTTCCTGCAGGAGCTGCCCGACCAGGCCGATCACGTGCGCCTGCTGGACTTCGGGATGGTGAAGTTTCTCGAGGGTTCGTCGGGATCGCGCACCGTGCCCGAGAACCTGACGCGCGCCGGGATCATGATCGGAACGCCCGCGTACATGTCGCCCGAACAGGTGAAGGGCGCGGGGTCGGATGCCCGGACGGACGTCTACGCGGCCGGCGTCCTGCTGTTCGAGGTGCTGGCGGGGCGGCGTCCGTTCGTCGCCGATTCGTACGAGGGCTACATGGGGGCCCACCTGACGCAGCCGATCCCGCCGCTGACGAAGCTGCGGCCGAAGCTGGCGCGGGCGGCGCTGTTCCAGGCGGTGATCGAGCGGGCGATGGCGAAGAAGCCGGTCGACCGGTTCAACGACGCGGACGCGATGCTGACCGCGCTGGAGGACGTGATCGCGCGGCTGCCCGCGGCGGCGCTGGCCGGCGGCAGCGCGGAGGCGCGGCGGAAATCGGCGCCGCACGCGGTGGTGGGGGCGCGGCCGGGCGCGCCCCTCTGGCGGCGCGCGATCATCGTGGGCGTGGCCGCGGCGGGCGTCGCGGCCGTGGCGGTTTACCTGATGCGCGATCACGGGACTTCGGACGAGACGGCGGCGCGGCCCGCGAAGCCGGCGAAGCAGACCAGGGCGGTGCTGCCGCCGCTGCCGCCGAAGCCGGAACCGCCGCCGATGCCGAAGCCGAAGATGGAGCCGCCGCCGGCGCCGCCCGCGGCGAAGGCGCCCGCGGAGCCCGCGCAGAAGGAAGCGAAGGCGGAGCCGCCGCCGGAGCCGCCCAAGGCGCAGAAGCCGCCGCGCGAGCCACCGGCCCCGCGCGAGCCAGCCAGCAACGAAAGCCCGCGAGGACGCGCGCGCAATCCGTGGAAAGAGCCGGTTCCGCGCGCCATCAAGCCGTTCCGCGACCGGATCGAGCACGGCACGCACATGTCCCAGAAAGCGCTTCACCCGCTGTACGACTTCGCGCACGCCAATCCCGGCGACCCGCGACCCTGGCTGTTGCTCGGGCGCGCGTACGCCCAGCTCGACTGGTACAGCGACTCCGTCGACCGTTACCTCAAGGCCTATCACGCCGACCCGACCAGTCGCGGCGATCCGCAGATGCTCGCGGATCTGCTGAAGGCCGTCGCGCATCCGACCGCGAATCGCGCCGCCGCGCGCGCCGTCCACGACGTCTACGGCGCCGAGGCGATCCCGGCGCTGGACAAGGCGATCAAGGCCCATGCGGGCGAGCACGACGCCAGCGCCCGCCTGACCAAGCTGCGCGAATCGTTCCCGAAGTGATGGGCGGCCGGATCCATCAGATCGGGCAGCTCCAGGCGGTGTAACCGGATCCACCGTCCGGTGGGTTACTGGTGCAGGAGCAGGTCTGGGGGCCGCCCGGGAAATTGGGATTCTCCACGGGCAAAGCGACCCTGCATCCGACCGGATACCGCTGACCGTCCGGGATTCCACCTCCGTCCCATCCAAAGATCGAAGGAAGCGGCGCGCCGCAACCGGCGTCCGCGCCTGCCGGGAGTGGATCGCAGGTGAAACAGGGGCTCGTCGGCAGCGGCTCGCCGGTCGGGCACGACTGACCGTCCACGGGAACGTCGGTGGCGCCGCCATCCACGGCGCTTGCGTCGTGCTGATCCGGCGCGAGCTGCCTGGTCACGCAACCGGCGTTGGCGGCGATTGCCAAGAGCATTGGCAACGCCGCGGCGACAAATGCGCGTCCGTGCATCATCCGCGTCCCGTCCAACAGGGCCAGCAATCATTAGGCCACGAAACCGCGTCGATTTCTCAAGATGCCGCGCGGATCTGACGTGTTCTTGGCAGAGGTTCAGCCATGGGATTGCGGGGCAGGTTCGCGCTGGCGCTGTGTGTCTCGGTGGGCGGGATCTCGGTGGCGGCGGCGGCGCCGCGCGCGGTGCGGCATCTGACGGGAACGGCCGAGCGCGCGATCCATGCGCAGGGCCCGTGCCGGGGCGGCGTGCGCGTCACCAACGAGGAGATGCAGGAATGGGCGGCGAAGACCGAGCACATTCCGCTGGTCAAGACGACCTTCACGGTCTTCGCGGGCAACCGGCGCGTCGGCAAGCCGGTGGCGCGATTCAAGACCGACCGCGCGGGCCGGTTCGACGTTCGTCTGCCGGAGGGCGATTTCTGCGTGATGGCCGGCGAGCTGGGCGCGGCGGCGCCGGACGCGTCGCCGCTGTCGGCGCCGACGCAGGCCCACGTGGACGCCGAATGTCTGCGCGAGCGCGCGATGGCGTGCGATGCGCAACTGTACGTTCGCAAGGACAGCAGCACGCGCGACGTGAAGCTGACGCTCGACACGTTCACGCCGTGCCCGCAGCAGTGGGCGCAACCGTGCTACCGCGGCCCGATGCCGCCGTAGTGCCGGCAGACCCCTCACCCTAACCGTCTCCCCGCTTCGCGGGGCGAGGGGATCAGGGAGCTTCGCGGGGCGAGGGGACAAGAGCTAGCCGCGGGCGGCGCGTTCTTCGAGCGCCTTGCGGACGATCGCGAATCGTTCCGGCAGGTCTTCGGTCGTCAGGACCGCGGTCTGGGTCTCGCGCGGCAGGTCGCACAGACCGGTGGCGAGGTCGACCAGGCCGGTCAGCACGGTCGTCGATCGCAGCAGCTCGACGAAGTCCGCGGGGACCTCGCGCTGATCGACGACGCGAAGCGCGAGCTGGCGGATCCGTTCGGCGGCGAGGTGCACCCGGTCCGTCGCCTCTTTCGAGTCGGCGAGCAGCTTGACCGTCCACTTGCCCGACCGCTGCTCCGCGATCAGGCGAATGCGGGCCACACCCTGGATCATGGCGGCCACCTTGTCGCCGTCGCGGCGCGCCTCCAGCACGCGGGCCGCGCAGACGACTCGCCCGTGCTCGGGAACATCCGTCGCGACGCCGATGATGCCCGATCCCTTGTGAGACCCGAGGATCATCGCCTGCGACTCGGGACGGCGGAGCTCGAATGGCCAGATCGACCCCGGCAGCATGACGTTGCCTTCGGGCACCGTCCAGACCGGCACCGCCGCCGGAATCAGCACCGGTCGATCGGGCGGGGCCATCTTCGCGATCTTTCGTCTGCGCCACCCCCACGAGACCACCAGGTACGCGAGAGCGATCGCAACGGCCAGCTCGATGATGCGATCTCCCATCACCGGTAGTTGACGCTCGGGCGCGGGCGGGCGTCAACCAGCGACGGAACGCGGGCGGCTCAGGGGACGACTTCGAAGTCGGCCTGCGCGAGCGGCGCCTTCTGGTCGCCGACGACGCGAACGGACCAGGGACCCAGTCGGTGGGCGCTGATCTTCATGTGCACGCGGGTCCGCGCGGTCGGCTTCGAGGCGGGGATCTCGACGGGCGTCTTGCCGGAGAACGAGCCGTTTCTTTCCCAGACCAGCGTCAGGCGGTCGGACTTTCCCTGCCTGTGCGCCACCTGCAGGCAGACGTTCACGGTCCTGGTGGACCGGACGGAGATCCGATGGGACGGGTTGGGACAGGTGAATTTCTTGTAGGAGCTGCTGACGATGATGGAGTCGACGTGTAGCGCTCCCGCACGCGTTCTGGAGGCGGGCGGGGGGGCCGCCTCGGGTGGCGGCGTCTCGCTTGGCGGCACGGGCGCCGGCGCCGCCGCGGGCGCGACGTTTTCAGCCGGCGCGGCGACCGCGGGCGGCGCGCTCGCGACGGCGGCCGTCGACTTCACCGGCTCGGCTGGCGGGATCGCGCCGACGCGGGCCCGTCCGACCGACATCCAGACGATGGCGACGACGACGAACACGGCCGACGCGACGACAGCCACGCGAACCAGCGGCCGCCGCGGGCCCGGCGCGACCAGCGGCAATGACGAGTCCGTGATGGTCGGCGCAGACGTCGCCGGCACGGCCGGCGGCGTGGGGCGCGTCTCCGCAGGCAGCCGCGAAGCGCCCGTCCTGACCGCGGCAGAGATTTCGTGCGCCCACGCAGACGCGGACCTGGGCACCGGCGCGGGGCGCGCCGCCGCAGCCGCCGCCGACAACGTCGCCGGCGCCGGGCGCGGCTCCGCGGCTGGCGCCGCTGGACTGGCCGGCGCGGCGCCGGAGCCCTCCATGGCCGTCGCGGCCGGAGCCTCGCGACGCGCGAGGAGGCGCTCGAGCATCGGCTCGCTCGCGGGATCCAGCGTCGTGAACTTGACGCCCATGCCCTTGGGCTTCACCCAGGTCACGACGCCGTCGCCCGCGAACACGACCGTGCCGTCGACAAGCGCGATCTCGAACCGGATCGGCGCGCCAACCTCGCGCGTGTGGTGCGTCGGCAGGAAGACGCCGCCCCGGGTGACGTTGGGCGCGAACCGCGCGACGAAGTCGTCCGCGTCCGGGCACTTCAGGCGCAGGTGGACGGCGGCGTCGTCAGGCGATGGCGCGTCCATTCACGTCTCGCGTCGCGAGCGGAACGCGTCAGATGACGCGCCCGGAAAGCTCCTCCAGCAAGGCCAGATCGTCGTCCGGCTCGGGCGGGCCGGCGGCGTCGGCGGGGATCGGCGCGGCGGGACGGGCGCTCTTGGCGGGCGGCGCCACCGGAATCGGCTTCGGTGTCTGCAGCATGCCGGCTTGCGTCGGCACGCGCTGCTTGCCGATCGGGCTCACCGACGGCGCGGGCACGACGGCGGGCGTCGGCTTCGGGCCGACGCGCACGCCGATCGGCGTCGGTACCGCCGCCGCGTCTCTGTTGATGGTGCCCGAGGTGACGTTCGTCGGCTCTTCGTTGTCGTCCAGCTCGGACATGCCGATCAGCCGGCCCGCCTGCGTGATCACCCCGCGCAGCAGCGCCATCGGGACGCTCTCGACCATCTCATCGATCAGATCCCGCGCGCCACCGCCCACGCCCGCGAACAGATCCGCGTCGGTGAACGGCCGCCCCGCTGCCGCAGCCCGCCGCGCCGCCTTGCGCAGGCCGGTCCTGACGGCCAGCGACAGGTGCTGTTCCAGCATCTCCTCGCCCAGCAGGTCCAGAATCTCGGAGTCCGTCAGGATCCCGTGACGGCGGATGCTGCGCAACTCCGTCGCCATCAGCAGCCGCGAGCCCGCGCTTGGCTCCCACTTCCACCAGTCGTCATTCGCTTCGTACGACCAGATGGCCTGGGCGGGCAGGTAGGTCGCGAGGTCGATCGGGTCCAGGTACTTGAGGTAGAGGTCGTGCACCGTCAGCGCGCGATCGCCGTCGGCCCGCACCGTCCGCTCCGCCTCCGGCAGATCCTCGATGATCAGCAGGTCGATCTGGGACGCCAGCGCGTCCGACGGCAGACGCCGGAGCAGCGCGGGCGCGCCGCCCGTGATCGCCTTGACCACCTTGACCCGGAGATCCGGCCGCTCCGCCAGCGCGTCCATCACCGCGCGCGGCATGAAGGCGCTGTAGAACGCCTTGGCGTTGCGCACGGGCACGGCGGGCGCGTGCAGCGCGCGCAGCACGTCGGCCAGGTATCGGATGCCCGGATAGCGGTCGACGTGCTCCCGCGCCTTCTCCTGTAGGGCGACGTCCGTCTGCTCGTCGCCTGTGTGCTTGAGTGTGCCCGGAATGCGCAGCGTCCGCTGGGTCATAGCCTCCTTATCGCCTTCCCCGCGCGACGCTTGAGGGGCGAACCGATCCCGACGATATCCCCCGCCTTTTTTGGGCCCTAGACCGCGTCCGGGGCCTGATCGACGAGCCGGACGTCCATCTCCAGCGTGCCGCCCAGGATCTCGGCGTAGCGCCGGCAGAGGGCGACCGCCTCGTCCATCCCCGACAGATCCAGGACCGCGAAGCCGCCGATCAGCTCTTTCGACTCGACGAACGGGCCGTCGGTCACGCGCAGGTCGTGGTTGGCGAACGTCAGGCGCTTGCCCTTCGCGCTCGGCTGCAGCGCCAGCGACCGGACCAGCACGCCCGCCTCCGTCATCTCCGTCTTCAGGCGCGACAGGGCCGCCTTCGTCTGGGGGCTGCGGCCAACACCCTCGGTGGCCCGATCCGCCTTGTCGATGAGGAGGATCTGCAGCGGCGGATTCTCCGGCATCGGCATCAGTCCGATGTCGCACGGTTCGTTCACCTTGCCGAGCTCGATCTCGCCGTCGCCCAGGATCTTGCCGTAGCGCTCGGCCCAGCCGATCGCCTCGTCCGGGGTGCGGACCTTCAGCAGCAGCGTCGCCGCGGGCAGCTCGTGCTCGCCCCGATAGGGACCGCGCTTGGTCGTGACCTGGCCGTTGCGGAAGACCAGGCGCGTGCGCGTCTTGCTGCCGCCCAGCCCGGCGCCGTCGACGAACTTGCCCGCCTTCGCGTACTCGCCGATGAACGCGCCCATCTGCTGGACCAGCTCCATCGGCGGCTTCTCGCCCGCCTCGGTGTGTGGATCGTTCTTGTGCATCATCATGAATCGCATTGGGTTGGCTCCTTTCTGTGCCTCACACACCCGACGTCGGGGGACGCCGCCGATCGACGCGAGGGCGCCTTCATTTTGCAAGTCACCGTAATCGCTGAAGAAGTTACAGAATTCTCGTGAAACTGCCGATGCGCTCGGTGGGGCAGTCTGCCGTGGAAGCTCAGCTGGATGAAGCGTCGATTATCGGCAGCGTTTTCGCGAGCCGCTTCCGCCTCGTCGAGGTGATCGGCGAGGGCGGAATGGGCCGCGTCTATCGCGCGCAGGAGGTCGCCACCGAAAAACCGGTCGCCGTGAAGATCCTGCATCCCCAGTTCATGGGCGTCGACCAGGTGGTGCTGCGGTTCGAGCGTGAAGCCAAGGTGATGAAGGAGCTCTCGCACCCGAACATCGCGAGGCTCATCGAGTTCGGCGAGTGGAACGGGCGCCTGTTCCTGGCCATGGAGCTGGTCTCGGGGAAATCGCTGGCGGAGCTGATCGGGAGCACAGAAGACGGTCGGAACGGCAAGCCGATGACCGTGAAGCGGACGCTGGCGATCATCCGTTCCGTGCTCGACGCGCTCGAGTACGCCCACGCGATCGGCGTCGTGCACCGCGATCTCAAACCCGAGAACATCATGGTCAACCCGGGCGGTCTGCTCTCGCGCGAGAGCATCAAGCTGCTCGATTTCGGGATCGCGAAGCTGGGCGACCACTCCGAGCAGACGTCGCAAAAGCTGACGGCGCACGGTCTGGTGCTGGGGACGCCCGGCTACATGTCCCCCGAGCAGGCGGCCGGCATGTCGGCCGACGCGCGCAGCGACATTTACTCGTGCGGCGTCATCCTGTTCCAGATGCTGACGGGCCGGTGGCCGTTCATAGCGGAAACGCCGTTCGACGTTCTCCGCATGCACCTCAACGCCCAGCCCCCGTCGCTGCGCGAGGTCGCGAACGGGGCCTGGATTCCGGACGCGGTCGAGAACGTCGTCATGCGCGCGCTGGCGAAGCGCCCCGCCCACCGCTTTCAGTCCGCGAGCGAGCTTCGCCAGGCCCTCGATCAAGCCGCGGTGGTCGATTACGGTCACACGGGCGCGAGCGGCGTGGCCCCGCCGCCGCGCCGGTTGTCGCCCGGCGCGCGCTTCCTCTGCCTGGCGATCGTCCTGGGCGGCGCGACGGCGATCCTGGGCCATCACCTGCGCGCGAAGAGAGCGGCGGCCGCGAGCAACGCCGCTGCCGCTGCAGCAGCCGCCGCCGTCGCCCCCCGACCGGCGCCGCCCTCAGACCACGACGAGGGCGCAACGACCGAGATCGCCCAGGAGGGCCCCGAGCGGCCGAGACACACCGCCAAGGCACGGCACGCCTCGAAAAAGCACGCGTCCCACAAACACGCGCGCTGACGGCTGACCCGGCTTGATCGCCCCCGGCGGCGGTGATAACGGGGAGCGATGAAACGGAATGGCGCGGGCCGCCGAGCGATCTTCAGCGTGGGTTTGCTGCTCGCCGGCGCCGGCGCGTGCGGCAGCGGCGGAAGCGGCGGCGTCAAGCCGCCGATCTACACGCCCGTGTCGGCGACGACGGACGGAAGCCTCTACACGCTGACGCTCGGCGATCTGAAGATGGTGATCGACGGGGTGAACGGCGCGCGCGTCATCGAGTTTTCCTTCCGCGGAACCAACGTGCTGGTCACCCAGGACGAGAACATCAACTTCGGCAGCACCTACTGGCCGAGCCCCCAGTCCAGCTGGTGCACGGCCGGCGGCGGCTGCTGGCCGCCCCCCGCCGCCCTCGACACCGGGGCCTACGCCGGCGGCGTCAATGCAACGGACAATTCGATCCAGCTTGTGAGCGGCCAGCAGACGATCGACGGCATTCCCGGGTCGGTGATCGCGGTGACCAAGACGTTCAGACCGGTGCCAGAGAGCGGCGCTATCGACATCAACTACAAGATGGGCAACGCGTCGGCAAGCGCCAGCGTGTCGCTGGCCCCGTGGCAGCTGAGCCGCGTGGCGGCGGGCGGGCTGACGTTCTTCGGCAACGGCGGCGGCCCGGTCACGTACGCGGCCAACACCGCGTCGACCTTCATGGTCAACGAGATGGGCGGCGATCTCTGGTACGCCTCCGCGCCCGTCACGCACGACTCGAAGGCGTTCGCGGACAGCACCGGCTGGCTGGCGCAGGTGACGCCGGACCCGCTCCTCTATCTGATCGCCTATCCGGACATCCAGCCGGCCGACGCCGCCCCCGGCGAGGCGGAGCTCGAGCTCTACACGAACAGCAGCTACGTCGAGCTGGAGGCGCAGGGCGCGGTGCAGACGCTGGCGCCGGGCAGTGCCATGGACTGGACGGTGCGCTGGAAGTTGCGCCCCCTTCCGGCGGGCACGACGGTGGCGGCGGGCAACGCCGGCCTCGCGTCGCTCGCCACCACGACGCTGGCCCAGTGACGCTGCCTCAGG
>Ga0066395_10000087_pt1 | contig 32683 bp, 24 predicted proteins | sample PanSoiPlot1MoBio_FD_61218 | JGI IMG/M metagenome (GOLD analysis project Ga0066395, IMG submission 61218) | Tropical forest soil microbial communities from Panama analyzed to predict greenhouse gas emissions - Panama Soil Plot 1 MoBio | ecosystem: Environmental > Terrestrial > Soil > Tropical... | reverse complement strand
ACCGATAGAGGTCCAGCGCCGCGGGCGGCGGTCCGACTGGATTCGGGATCAGCCGGTCCAGCCCGCGCGTGGTGCGCAGCCGCCGGATGAACGCGCTCTTGGCGAAGCGGTAGGTCGCCTCGATCGCCGACGGGTCCGGGATCGTCACCAGGATCGGGATGTCCGCCGCCAGCCACAGGTCCAGCGTCAGCGTCGAATCAGGCGGCCCGAGATCGATGACGACGTAGTCGACGTCCAGCGCCGCGATCGCTGCCAGCGTCACCTTGGCGGTCATGCGCGGGCGGGCCGCCCCGAACGCGCCCCCTTCGCCGGCGATCAGGCCGACGCCGGCGATCGGCGTATCGGAGATCAGCTCGGACAGCCCCGTCGCCCGGCCCCGCAAGAGCTCGCCGAATCCACGAGCCGGTCGGGTCGCCCCCAGCAGCTGGTGCAGCGGGCCGCCCGCGGGGTCAGCGTCCAGCGCCACGACCTTCTTGGCGGCCTGGGCCAGGTAGACGGCGATGTTGGCGGCCAGCAGCGAGCGCCCGGTGCCGCCCCGTCCCGACGCCAGCGCGATCAGCTTGGCGCGCGCGCGCGGCACCGCGCCGGGATCCGTCGTCTCCGCGGCGGCGGCCGCCGGCCCGTGACCGTCGTCTTCCGTGACGACAAGATCATCGTTGCCGTGGTCGCTATCGTCTATAGACACTGCGTCCCGGCAGCAGTATGTCAGTCTTCGAGCTCGACGTTCCAGTACGACGCGTCGGCGATGCCGAGGAACGGCAGCCACTCGCGGTAGCGGACGCGCCCGCCGTTCGTGCGGAAGGTCGGCGTCCACCGCGGCCGCAGCGGCTGCTTGAGCAGCTTGAGGCCGGCCTGCTCCGGGGTGCGCGCCCCCTTCGACAGGTTGCAGTCGACGCAGCAGCAGACGACGTTCTCCCAGGTGGTGCGTCCGCCCTGGGCGCGCGGAACGACATGGTCGAGGTTCAGCTCCGCGCGCGGTAGCTCCCGCCCGCAGTACTGGCACATGTTGCCGTCGCGCATGTAGATGTTGTGGCGGGAGAATCGCACCTTGGTCTTCGGGATCCGGTCGTAGAGCTGAAGCACGATGACGCGCGGCACCCGGATCGCCCGGTTCACGGTGCGAATGACGTCGTGTTTGCCGTGCACTTCGACGGAGAGGTCCGCCCAGGTCTCGAAGTCGAACGTCTTGAATTCGCGGTCGATGACGCGCGCCACCCCGAGATAAAGCAGCGAGAACGCGCGGCGGACGTTGGTGACGTGTATCGGCTGGAAGTGCCGATTGAGGACCAGCACGGCAGCGTTCGTCACCCTTGCAACATAGCAGGCCCTAAACCGGCCAGCAAAAGCCCTGTAGGTTAGAATCGTTACACTTTGAGCATCCAGCCGGTGTCGGCGCTGGTCGCGGCCATCATCATCCTGGCGTTTGCCAGCTCGGTGCTGCTCCGCGATGCGCGGCGGCGATCACACGTCCTTTTCGCCACCTTCGCCGTCAACATCGCGGCCTGGAGCTCGCTGTCGTTCGTCGCCAAGCGGTTCGACTACCCGTTCGTCGACTGGGTGGCGCTGCTGGTCGCCGTGTCGCTGCCCGCCACGGCGCAGCGCTTCTTCCAGGCCTTCCTGGGGGACGAGGCCGGGCCCCCGCCGCTCAGCCGTCTGACCGTCGTCGGCGCGGGCGTCTTTTACACCGCGCTCTTGATCTCGAAGTTCGTCGAGCCGGTGCACACGACGGTCTGGTTCCGGGGCGCGTTCCTCGCCTACGTCTTCGTCGGCCTGTACCTGTCGGTCTTCTACCTGTACGGGCGCTACCGGGCGACCCCGTCGCGCGTCGAGAAGACGCGGCTCCTCTACCTGGTGATCGGCGGCATCGCGACGGTGACGTCGGCGCTGCTGGAGCAGCTGCCGCACGGCCCCAACTTCGGGAACCTCTTCATCATCGTCTACATGTACTTCCTGTCGCAGAACCTGGTCCGCTACCGGCTGCTCGATCTGAACGAGCTGCTGGGGCGGATGCTCGTTCTCGGCCTCCTGGTCCTGATCCTGGCGCTGATGTACGGCACCCTGGTCAGCTGGGTCAGCCCCGACGAGTCGGGTCTGTTCTTCTTCAACACGCTGCTCGCGTCGGCGGCGATCGTCATCCTGATCGAGCCGATGCGCGTCCGGATCGAGGCGCTGATCAGCCGCTGGATGTTTCAGGAGAAGTTCGAGCTGTCGCGGCGCATCGAGATGCTGCGCGCCGAGCTGGCCAACGTCATCGACATGCGCGTGCTGGTACCGCGCGTGCTGTCGGCCCTGGAGGATTCGCGGCGCATCACGCACGCGTCGATCTACCTGGCCGACCCGGACGGGTCGGGCTTCGAGCTGGCGGGCTGTGTCGGCCCGCGGCCCGACGCGCGCTTCGACGCCATCACCCACCGCGCGTTCTTCGAGCGCCTGCGCCGCACGGGCGTGATCACCATCGAGGGGATCGAACGCGAGGTCGCCGCGCGGCGGCCGGCTTCGACGGAGGAGCAGGAGAGCCTGCAGCTGATCTTGCGCACGCTGGAACAGATGAACGGCTCCGTCGCGCTCGGTTTCTCCAGCGAGGACCAGCTCCTCGGCGCGCTGGTGATCCGCGACGAGCGCCTGCGCGAGGCCTATTCGACCGACGAGATCGAGCTGTTCCGCGGCGTCGCCACCAGCATCGGCATCACCCTGCAGAACTCGCAGGTCTATGAACGGATGAAGGAGCGCGATCGTCTGGCGGCGCTGGGCCAGATGGCCGCCGGTCTGGCGCACGAGATCCGCAACCCGCTCGGATCGATCAAGGGCGCCGCCCAGTACCTGCAGCCGGGCCAGTCGGCCGCCAACTCGCGCGAGGGCACGCGCGAGTTCCTCGACATCATCATCGAGGAGGTCAACCGGCTGAACAAGATCGTGTCGCAGTTCCTCGACTACGCGCGCCCGTACCGCGGCGAGCAGCGCCAGCTGGAGGTGGCCGACGTCCTCAAGAAGACGCTGGCGCTGGTCGCGAAGGAGGCCGCCGACCACGGCAAGGTCGAGATCATCACCGACTTCGCCGACCGGATGCCGCTGGTGCGGGCCGACGCCGAGCAGCTGCTTCAAGTTTTCCTGAACCTGTCGCTCAACGCCCTCCAGGCGATGCCGAACGGCGGCAAGCTCTGGATCTCGACGACGCTGCGGCGCTCGACGCGCCGGGGCGCCGCGGCGGCGTTTCTGGAGGTCCGCTTCCGCGACGGTGGCGTCGGCATCCCGGCCGGCGATCTCAAGAACCTCTTCATCCCGTTCTTCACGACGAAGGAGAAGGGGACTGGCCTCGGACTGCCGATCAGCCAGCGCATCATCGAGAACCACGGCGGCACGATCGAGGTGCGCTCGCAGCCGGGGGAGGGGGCGACCTTCACCGTGCTGCTGCCCATCGAGGCCGACGTCTACGCCGCCTGGTCGGAGGCCGCGCGCGCGGCCGAAGGCGTGCGTCGCGCACCGCCCGCCCCGATGCTGCCGCCGCCCCCGCCGGGCCGGTTGCCGCCGCCCGCGCCGGTCGGCGTGCCGGGAACCGCGCGGCGGCCGACCCCACCGACCATCGACCGCGGTAAGATTCCCATTCAGTGACCGCCGCCGCCACCGCCACCGAGACCAGACGGGTGCTCGTCGCCGACGACGAGCTGAACATGCGCCGCGTGCTCGAAGCGATGCTTCGGCGCGAAGGCTACGAGGTGATCACCGCCGCGAACGGCCAGGAGGCGCTGTCCGGGATGACCGCCGGCGTCCACACCGTCATCACCGATCTCAAGATGCCGGTGCTGGACGGGATGGCGCTGCTCAAACGGCTCTCGTCCGACTATCCCGACGTCCCGGTCGTCATGATCACCGCCCACGGCTCGGTCGAAAACGCCGTCGAGGCCGTCAAGCTGGGCGCCTTCGATTACCTGGAGAAGCCGTTCGAGCAGGAGCAGATCCGCCAGGTCGTCGCCAAGGCGATGAGCACGTACGTGCTCGCGCGCCAGAACGCGCGTCCCGAGGAGCCGTCCGTCCGGGGCCGCTTCCGGCTGGTCGGCCAGGCGCCCGCCATCAAGCAGATCTACGCGGTGGTCGAGAAGGTCGCCCACACGCCGTCGACCGTGCTGATCACCGGCGAATCGGGGACCGGCAAGGAGCTGATCGCCCGCGCGCTGCACGAGAACTCGTCGCGCCACGGCGGGCCGTTCATCAAGATCAACTGCGCCGCGATCCCGAAGACGCTGATGGAGTCGGAGCTGTTCGGCTACGAGAAGGGGGCGTTCACGGGCGCGGTCGGCGCCAAGCCGGGCCGCTTCGAGCTGGCGCACGGCGGGACGTTGTTCCTCGACGAGATCGGCGAGATCCCGGTCGAGATGCAGGTGAAGCTGCTGCGCGTGCTGCAGGAGTCGGAGTTCGAGCGCGTCGGCGGCATCAAGACCATCAAGGTCGACGTCCGGCTGGTGACCGCCACCAACCGGGATCTGCTGCAGGACATCGCCGGCGGCTCGTTCCGCGAGGACCTCTACTACCGCCTGAACGTCGTGCCGATCCACATCCCGCCCCTGCGTGAGCGGCGCGAGGATATCCCGCTGCTCCTCGACCATTTCCTCGCAAAGTTCAACGATCGCTTGAAGAAACAGATCGGGTCGGTTTCGGCCGACGCCATCTCCCGGATGGGCAGCTACCACTGGCCCGGCAACATCCGCGAGCTCGAGAACATGATGGAGCGCACGATGCTGTTCTGCGAGGGGCCTGAGATCCAGGTGGCGGACCTGCCGCCCGAGATCGGGGGCCTGCCGGCCGCGGCGGCGCCGGCGGCGCCGGGCGCCGCCTCGCTGAAGGAGGCGGTGCGTGCCGAGACCGAACGCGTCGAGCGCGAGCTGATTCAGAAGGCGCTCGACGAGACGGGCGGCAACGTCACGCAGGCGGCGCGCAAGCTCAAGATCTCGCGCAAGAGTCTGCAGACCAAAATGAAGGAGCTGGGCCTCCGGACGGCCTGAACGGCCTGAACGGGCAAAAAAGGCGGGCGGCGGGGCCGTTGTGTTATCGTCGGGCACCGCCTTGGCCGCCGACACCTTCAAGAAGTTGTCCCGGGCAGTCGTTCTTCTCGCGATGCTGGTGGCGTTTCCGGCGCGCGGTGCGGAGGTCACGCGCGTGGTCAGCGCGATGGACGGCACCAACCGCATCGACTTCAACATCACCGCGACGTACCTCTACGACACCAAGAGCGCGTTCGTGAAGCGCGAGCTCGAGTCGGGCCGCACGCCGGACACGGAGATCATCAAGGACCTCAAGTTCGGGCAGACGCGCCATATCCTGAACCTGCGCGCCGACGTCGGCGTGCTGTGGGACGTCGGGCTCCACGTCGAGATGCCGCTGGTCCTGCAGGACACGTCCACGCTGGACTTCGACCGCAGCGACGGCTCCAACTGCACGTACCCCGAAGACGGCGTCGCCGTTCCGAGCTGCGTCGACTCGCACAACTCGACGATTCTGCGCGACGGCATCCTGAAGGGATACAACACGGACAGCTGGGGCCTGGACGCGCAGCACAACCGCCAGTATTCGCGAACCGGGCCTCCCGGCCCTTCCAACGTCTTCCAGGGACCGGCACGCAAGGGGTTCCAGTACCTCGGCGTCGGCATCACCTGGGCGCCGTTCAACCAGGCGCGCGACGACACCAAGCCGACCTGGACGCTGTCGTTCGACGCCGATCTGGACGTGTTTGCAGACAAGCGGTTCGACCCCGGAAACCCGGGCGCCAACACCGCCGTCGGCGAGGGCTACCACCAGCTCATCTGGTCGACCTTCGTCTCCAAGCGGTTTCGCTGGTTCGATCCCTATTTCGGCGCCTGGTACAACCTGCCGATCCGAACCAGCAGCAGCCCGTTCGAGAAGTACGGGCCGACGCAGACCAGCGTCAACCCGCAGCAGCGCGCCGGCGCGATGATCGGCGTCGAGCAGATCGCCTGGGAGAACCCGCGCGGCGACCAGCGCGTGACCTTCGAGGCGCGCGCCTACGTCGAGCAGCACTTCTTCGGCCGCGGCCGCAGCGAGATCTGGGAGCCGCTGTCGGGCGACCAGCGATGCAGCAGCGCCGACACGACGACCTGTCGGGCCGGCATCGACCTGCAATACAGCCCCGATGGGACGACGATCGTGGACGCCCCGCACCCCGGCATCACCGACATCGAGAGCTACGCCACCGTCGGCGGCGAGGCGGGGTTCAACGTCCAGGTCGGCAAGTTCATCCGCTTCCGCGCCCTGGGCGGCCTCAAGACCGACATGCCCCACATGATCACCGCCGCCGGAGCCGGCGTCGACGCCAACGGCGACGGTTTCGTCAATCCGGCCGATCCCAAGGAGGCGAACCCGGTCTACCGGCAGGCGATCGATCTCCCCGGCCGGCGCTTCCGGGTCGAGGGGACGAAGGTCTGGAGCCTGTTCATCCAGGGCTCGATGATGTTCTAGGCCCGGCCTAGAACCGGTACGCGAGCTCGGCGGCCAGGTTCATCGACAGCACCATCTGGTCCCGCGTCACCCACGCCATCGGCGCCAGCAGCTCGGTCACGAGGTCCAGCGACGGCGTGAGCGGGAAGGCGAAGCCCGTGGACGCGCGCACGACCGGGCCGTTGCGCGGCAGGTAGCCAGAGGCGAAGCGGATCGGGATGCGGATACCGCCCGGCGATCCGGCCAGGTACTCGACCTGGACGGTCGCCAGGAGATCGCCGACGCGACTGTCCTTGCCCTTCAGGTTCGCGTAGCCGGCGTAGCCGCCGAAGCTGACGTGCGGCGAGAAGATGAAGTCCAGGCGGGCGCCGGCGAGGTGGTTGTAGAAGTCGCCCGGGTAGACGCCGATCGCGCCTTCGGTCTGCAGCGCGAGCCGCATCGGCAGCCGGTCGGGAGGGACCGGCGGCGGCTCGGCAGGCTGCTGGACGGTCGGCGCCGCCTGCGCCCCCGCCGGGGCCGCCGACGCCGCGAGCAGTGCCCCGGTCAGAAGCGCACGCGCGAACAACGTCATCGGATCTCCTTATCGATCACGGACGCGGAGGCGTCGAGCAGCGCGCGCGCGTAGCGGGCGTTGTGCGCGCCCGCGGCGGGATCCTCGAGGACCAGCAACAGATCCCAGACGGCGCGCCCGTACGGCGTCCGGCGATCGACGGTGACGCCGTCGCGGACGCGCGCGTGCGCGGGATCGGTGACATCGCGCCCGGCCAGGCGGCGCCACAGCTGCTGGGCCCGCGCCCGGACATCGCTGGCCGGCGGCGCCGACCCGTGGCACGGGGCGCAGGCCGCGGCGGTGGCGCGGAAGCCGTGGCCGGCGCCGCGGTCGATGTTGTCGGGCCCCCCTCGGTGGCAGCCGATGCAGCCGCCCGCGACCCCGGCGTGTAGCGGCGCGCCCGTCATCGGCGCGCCGGTCGCGGGATCCAGCCCGCCCCGTCCCAGCCAGAGCGCCGCCGCGGTCGCGGTCGGCCGGGCGTCGGCGGCATCCGGCGTGTGGCAAGGGAGGCAGACGCTGCTCGTGGCGCCCGCGAGCAGCGCCGGAACGGGCGTCTCGCGCAACAACCGCGTCGCGCCTGGTCGCTTGGCATCATGGACGGCGTGGCATGCACTGCAGCTGATGCCCAGCGGTCCGACGCCAGTCGGCGGGCTGCGATCGACGTGGCCGCGCTCCGGCGTCGCGACGGCGTCCAGGAATCCCCAGGTGGTGTGGCAGCGCGCGCAGGCGGGCTCGCTGCCGGCGCGCGGATCGCGATCCGCCCGCGCCATCGCCGTGCCGCCCCAGGCCACGACGTGTCCGTAGCGCGGCGGGGCGTCGTGGCAGACGGCACAGACATCGGCGCGCAGCACGCTCCAGCGCGAGGCGGCGTCCGGGATCGCCGACGGCCCGTGGCAGGCGAGGCAGCCGACCCCGCCCACGCGGCGCAGATCGCGCGGCAGCTCTTCCCACCGGCGTCCGAGATTGCCGGCGGCGCCGAGCTCGGAGGCGACGTGGCCGAAGCCGCCGTCGAGCGCGCCCGGCTCGCCGGTCGCGTGGCAGGCGAGCGCGCACGCGGGATAGCCGGCGGGGCGCGCGGGGCTGTCCATCAGCCGGGCGAGGACGGTCGTCATCGGGCTGGCCGCGGCCGCGTCGGTGATGGCGCGGTGGCAGTCGGAGCGTCCGCAGTCGAGCGGCGTCTCGTCGTAGCGCATGCTCCGCAATGTGATCTCTCGCGCGTCGTTGCCCTTGAGCCGCCAGTCGCCGGCGACGTCGGGCACCAGGCTGCTGACGCCTCCGATCGGCTCGACCTGCGCGTGGCTGCGGGAGGGTTGCGCGATGAGCCGCCAGGGACCGCCGCCGAGATAGACGCGCGCGCCGATCGGCGTGTTGGGCAGCCCGCGCGATCGCGGCGCGGCGGCGACGCGGATGTCGGCGTCGAGGACACCGTCGCCACCGTCGGTCCAGGTCGCGTGAAGGAAGATCTCGCCGCGCGTTCGCGGCGACAGCGGAACCACGCCCCAGGGCAGATCGCCGGGCCGGATCTCGGCAAGGGACGGCATGCGCGCGCGGAGCTCGAAGCCGTCGCGCGCCATCGACATTTCGGCCAGCGGGACGCCCCCCACCTGTTCCCAGACGATGTGGCCGCCCGCCCGCTCCGGGCAGGCGAGGGACGCCGTGATCGTGAACGTTCCGCTGAATCCGACCGGATCGCTCGGCCCATCGAGCCGCAGGCATTCGGCGCGCGGGGGCTGGTGCCGGTGGCAGGCCGGTGCCGCCACCAACAGGACGCCGAGCGCGATCCCGCCGCGCCTCACGCGCCCTCCGGAAGGCAGCTTCCGAAGCGGCAGCGCCCACCGCCGCAGTCCGCCTCCAGCCAGCAGGCGGGGGCCGGCCGTTCCGGGACGCACCAGCCGTCCGCGCAGCGGCTGCCGTCGACGCACGGGTGCGCGGCGTCGCACGCTTCGGCCAGCGTGTGCGCGTTCGGATCGCGATCGCAGATCCGGCGGATCGGGCTTTCGTACTCCGTGTGGCAAACCCAGCCGCGGGCCCGGCCGTCGGGAAAATCGGGCGACAGGTCGACGCAGACGCGCGCGCCCGGCGCGCCCCCGCGCCGCGCCCCGCAGAGCCAGCCCGGGTCGGCGGGCGCCGGCGCCACGCCGGCGGCGCGCTCGCCGCCCACGCAGACCATCGCGCCCGCGCTGTCCGCGCACAGCCACTCGCCGTCGTCGGGCGCGCGCGGGTGGCGCTGCTGACAGTGGTTCCCGGCGCAGGTGAACGCCGGCGCGTCGTCGGTGCGGCGTGTGCACCGTCTCGTCGCGCCGGCGCCGGCGCAGCGCCAGTCCGTCGCCGGCGTCGGCCCGGGACGCGTGACGACGCGCGGGCCGCCGGCCTGCCAGCAGACGCGCAGGGTCTCGACGTCGGCGCAGTCGCCGCCCGCCTCGCCGCCGGGCGTGCCCGCGCGGCGGCACGACGGCACGCTCAGCGCCGACGCGATCAGCAGCGCGGCCGAGAGCCGCGCGCGCAGGGGAGGTGCGGGTGACCGTGGCCATGTCACCTGCGCGCCCGCGGCCGGCGGCGCCGCATCGCCGCCGCCAGCAGCGCCAGCGACGCGAAGAGGCCGCTCGCGCCGCGACCCGACCCCGCGACGCTGCAGCCGTTGAAGAACGGCGGCGCGGTGGTGTGGACGCACGCCTTCACGTTGTTGTTCTGCGAGAACTGCCCGATCGAGTCGCGCACGATGCCCGCGAAGCAGATCTCGCCGACCGCGACATCCGTCGCCAGCCTGACCTGCACGTGCGCGTCGGTCTTGGAATCCTGCGGCCAGGCGCGCCCCGGCAGCGGCACAGGCGTGCCCATCACCTGCGGCCCGTCCGTCTGGTAGAGCAGCAACGTCAGCCCGCTGGTGCCGCCGTCGTCGCTCGCCACGCCGAGATCGATGTCGAACAGGAAGCGTTCGACCAGCCCGTCGACGCAATCGTCGGACGCCCGCTCGAGGTCCCAGGTGACGCCCTGGACGCCCGCGAACGTCGGCGGCGACACATCGTCCGTCGTCCCCGCCGTGAACGTCGCCATCCCACCCACTCCGGGCGCGGCGGCGTTCAGGCCGCGCAGGGCCGGCCACATGATGGTGTAGCTCCCGCCCGGTTCCAGCGGCGCGCCAGGCGTCACGGAGAGAAACTGCTCGGTCGGATCCCAGTTTGCGCCGAGCGACTCCGTGCTCATGTCGGGGTGGACCAGCACCACCGCCTCGCCCAGATATTCGGCCGACGCCGCGTAGTGGGCGCCCAGCGCCGCGTTCAGCGGGACGCCGGTGGCGCCGTCCGGCGGCACCATGTCGACCAGATCCGGCTTCCCGCACTGGGCGGCGCGCGCGGCGGGCGCCGCTGTCACCGCGACGGCGGCGAGCGCCAGCGTCACGGCGGCTGTCGTCGGTTTCACTGGCACACGATCGCGTCGCAGCGGCCCAGCATCTCGGTCCGGTCGTTGTTGTGATTCAGGTCGAACTCGTCGACGCAACAATACCCGTTGTCGATGCAGCACTGCTCGAGATCGGCCGATCGCTGCATCCGGTTCGCGACGTCCGCGCACGCGGCGGGCGGCGGCGCCTCCTTGCACGGGCCGAACGACATCCCGTCCGCCGCGCATTCCTGGTTGCCCCAGAACGTGCAGAACGACGTGATGCAGGTGCGCTTGCTGCCGGGGACGCAGACCTGGCAGCGGCGCGGGCAGTCGGAGTAGGCGCCGCCGACGCACTGGCGATAGCCGTTGCCGTTGGGGCAGGGGATGGGCGGCAGGCCGTCGTCGATCAGGCCGTTGCAGTCATCGTCGATGCCGTTGCAGGTCTCGGCGGTCGGGACGCAGGTCGGGACGTCGGGGTGCATCTCCCGATCGGGCGCCAGGTCCGGCGGGTGCTCGACGGGCAAATCGGGAGCCAGATCAGGCGGGGCGTCCATCCGGTCAGCCGGCAAGTCGGGCGGCCGATCCACGCCGGCGTCGCCGGGCGGGTCGGTGGGCTCGAGACCGGTGCGGCCGCACCCCGTCACGCCCAGGGTGAACGCCACCATTGCGACCAGCGGCAGGCCACGCACACCGGGATGGACACAGTCGGGCCCCGGAGCAGAAAATGGTTGAGGATCGGAGGGGCTCGCGGTGTCTGTTGAATACATGGCCAGTCGATCTCGCCGGCCTGTCCAGGGTATCACCGGCCGGGTCCTGATCCGCGCCGTCACGCCTCTGGCAGTGGTGCTGATCACCGGCTCGGCGCCGGTGTGGGCGCAGGGCGCCGGTACGGGACCGCCAATGCAGCCGCCGGCCTTCAACCCGCCGGCTGAGAAGTTTCCAGGCAATCCACCGCCCGAGGCGACGCCGCCGCTGCCGGAGCAGAAGCCGCCGGTGCCCGATCCGACGCCGCCCAAGTGGCCCGGCGCGCCGTGGGGTCAGGCCGCGCCCGCCAATCCCGGTGCGGCCCCGCCGGCTTACCCGCCGCCCGCGCCGGGCCCCCAGGCGGCGTTTCCCCCGCCGCCCGGGTACGCGCCGCCTGCTCCTCCCGCGCAGGCTTACCCACCTCCGGCGGGCGGCCCCGTGCCGTCGCTGTCGGCGTACCCGACGGCGCCGTCGCCGCCGCCCCCGGCGGAGCCGGTCGTCGATCCGCAGGGCGATCGCGTCCTTCTGCTGCCGACGGCCACCACGCACCCGGCGGGAACGTTCTACTTCTCGAACTACGAGCTGGTGATCTTCCAGGCCGGCTACGCGTTCACCGACGCGACGCAGGTGTCGCTGACCCTGATCCCGGCGCCGCAGGAGAGCTTCACGATCGTGGACGTCAGCCTGAAGTCGTCGCTGTATCGGGGTGGGCTGGTGCGGGCCGCGGCGATCGGATCGGTCAGCGGCGCGGCCGGGAAGGACATCGGCCTGCAGCTGCTCGGGCGCGCGGGCGGCGTCGTCCAAGTCTGCACGTCCCGGCGCTGCGATTCCAGCCTGTCGCTGTCCAGCAACGTGATGCTCGCGGGCGCGCTGCTGATCATGGTCAACGGCGCGGGCGGGATCTGGCGGATGAGCGAGCACGTCTCGGTGCTCGCCGAGCTGGCGACGATGGTGCCGGTCGGCTCGGCGGGAGGTCAGTTCAACGGCGCCGTGCTGGGCGGCGGCGTCCGGCTGCACTACAGCCACTGGGGCTTCGATTTCTCGGCGCTGCACGCCCTCGACAGCACCAGCGACGTGACGACGGTGCCGTTCCTCGCGATGACCTGGATTCCGTAGCGCTACATCGTCATCGCGCGCTGGTAGCCGACCGAGATGATCCAGATCTTGCCGCGGGCGCCGTCGTCCAGCGGGAACACGGATCCGATGTGGAACTGGTCTTCGCCCTGCGTGCGCAGCGAGATCCCCGCCGTGTGGGTGAGCCGTCCTTCGATGCCGCCCGGGACGGTGCCGTCGAGCGCGGCGATGTTCACGAGCTCGAGCATGACGTCGACGGCGGTCGCGCGGACGCCGGCCGCCACGTTGCCCCGGAAATAATCGCCTGCGTTGCCGGCGGCCGCCTTGTTGACCGTCAGGTCGAAGCCGACGTCGGCCCGGAAGAAGAGCTTGTCCCTCTGCTGCAGGGTCGAGGCGGACAGCCGGAGCGTCGTGTAGCCAGCCCCGGCCTGCACGACGTCCGTCATCCGCTCGAAGGTGACGAGAGCGTTGCTGATGAAGTCGTTGTTGATGGTGCTCGGGCCGGTCGCCAGCACCAGCCCGGTGCGCAAGATCAGATCGTTGCTGTGCATCGGCATGAAGAAGCCGCCGAGCTCGATGTTCCCCAGCCCGCCCGAGTCCGCGCCGTTGAGGTTGAACGCGTGCGAGATCGGAACCTGGCCGTAGAGGCCGATCGCCTTGTTGGGAAGCACGTACTGGCCGTAGGGCTCGTAGCGCATCAGGAACCCGTCGCTGAGCGGGGTCTGGTCGATCTTGTCCCAGCCCACCTGGACGCCAAACCGCGTGCTCGCGTCCATCCGATCGAGCGTCATGAAGGTCGCCGGTGCTTCGACGACGGCCGGCGCCGGCGGCGCGCCCTGCGCGTACTGCGTGGGCGGCTCGTAGCCGGGCGGGGGCGCGACGAACGCGGGCGGCGGGGCCTCCGGCGCGTCCGCCGCCGCCAGCGCCGTCCCGGGACCGGCCAGGAGGCCCGCGCCGCAGCAAAGACCCGTCAACACACCACGGAAGCGACGCCTCGACATCGGCCCAGCGTACGCCCGGGCCTGCGCGCGGGCAATTGCGCGCGTCAGACGACGGACGTCACTCCGCGCCCGAGCCGCGCGCGGAGGTGATCAGCTTGTAAACCTCCCGCCGCGGGCGCCCGGTCGTCGCCGCCAGACTGTCCGCGGCGTCGCGGGTCGATGTCCCGGCCGCGATCAGGGCGCGCGCGCGCTCGACCAGCGCCGCGTCGTCGAGCGCCTCGTCGGCGTCGCCCTCGGCCGCGCCCGCGACCACCAGCGTCACCTCGCCGAGCGGGCGGTCGGTCGCGTAGCGCGCGGCCAGCGCGCCCAGCTCGTCGCGCACGATCTCTTCGTGCGGTTTGGTCAGCTCGCGCGCGAGGCAGGCCCGCCGCCCGGCGCCCAGCGTCTCGGCCAGATCGGCCAGCGTCGCCCCGGCCCGCAGCGGCGATTCGTAGAACACCAGCGTGAAGGGGAGGGCGCGCACGCTGTCGAACAGCCGGCGGCGCGGCCCCGGCTTGCGCGGCGGGAACCCGAGAAACAGGAACTTGTCGGTCGGCAGCCCGGCCGCCACCAGCGCCGCCAGCAGCGCCGACGGCCCGGGCACCGGCACCACGCGCGCGCCCGCGGCGATCGCCGCCGCCACGACCCGATACCCCGGGTCGGAGACCAGCGGCGTTCCGGCTTCCGAGATCAGCGCCACCCTCGCGCCGCCCGCCAGCAGCTCGGCGATCTCCGCCGCCCGGGCGCTCTCGTTCGCGTCGAAGCACGACAGCACCCGCTGCCCGGCGCCCGCGCCGACGCCCGCCAGCAGCTGGCGCGCGCTGCGGGTGTCCTCGGCCACGACCACGTCCGCTTCGCGCAGCACCGCGGCCGCGCGGGGCGACAGATCGGCGGCGTTGCCCAGCGACGTCGCGACGACCGTCAGCGTCCCGGCGGCCGATCCGGGCTTCACCTGGGTGCTTCCGTGATCGGGACGGCGCCGACCGAATCCGCGCGCTCCGCGTCCAGGCAGAGGTTGCTTTCCGCGACAACCGGGCGCACGTTCGCCGTGATGAGCTTGCGCCCCGGCGTGAGGTCGTGCGCTCGGCGTCTCCCGGCCGACCCGGTCATCGAGAGCGCCGATTATAACTCTTCGTGCGCCACGACGAGCACACCGGTATCATTGTCCAATCCATGGATCTCATCGATGGTCCATCCACTGATCCCCCATCGTCTTCCTCTTCCCCCTCCATCCCACATTCGGAGTCCCGCATGCGGCGGCTGAGCAAGTTGATCGTTTTCCTCGTCGCCTGCAGCGCGGCGCTCGTCTTCACGGTGACCCGTCGGGACGACGGCATCCGCGTGGGCGCCGACAATCAGATTCACGCAGCGACGCGCCCCCTGGCCGGCAAGTACGATCTCGGCCAGCTGCCGATCTTCTCGAAGACGCTGTTCTACGTGCGCGAGAACTACTTCGACAAGAACCGGCTGGATCCGAAGCGGATGCTGGTGGGCGCGCTGGACTTCGTGCAGCGCGACGTGCCGGAGATCCTGATCGATCGCTGGCCGGAGCACGATCCCAAGCAGGTTACGGTCAAGGTCAACGGCCAGTCGCGCAGCTTCTCGATCGAGCGCGTCGACGCGCCCTGGAGCCTGCGCACCAAGCTGCAGGAGATCTTCCAGTTCGTGCAGCCCAACCTGCAGCCGGTGCCCGACAAGGAAGAGTCGCGCCGCCTGGTCGAGATCGAGATGGCCGCCACGAACGGCATGCTCTACACGCTGGATCCGCACTCGGTGCTGCTGGACGTCGAGACCTACAAGGACATGCGGACCCAGACCCAGGGCAAGTTCGGCGGTCTCGGCATCGTCATCGAGATGGACAAGAAGAACCGCATCACGGTCAAGCGCCCGATGCCCGACACGCCCGCCATCCGGGTCGGCATCAAGGCCAAGGACCACATCGTCCGCATCAACAACGAATCGACGATGAACATGACGCTGAACGAGGCGGTCGAGCGGCTGCGCGGCGACGTCGACACCAACGTCGACGTCTACGTCGACCGCGACAACTCGCCGGGCGTCAAGAAGTTCACGATCACGCGCGCCTTCATCCGGCCGCCCGCCATCGATCCGCCAGCGCGCGTGCTGGCGGTGCCCGCCGGCCCGGGCCAGGCGGCGGCGAAGGTCGGCTACTTCCACATGCAGCACTTCTCCGCGAACAGCGCGGGGGATCTGTCGGACGCGCTGGCGCTGTTCGACCGGGAGAAGGTCAAGGGCATCATCATGGACCTGCGCGGCAACCCGGGCGGGCTGTACGAGCAGGCGCAGAAGGTGTCCGACGCGTTCATCAAGGCGGGGACGCTGGTGTCGATGGTCGGGGTGGGGGGCGCGCAGCGGAAGGACGAGACCGCGACGGACAGCGGCCACGAGCCGACGGTTCCGCTGGCCGTGCTGGTCAACCAGAACTCGGCCAGCGCCTCCGAGATCGTGGCGGGCGCGGTCAAGAACCTGGACCGCGGCGTCGTCATCGGCGAGGGGACCTTCGGCAAGGGTTCGGTGCAAGTGCTGTTCGACATCCCGTCGCCGATCCCGTTCGGCGATCACGCGGACGACGACAAGCTGGGCCTGAAGCTGACCACCGCGCAGTACCTGACGCCTGGCGATCTGTCGATCCAGGGGACCGGCGTCATCCCGGACATCGAGACCGATCCGCTGCTGGTCCAGAAGGAAGGCGAGCGGTCGTGGATTCGCCTGCAGCCGTCGACGCACCGGCGGCGCGAGGCGGATTACGAATGGCACCTCGAGCATCCGAGCGCGCGCAAGGGCGAAAAGCCGCTGGAGACGGTGACATACCTCCTGCAGCCCAAGCCGGGCGACAAGGCCAAGAAGAACCCGGCCCACGACGAGGACGACGACACGATCGAGGACCAGGATGATTCGGCGGACAACGACGACGATCAGAATCAGAAGACCGACTTCCTGATCGACTTCGCCCGCGACCTCCTGGCACAGGCGCGCACCAGCCGGCGGCGGGACCTGGTGCTGGGGTCCAAGGCGTTCCTCGACAAGGTTCGCGCCGCCGAGGACAAGAAGGTGTCCCAGGCGCTGGAGAAGCAGGGCGTCGACTGGTCGGCCGGACCGGCGACGGGCCAGGATCCGCAGCTTCAGCTGACGATGCAGCCGACGACGGCCGACGCGAAGATCCCGGCCGGCACGCTGACCAAGCTGCGGGGCGTGGTCAAGAACGTCGGCCACGTCCCGGCGTACCGCGTCCGGGCCGTGCTGGACAGCGACAACCCGATCTTCGACGAGAACGAGATGGTGTTCGGGAAGATCGCGCCCGGCGAGTCGAAGAGCTACGAGCTGGTCGTCAAGATCCCGGCCTCGTCGTTCACCCGCACGGATCAGATCAAGGCGACCCTCTACACGCAGCGGGGCGCCGTGAAGGCGGCAGGCAGCGACCTGCTGGTGAACATCGAGGGCAAGGACCGCCCGATGTTCGCCTACAACTACCAGACCATCGACGACCAGAAGGGGTCGAACCACGACGGCCAGGTTCAGCGCGGCGAGCAGGTGCGCATGCTGGTGACCGTCAAGAACATCGGCAAGGGGCGGGCGGCGCACACCGAGGCGGTGCTGCGCAACGGCACCGGCCAGGAAGGGATCCTGATCAGCGCGGGACGCTTCGAGGCCAAGGAGCTGGCGCCGGGCGAAACGAAGACCTTCTCGTTCGTCTACGAGGTGCGGCCCGAGTTCAAGGGTGACGAGTATTCGCTGGATCTGGCGGTCGCGGACACGACGCTGGGCGAATCGGTCACCGACAAGATCAAGGTCAAGGTCGCGGCGGCGGGCCCGACGCCCGAGCCGCTCGCCGGTACGGCGACGGTGGCGCGCGACGATGCGCCGCTGCGCGAGACGGCCGGCGATTCGGCGCTGATCGTCGGGCGGGCCGCCAAGGGAACGGTGTTCAAGACCAGCGGCAAGCTCGGTGCGTTCACGCGCGTCGACGTGGACGGGACGCGCTCCGCGTTCATCGCCACCGCCGACACGAAGGGCGGCGGCACCGTGCACGGCGCGCTGAAGCCGGAGTGGCAGGTGACGCCGCCGTTGCTGGCGGTGATCGCCCCGACCATCGTCGTCGGCGACACCGTGCACATCAAGGGGCACGCGTCGGACGAGCGGCTGGTGCGCGACGTCTACGTCCGCGTCTGGAACCGCAACGCCAAGATCCCGGTGAAGAAGGCCTTCTATCAGCCGAACCGTCTGGCGGGCGATCGGACCAAGATGGACTTCGAGGCTGACATCCCGCTCTGGGCGGGCAGCAACCTGGTGCAGGTGTTCGCGCGCGAGTCGAACGAGGTGCAGTCGCTTCAGACGGTGGTGGTGTTGAAGCGCGCCCCCGACACCAATCTGGTGGCGCAGCCGTCGCCCGCCGACGCGCCCGCCGCCCCCGCGAAGAAATAAACTCTCCTCCCTCTCTGGCTTGCGGGAGAGGGCCGGGGTGAGGGCAAGCCGCTCTCGGGCGACGTTCGCAGCGCCACGCTCCCGACAGCCGCGCCGCGTTCGAAAATGTGGGTGGGCGCATACATCGGCGCCGCCCGCGATCTCGTTTGAGGTGTACGGTATGCGCTGCCTGCCCGATGAGCTCGTCCGCCCGCCTCGCACTCGGCGCCACCGTGGCGCTGTCGTTCGCCTGCATGGGCTGCGGCGGGTGCGCTGACCACCGGCGGGCCGGCGACAGCGACGCGCCCGTGCAGGTGGTGGCCCGCGAGCTTCACGGCTGCGGGACGCTCGGCTTCGCCGCCGGCGGCGGCCGCGCGCAGATCGTCGCGGTGCCGTCGCTGGGCGGCAAGCAGGTCTTCATGGAAGACATCAACGACGACGGCGTCGCCGTGGGGGGCGAAACAACCGCCGACGGCACCATGCACGCGATCCGCTTTTCCGACGCCAGCGGCCTCCAGGACCTGGCGGCGCTGCCCGGATTCGGCTCCCAGAGCTACGCCAGCGCGATCGCGTCGGACGGCGCGATCGGTGGACACGCCGACCGCGCCGACGGCACCGGTCTCTTCTTCGGCCACCGCTACACCACCAGGGGCGGGCGGGTCGAGATCTGCCCCAGCAGCTGTTCGGTCTGGGATCTGAACGCGAGGGGACAGGTGGTGGGTTTGTTGCCGGGCCGCGATGCGACGGTCTGGCAGGCGTTCCTGTACCAGCCCGACAAGGGCCTGCGCGCGCTCGGGACGTTGGGCGGGGCGCGCAGCTCGGCGAGCGGAATCAGCGAGTCAGGCGTGGTCGTCGGGAACGCGCAGCTCGAGGGCGCCGCCAAGGATGACCTCGGCCACGCCTTCATCTACGACGCGCGCGATGCGGACGCGCGGATGCGCGATCTGAACGCGGTCGTCGACGCCCGCGGCTGGATCCTGCAGGCCGCCAATGACGTCAACGACGCGTTCATCGTCGGCCACGGGCTGCGCGGCTCGGTCAAACACGCGTTCCGCATCGATGTCGCGAGCGGCAAGGTGCTGGACCTCGGCGGCATCCCGGGCGGCGGCGACAGCTACGGCTCGGCCGTGGACGTCTACGGCGACGTCGTCGGGTGGGCCGCCGACTCGACCGACCACGACAACGCCTTCGTCTATTCGGCCGGGCTGGGCGGGATGCGCATGCTGAACGACCTGGTCGATCCGGCGCAGGGCTGGCAGCTCGTGCAGGCGAACGGCGTCAACGCGCACGGCATGATCGTCGGGTGGGGCTACCACAACGGTGCGCCGCGCGGGTTCAAGCTGGCGCTGCCTGTCTGCGTGTCGCGCTAGTCGCTCCGCGCCGTAGGCGCGGTCTGCGACTATTGCTTTTTCAGGTAGCCGCAAAGCCGCGCTTCGCGCGGCAGCGGCTAGACTCGGGCCAAGCTCGACGCCATTCGCGTGCGTGGTAGCTTGCGTGCCGGATGGCTGACCGGCCGCGATTGACGACGGGGGCGGGCGCGCTCACGGGCGGCATCGCCGGCGCGCTGGTCGGAATCGCCGACGGCATCCGCGCCGCGGCGCTGGTCGGGACGGGGGTGCGCGTGGCGCTGGCGACGGCGGTGCTGGTCGGCGCCATCGACGCCATGCTGGGCGTCGGGGCGGGTGCGGCCGTCGAGCTGGTGGCGCGCGCCGCGGTCTGGGGCCGGCGCGCGCGGGCGCCCCGCTGGGCGCGGGCCCTGGCGTTCGTCATCGCCGGTGGCGCGGCGGCGGGCGCGGCGGCGGGCGCCGTGTACGCGACGGCGCTGCGAAACAACCGCTTCCTGGCAGCGGGCGTGACGGTTCTCGCCGCGCTGGCGGCGTCGCTGGGCGGCGTCGTGCTGGCGCCGGTGGTGGCGCGCTTGCTCGCGGGCCGCCGCGCGCGTCCGGAGCCGATGCCGCCCCCGCGGCCGGCGGCGATCCTGCTGGCGCCCGTGGCCGCAGCGATCCTCGCCGCGGCGATCTTCTTCCCGCTCGCGGGAACGCGCCTGCTCCGGGGTTCGGCGCTGGAGGGATGGATGCGCTTTGCAGCGGCCGTCGCGGCGCTGCTGCCCGCCGCGCTGGCTGCCGCGGCGGCCATCCGCCTGCCGCTCCGCTGGCGCCAGGCGATCCCGCTCGCGGCGGTCGTCTTCGGCGGCGCGGCCGGGTTCGCGATCGCCCGGACCTGGAGCGACAACCTCCGCTTCGCGCCGTGGGCGGAGATCCTGGTGGGCGCGGCGATCGCGCTCGGCGCCGCGCTGCTGGCGTGGAGGGCGCGCGAGCGCCTCCCGGACCGGCCGGATCGGATCGCGCTGCTCGCCGTCGGCGTCTGGCTGGGCGCGATCGGGCTCATCCTGCTGGTGTCGCCCTTCGAGCCCGCGCGCAAGGTCGCGGACGCGCGCGCCGCCTTCGCGGGCCAGACGCTGGACGCCGGGCGGCGGCTGCTCGACTTCGACGGCGACGGGTACGCGCGCGCGCTCGGCGGCGGCGACTGCAATGACCGCGACCCCGATATTCATCCGGGCGCGCTGGATCTTCCCGGCGACGGCATCGACGCGGACTGCGACGGCGAGGACGCGGGCGAGTCGCTGCCGCCGCCCGCGCGCATGGTCGACCTGCCGGCGTCCGTCCCGGCCGATCTCGATCTGCTGCTGGTGACGATCGATACGCTGCGCGCCGATCACATCGGTTGCTACGGCTACCCGCGGCCGACGACCCCGGTCATCGACGCGCTCGCCGCCGAGGGGGCGCTGTTCGAAAACGGATGGGCGCACGCGCCGTCGACGCGCTATTCGATGCCGGCGATCGCGTCCGGCCGCTGGCCGTCGGCGATCACGTGGGACGAATCGATCTGGTGGCCGCGGCTGGGCCCGGACGTGCGGACGACCGCTCAGGCGCTGCATGACGCCGGCTACTTCACCGGCGGCATGTTCAGCTTCAACTACTTCGCGCTGGCCGACCACCGCGGGTTCGAGCGCGGCATGGACGAATACCACGCGGAGCGCGCCGCGCTCCACGTCGCGGTCAACGGGCCGATGGAATCGCGCGGGTCGTCGTCGCGCGAGATCAGCGACGACGCGATCGCCTTCGTCGACGCCCACCGCGACCGGAAGTTCTTCCTCTGGATCCACTATTACGATCCGCACCTGTCCTACGAGACGCACGCAGAGGTGCCGCCGTTCGGGACGTCGCGCCCCGATCTGTACGACGGCGAGATCCGCTTCACCGATCTGCATCTGGGACGGCTGATCGCCCACCTGCGCGAGATCGGTCTGTGGGGTCGCACGGCGGTCGTGCTGACCGGCGACCACGGTGAGGGATTCGGCGAGCACGGCGTCACCGAGCACGGATTCGATCTCTACCCGGCCCAGACCAAGGTGCCTTTCATCGTGCGCGTTCCGGGCGTCGCGCCGCGGCGGGTGCGCGCGCCCGTCGGCCACATCGACATCGCGCCGACGCTGCTGAATCTGGCGCGCGGCGCGCCCGAACCGGCCTTCATCGGGCGATCGCTGGTGTCGGACGTGGCCGGTCCGCCCGCCGGCGACACGGACACACGATCCGTGTTCCAGGAGGTGACCTCGGAGCGTGGCAAGAAGCGGGCGCTGGTCACCACCACGCGGCAACTGATCTGGAACGCAACGCCGGGCGACACGACCGAATGCTACGACCGGACCCGCGATCCGGCCGAGGAGCACGACATCTGGCAGCAGGGCCGCGACGGCGGATCGTGCGCCGCGCTGGCGCGCCAGCTGAAGCGCCTGGTCGCCGGCCTGGCGTTGCCGAGCGGGGCGGCCCGGACGCTGGCGGAGGCGGTGACGCCGCCGGGCCGCGCGGCGCCGCCGCCCGGGCACCCGCTGCAAGGGGCGCTGGGCGGCGCGATCCTCGTGCGAGGCTACGACCTGTCGACGCTGAACGTTCCGGCGGGCGGCGCACTGGACGTGACGGTCCACTTTGCCGCTGCGACGCGGATCGCGCCCGGCTGGCGGCTGTTCTTCCACCTCGAGGGCCCGGCGGGCTATCGCAACCTGGACCACGTACCGGTCGAGGGGCTGATGCCGGTCGAGCGCTGGCGCCCGGGGCAGGAGCTGCGCGATCGACTGCACGTCCCCGTACCGCCCGGCACGCCCGCGGGCACCTACACGCTGTACATCGGCGCCTACCACGGCGGGCAGCGGCTTCCCGTGACGCCACCCGCGCTGGCCGACGGAAACAATCGCCTGCGGCTCTTATCGTTCACGGTGTCGCGGTGAACGCCGCCGCGGTGATAGGCTGACCGTCGCCGTGGAACCGGTTCCGTCGCGCTCGACCACACGCGCCGGGCTGGCTGCCCTGGTGGTGGTGTCGGTGCTCGCGCTCGTCGAGACGGCCTCCGCGCTGATCGCGCCCCATCGCGCCCCGACGGACGACGACTGGCGAGCGGCCGCGCGCGAGATCCGCGCCGGCTTTCATCCGGGCGATCTGATCGTCGCCGCGCCCGCCTGGGCCGATCCGATCCTGCGCGTTCACCTGGGCGATCTGATCCCGGTCGATGTCGCGGGTCGTATGGACGACGAGCGCTTCGCGCGCGTCTGGGAGGTGAGCCAGCGCGGCGCGCGGGCGGACGCCGCGCGGCGGGGCAGCGTCGCCGCCGAACGTCGCTTCGGGGCGCTGACCGTCCGCCGCATCGAGCGGCCGCCCGCGGTCGTCGGCTACGACTTCGTCGCGCGCTGGACGGAGGCGCATGTCAGCCGGCGCGGGCCGGGCGCGGGCACGGTCGTCGCCTGCCCGCTGTCGGGCGATCGGATGCAGTGCCCGGACATCGGCTACAACTTCGTGCGCCGCCAGATCGTGGAGGTCGACACCCGCTTGCGGGTGGCGTTGTTCGCGCAGCCCGTCGGAGGGGCGGCCGTCGTCATCGAGTACCCGGCGGTGCGGCTCGGGCGCAGACTGGCCGTCGCCACCGGTCTCGCCGACGTCTGGCGGCGGAAGGAGGCGCACGGCACCGTCGACCTGCGCGTCGTCGTCGACGGCGCGGCCGACGTGACGCTCACGACCGGGAACGACGACGGCTGGGCGATGCACGCCATCGACACGTCGGCCCGGGCGGGCCAGGTGGCCGCGGTCCGCTTCGAGATCACGTCGCGGGCGCCGCAGGCGCGCCATTTCGCGCTGGCCGCGGAGGCGCGCGAATGAAGATGTTCCGACTCGACGCGCGCCGGATCGACTGGCTGATCACGGCGGCGCTGGCGCTCGCGACCATCGTCTGGCTGCTGGCCGTCGAGGGGCGGCAGGGGATCGGTCGCGACGAAGGGCAGTACTTCCGCGCCGGCGAGCGCTACTGGGGCTGGTTCGAGGAGCTGGGCACCGACATCCGCCACGGCGAGCTCCGGCGGCCGTTCACCGCGTCCGTCATTGATCGCTACTGGAGCGACAACGCGCCCGATCACCCGGTGATCATGAAGACCCTCTACGGTCTGTCGTGGCGCGCCTTTCACCGCTGCCATTGCACCGGGCCGACGCGCGGCCTGCACCCGATTCCGGTCGCGGGCCGGCACATCACGCTCCCGCTGTTCGCGCGCGAGTCGACCGCGTTTCGATTCCCGGCGATCGTGTTCGCGGCCTTGCTGGTCGCGATGGTCTATCGGTTCGCGCGCGGCTGGTTGTCACGCGCGCCGGCCGCGGCGGCCGCCGTGCTGACGCTGGCCCAGCCGCATTACTTCTTCCACGCGCCGATCGCCTGCTTCGACGCCCCGATCACGACGATGGCGTTCGCGGTCGGGTTCGCCTACTGGAAGTCGCTGCGCAGCCCGCGCTGGGGGATCGCCGCTGGCATCCTGTTCGGCATCGCGCTCGGGGTGAAGCACAACGCCTGGCTGATGCCGTTCTTCCTGGTCGCGCACTACCTGTGGATGCGGCGGGGCGACCTGCGCGCACGCCGCTTCCCGCGGCCGCCGCTGGCGTTCGTGTCCATGCTGGTGCTCGGCCCCGTCATTTTCTACGCCCACTGGCCCTGGCTCTGGAACGCGCCGGTCGCGCGCACGCGCGCCTACGTGAACCGCCACCTCCAGCACGAGCACTACAACTTCGAATTTCTGGGCCTGAACTGGAACAATCCGCCGACGACGACGGCGCGCAAGCTGATTCGCGCGACGGCGCCATTCGTCGAGACAGGGTTCACGGTTCCGGTCACGACGCTGGTGCTGGCGGCGGTCGGCGCGGCGGTTCTGATCCGGCGCCGCCGCGGTCAGCCGATCGTGGACGGCGGACCGGCCGAGGATGCGGAGCCGGGCGCCGACGAGCCGAGCTGGCTGCGTCCTGGGGCCGACGTCGATCGGGCGCCAGGCGCGTTCCTGCTGGCGCAGACGCTGGGACCGCTGGCCGTGCTGGCCGTCCCGTCGACGCCGATCTTCGGCGGGGTGAAGCACTTCATGACCGCGATGCCGTATCTCGCGGTGATGGCCGGGGTCGGCGTCGCGCGGCTGCTGCCCGTGCTGGCGGCGCTGGTGCCGCCGACGCGCGCCCGCCTGACGCACCTTGCGCCCGCCGCGCTGGCCGTGCTCGTCTGCATGCCTGCGGTCGTCGAGACACGCCGCTCACATCCCGACGGGCTGTCGCACTATAACTTGCTGGCGGGCGGGTTCGCGGGCGGCGCCTCGCTGGGCATGAACCGCCAGTTCTGGGGCTATTCGGTCCTGCCGATGCTGGACGACATCAATCGCGACGCGCCCGCGAATCGTGCGATGTATTGGCACGACGTCATCCACGATGCAGTGTCCATGTACAAACGAGACGGACGCCTCGACATGGGGGTCGGCGACACCGGCTTCGGCGAGGAGGCGCTGCGCAGGTCGCAGGTCGGAATCCTCTTTTACGAGAAGCACTGGGCGATCTACGAAGGGTGGTTCTGGGACAGCTATGGGACGACGAAGCCATTCATGGTGCGCGCGCGAGAGGGCGTCCCGCTCGTGACGATGTACAGGCGGGACCAACCGTGACCACGGCCGAGCAGGATCGCTCCGCGCCCTCGCCGGAGCCCGCCGCTTCAGAGTCGGGTTCGCCGCGGTGGTTGAATGCCTTCCGGGGCTGGCGCGGCGCCGTGATCGTCTACCTGGTGTTCGCGGGGACGTATCTCGGGACCGCGGGCGATCGGCTGCGCGGCCATTCGCCCTACAACCATTACGTCTACCTGGCCGATGGATGGTTGCACGGCCGGCTGGCGTTGCCCGGGCAACCTCCGAACGAAAACGACTGGGCCAAGATCGACGTGCTCAAGCTGCGCGACGGACGCGAGCTGCGCGGCGTCTACGGCAGCAAGATGGGCGGGCCCGTCGATCGCTTCTACCCGCTGCGCGGCACGCCCGAGACGGTCCCGGCGGGCGACATCGTCACCCGGTCGTCGATCCGATACGTGTCGTTCCCGCCGTTCCCGGCCGTGCTGATGGCCCCGTTCGTGGCGATCTGGGGGATGGGCTTCAACGACGTGCTGTTCAACGCGCTGTGGGCCGGGCTGAACCCGATGCTGCTTTTCCTGCTGCTGCGGCATCTGCGCGCGCGCGGCCTGTCGCGCCGCACGGAGGCCGATGATCTGTGGCTGACCGCGATGTTCGGCGTCGGATCGGTCTACTACTTCTGTTCGGTCGTCGGTCAGGTCTGGTTCAGCGCGCAGATCGTCGCGGTCACACTTTCGATCGCCTACGTCTGGGCGTCGCTGGGCGCGCGCCGGCCGATGCTGGCGGGATTGTTCGTCGCGCTCGGGTTCGCGACGCGGCCGCCCTGGCTGGTGATCCCGCTCTTCTTCTTCGAGGCCGCACGCGCGATCGGTGGGTGGGGCGCGCTTCGCACGCGCGAGGGGCGGCGCGCGTTCGGCATGTCGACGTTCAGGTTCGCGGTGCCGATCGCGGGCGTCGGAGTCGTCCTGGGGGTGCTGAACGCGCTCCGGTTCGGCAGCCCCTTCGAATTCGGCCACAAGTTTCTGGCGGTGCAGTGGCAGGAGCGGATGTTCCGCTTCGGCCTGTTCAACTATCACTTCCTGTCCCGCAACCTGGCGGCCGCGCTGATCCTGCTGCCGCGCCTGATGATCCATTCGCCGTACGTGAAGATCAGCCAGCACGGCATGAGCATTCTGGTGACGTCCCCGAACCTGGCCTACACCGTCATGCCGCAGGCGCCGAGTCCCTTGCGCCGCGCGCTCTGGCTGACGGTGCTCTCGACCGCTCTGCCGTCGCTGCTCTATCACAGCTCGGGCTACGTCCAGTTCGGCTATCGCTACAGCCTCGACTACATGATCTTCTTCATGGTCCTGCTGGCGATCAGCAGCCGGCCGCTCACCAGGATGTTTCGCGGCCTGGTCGTCTTTTCGTTCGTCGTGAACCTGTTTCTCGCGATCACGTTCGATCGCTACATGCAGTTCTCGTACGACGACTCGTTCTTCCCCCACGGGAACAACTAGCCGGTCTATCGCGGCGCAGCCGGCGACGAATCAGTGCCGGCCGCGGAAGCCGCCGCCGCTGTGGAAGCCGCCGCCCCCACCGCCATGCCAGCTGCTGCCGCTGGACGGTGGGCGCCAGCCGCCGCCGCCCGACGGGGCACTGTGCCAGCCGCCGCTGGGCGCCCCGTAAGCGGGGGCGCCACCGCCATGCCAGCCGCCGCCGCTCGGCGCCGGCCCGCCATGCCAGCCGCCGCTGTTGTTGGGAGCGGCCCCGCCGTGCCAGCCGCCGCCACCAGGAGCGCCGTACGCGGCCCCTGGAGCCCCGCGCCAGCCACCCGCGGCCGGACTGCCGGCGCGCAACGGAGAGGTCTGCGTCGTGGTCGGCGATCCCCGCCAGCCGCCCGCCGCGGTTGCGCTGCCCGGCGGTGTTCCGCGCCAGCCGTTGGGCGGGACGCGGGTGATCGCCGGCGCCGTCCGGTAGCCGTTGCGATAGTAGCGACCGCCGGCGTAGTAGGCCGGGTAGTACGACCGGTAATAGAACGAGTAGTACGGCCAGTAGGCCCAGAAGAACGGATCGTACGGCCCGTACCAGTAGTACCAGGGACCGACGACGGTGAAGTAGGGCGACCACGGCCGCCACCAGTGGTAATGCGGGCCGACCATGAAGCACCAGCCGCCGCCGTAGACGTCGGCGATCGGGTGCGCGCCGTAGTAGCTGTAGGTCTGTCCCGTATAACCGAAGTCGCGCGGGTCGCCGATGAAGTAGTAGCAGCCCTCGTGATAGGCGAACAGGCGCATGTCGAACGGCGCGTAGTTGTGCGTGTGGGGCGTCGAGATCGCCTCCCAGCCGCCGCCGGGGGCCGGGTGCGGACCGCCATAGCAGTAACCGCCGCCCTGGGCGGCGACGGCCGCGCCCTCGACGTTCGGCGGGATCATGTTCTCGTCGGCAGTCGGCGCGGGGGCGCCGCCCTGCGCGACGACGCCGGGAGCGGTCGGTCCCGCGACTGCGACCGCGCCGGTGACTTGCACGTCGGCGGCGCGCGCCGTGCCGCTCAGCGCGACGAGAGAAAGCCCCACGGCCGCAACGCCCGCCACACCCCCACGAAGCCCGATCCGGCGAAGGGCGGATGAGACACCATTGTTCGAAGAGCCCGTGATTCTGGACATGACGCCAACCTCAATAGTAGCAATCGGCGCGCCTAGCGTAACTCGACCGCAATGCAGCGAAAACAGCGAACTTCGGGCCCGGTCGATGACGGACCCGTGCCGCTCATTCACAGGCGTGGCGGTTGCGGGACTGGGGGTTCGAGGTTACGGTTCCACTCCCATGTCAGTCGAGGCCGACATCCAGGAGCGTCTCAAGACGGCCATGCGCGCGAAGGACGCCCGCACGGCCGATTGCATCCGCATGATCAAGACCAAGCACATGGAGCGGCGCACCGCCGCCGGGTTCAAGGGACCGCTTGACGACGCTCTGTGGCTAGACGTGATCGCCGCCTATCAAAAGCAGCTGCGCAAGTCGCGCGAGGAATACGTCGCGGTCGGCGAGCGCGGCGCCGAGGCCGTGGCCCAGATCGACTTCGAGATCGGTTTCTGCGCGCAGTTTCTCCCCAAGGCGGCCTCCGACGACGAGGTGCGCGCGATCGTCCGCGAGACGCTGGCGCGGCTCGGCGTGTCCGACGCGAAGCAGTCGGGTCGGGTCGTCGGCGACATCATGAAGGCGCACAAGGGCAAGCTCGAGCCCTCGAGCGTCAAGCGCATCGTCGACGAAGAGCTGGCCGGCCCCAAGGCCTGATCACGCCAGAGCGCGGCGGGTCGATCACATCCGGCTCGCGTGCGACGCGGTCGTGCGCGTGGCCCGCCGATCGGCGAGCCAGCGATCGACCAGCGCCAGCCGGGGCGCCATGTCGGGGATGCCGGCGTAGCCGTCGCGCGCTTCGGTCGCGAGATCGATCGCGTGCGGGCGATCCGCCGGCGCGGCATCCCAGATCGCCTGGGCCAGGCTGAAGGCGGTCTGTTCGCGCACGCCGCCGTCGGCGATGTGCGTCGAGCGGATCTCCCAGGCGCGTTCCAGCAGGCCCTGAGCCTCCGTCGGGTGGCGCTCGCCCAGCGCGACCTCGCCAAGACCCGTCATCGGATCGGCGAGGAACGGATGATCGCGTCCGAGCACGCGCTCGAACGTGTCCAGCACCGCCTCCATGTCCGCCCGGGCTTCGGGCGCGCGGCCGAGGGCGATCAGCGCCTGCCCGCGAACCAGCCGCGCCGCCCCGACCTCGTAGGACTCGCCCGGAAAGAACGCGTTCGCGATGTCGAGGGCGTGGTTCGCGATCTCGAGCGCGCGCTGCGGATCGTCGAGCACCAGCACGGCCCGCGCCTGGTTGGTCATGGACGCCACGAGGTCGGGGTGCGACGCACCCAGCGCCTGCTGCCGGATCGCCACGCCGGCCGTGAAGTCAGCCTCCGCCAATCGCCATTGTCCCTGCGCCGCGAACAGCATGCCGCGGCTGTTCAGCAGCGCGGCGCGCACGCGAAGGGGGACGCCGCGCTCGACGGTGGCGTCGGCCGTGTGCGCCCACTTCTCGCCGACGTCGAAGTGGTGTTCGATGGCGCCTTCGATGGCGACCAGCTGCAGCGCGGCCTCGGCCGCGAGCGCGTTGTTGTGGACGGCGTCGGCGTGCTTGAACGCTTCCTCGTAGACCGGCTCCGCGCCCTCGGGGTCGAACGGCGCCCGCGCGCGCGCGTAGACCAGCAGCGCCTCGGCGAGCAACGGCTCGTGGCCCGTGGAACGCACCTCGTCGACCAGCGCGCCGAGCGGCTTCAGCGTCTGCCAGTCGTGTCCCGCGGCGGCCATCGCCCACAGCGTCGCCAGTCGCCCGCGCAGGGACAGCACGCGCGCGCGCAGCGCCTCGTCGGGCGGGGCGGCGTTCGCCTTCAGGGTGCGCACGTCCGTGCAGGTGTCGAGCGACGGCAGCAACAGCGTCGCCGCCACGGCCTTGCGGACGATCTTCGCGTCGGCGTGCGCGAAGACGTCGACGAGAGCGCCGAGCTCGCCGGCCCGCTGGTCCAGGCACCCCATGCGCCAGCCGAGCGTCTCACGCGAGTCGCCGGCCCCCGTATCCGTCGCCTCGCAGGTTTGGCGGTACATCCCGGCCCAGGCGTGAGCATATGTGTCCAGCGACTGGCTGGCCCGGTCGAAGCGCTCGCGCGCGTCGGGAACGTTGGCCGCCAGGAACGAGGCACGGACCTCCGCTCGGCGTGGGGCGCCGGCGGCCGTCGGCCACGCGGCGGCGAGCCGATCGGGTGGGCTCGCACACCGGGAGTCGGAACGCCGGCCGCGCAGCTGCCACCCGAGGCCGAACGTCACCGCGAACGCCACGCCGCCCGCCGCCGCCCCGACCCAGAGCATGCGTGCGAGCCCCCCGCGTCGGGCCGCCGCCTGCTCGAGCGCGGCGAGCAGCGCGTTCATGTCGGGGTAGCGCTTGCCTGGAACGACGGAGAGGCCGCGCAGCAGGATCGCCCGGAGGCGGGCCGGGACGTGGCTGGAGAGCGGAGCCGGCCGCGCCTTGCCGCTCAGCACCGCCGCGCGCAGCTCGGCGAAGTTGTCCCCCGCGAAGGGCCGTTCGCCGTACAGGGCCTCGTAGAGCGCGACGCAGAAGCTGAACTGGTCGGCGCGCGGATCGACCGTCTGCCCGCAGAGCTGCTCCGGCGACATGTAAAGCGGCGTGCCCAGGATCGAACCGATCTTGGTCAGGCGCGGCGCCTTCGGGCCGTGGAGCGTCTGTCGGAGCGCCGCCAGGCCGAAGTCCATGACCCGCACCGCGCCGTCGGGAGCGACCATGACGTTCTGAGGTTTGAAGTCGCGGTGGATGATGCCGGCGCGGTGCGCGGCGGCCAGACCGCGTCCCGCCGCGACGAAGACCCGAAGGATGTCGGCGCGCGGCCGGCGCTTGCGGTCGAGCCACGCAGCGATCGTGTCGCCCTCGACCAGCTCCATGGCGACGAACACCCGGCCCGAGGCGCTGCCGACGTCGTAGACCGTGACGAGGTTCGGATGCGACAGCCTGGCGATCGACTGCGCCTCGCGCATCATCCGCGCCGCCTCGATCTCGTCGGGGTAGGTGTCGGCGCGCATGATCTTGATCGCGATCTTCCGATCGAGCTCGGGATCGTGCGCGGCGTAGACCTCGCCCATTCCGCCCCGTCCCACCAGCTGCAGCAGGCGGTAGCGACCGACCATGCCGCCGGGCCGGGGCACGTCCGAATTTCCGGAGTCGCTGATTGAAAATTCGGGCGGGACCGGGCGGGGCGGGATGGCGGCCGTCTCCGGCAACGGCGCTGCCGCGGGTGCCCGCTGCGCGCTGGGCGCATGCCCCGGCGACGTGTGGGTCATCTGCGCCGCCGGCCGGGGAGGCCCTTCGTCCGTCGGTGGCGCGCCGGCCCACTCCAGCGTGTTCTGCCGGGGCCCCGTCGCCGGCGCGGCCAGCGCGATCAACGTGGCGCAGTCGGCGCAGCCGAGAAGGTGATGCTCGGCCTCGGCCAGCCGCTCGCCCGTTAGGGCGCCGGTCACGAAGGCGACCACGGTTTGCTCGTCGAGACAGCCCATTGCTGGCGCCGGCCTGATGATAACTGATAGCCTAGGCCCATGGCCGGTTCCGAAGGGCCAGATTACGCAGAGCTTTTCCTTCGCGAGCGCCCGGGCGCGGGGGACCCCTCCGGGCTGGCGGTGCGGCTGAAGGCCATCGTCGACAAGGCCACCCTGGTCTGGGCCGACCTGGCGATCGACCCCGTCCGGCTGGTCGTCCACCTCGCCCACGTGGTGGGCGACGACGTCGATCAGGGGCTGACCGAGCTGTACGCGGAGGACTTTGCGCTCGGGCTGGCCTGCGTCGACAAGGTCCCGGGCGCGCTGACCCACGTCGACCGGATGTGCGGCCCGGGCATCGACGCGGCCGTGGCGCGCATCGATCGCAGCCCCGAGCTGCGCGACGAGGTCCGGCAGACGCTCTGGCAGCGGCTGTTCGTCGGCACGCCCGGGCAGGCGCCGCGCATCCTCTCGTACGCCGGCCGAGGGCCGCTGGCGGGGTGGGTCGCCGTCGCTGCCCAGCGGCTGGCCCTGGACCTGCGGCGCGCGGCCACGCGTCTGGCCGGGTCTGACCCCGCCGTCGATGAGCTGCTGCCCGCGGACGACCATCCCGAGGTCGACTACCTGCGGATGCGCTACAAGAGCGAGTTCGAGGACGCGGTCCGGGACGCCCTGGCGGCGCTTCCCGATCGCGATCGGCTGCTGCTGAGGCTGACGACGGTGAGCGGCCTCAGCCACGATCAGATCGCGCAGATCTACAAGGTCAACCAGTCGACGGTGTCGCGCTGGATCGCCAAGGCGCGCGCCGACGTTCTGGAGGCGACCGAGCGCAGCGTCTGTCGCAAGCTCGGCGTCCAGCGCGACGAGTTCATGTCGCTGGCCGGGCTGCTGGTCAGCCGGATCGATCTCAGCATCTCGCGCGTGCTGGAGGCCTCGCCGACCCCGACCGACTAGGTTTCAGGCGAGCGTCGCGATGTGCGCGACCAGGTCGGCGGGCAGCGGGCTTTCGACCGTCACGGCGTGCTTGCCCACCGGATGGGGGAATGTCAGTCGGTGCGCGTGCAGCGCGTGGCGAGGCAGGCCGTCGAAACATGCGAGCAGCTCCGGCGTCAGCGGCCCATCGCAGGCGCGCATGAACAGCGCCTCGCTGGCGCCGTACAGCTTGTCGCCGACGATCGGGTGTCCGATGCTGGCGAAGTGCACGCGGATCTGGTGCTGCCGGCCGGTCAGCGGGCGCGCCTCGCACAGCGCGTGGCCCGGCAGCCGGCGGACAACCCGGAACTTCGTCGCCGCCGGCAAGAGGCCCGGTTCGCCCTCCCGGCCCGGTCCCATCATCACGCGCGACTTCGTGTCGAGCAGCCGCAGCGGCAGGTCGATCCGGCCCTCATCGGGCGGCTGGCCCTTGACCAGCGCGAGGTACGTCTTCTCGACCGCCCGCCGCGCGAACGCCCGCGCGAGGAAGGCGGCGACGGCGCGTGTGCGCGCGATCAGCAGGACGCCCGAGGTCTCGCGATCGATCCGGTGCGCGATCTCCATCTGTTCGCCCGGGTAACGCTCGCGCAGCAGCGCGACCAGCGTGTTGCGCCAGAACTTCGCGGTCGTGTGCATCGGCAGGCCGGCCGGCTTGTCGATCACCATCACGCTGTCGTCCTCGAACAGCACGTCGAACGCGCGCGGGACCTCGGGCTCGACCGGGGCGGGGCGCCGCAGCAGGATCGTCTCGCCGGCGCGCACCTGCGACGACGGGCGCGCCCGCCGTCCGTCGGGGAAGGCGATCTGCTCACCGATGATCGCCTGGATGCGGGTGCGCGACATGCGGCCGATGCGCCGCTTGAGAAAGTGATCCAGGCGCCAGCCCCCACATTCGGGCGGGACGACGATGTCGCGCTCGATCACGTCGGCGGCAGCGTCACTCACAGCTTGTTTTCCTGGGTTTCCGCCCGCGGCTTGCGCGTGGCCCTGGATTCGTCCAGGCGCCGCGCCCCTTCCATCAGCAGGAACGTCGTCGACGCCTGGATCTCGTCGACGCCGCCGACGTCGCCGGCGAGGAAGTCGAACGAA
>Ga0066395_10000086_pt1 | contig 32741 bp, 31 predicted proteins | sample PanSoiPlot1MoBio_FD_61218 | JGI IMG/M metagenome (GOLD analysis project Ga0066395, IMG submission 61218) | Tropical forest soil microbial communities from Panama analyzed to predict greenhouse gas emissions - Panama Soil Plot 1 MoBio | ecosystem: Environmental > Terrestrial > Soil > Tropical... | reverse complement strand
CCCTACCTCCCCCCGCGAGCGGGGGGAGGTACGGTGGGGCACGAATCCCCACGACCCGCCGTCCCTTGCAGGGACAAACGCAGAGCCGATCCGATCAATGATCGCAGAAGCACTAACCGGTGCCGGGCTGCCTGCGGTGAGGCCGGGTGTCCGGCAATCGCCGAAGGACTGCCCGTACGCGCGCTGGATCGATCTGCGAATCACATCAATGTAGCCCCAACCCAGTCCGCTCCATAAGAGTCCAGACCGTGAACGAGGGACAGAAACGCACGTCGTTCCGCCCGGTGCAAATACTGATACAATCAGTCGAATTGCCGCCGCGGGTGGGCAGCTCGGGCGAACACCCTATGTTGCGAGGTAAATGCCATGTCGACACCATTCCTAGGCCCGGTGCAATCCCTGGGCTATGTCGGCCTTCGCACTAAGGATATCGACGACTGGTCCGGCTACGGCAGCCGGTTGCTTGGACTGCAGGCGGTAGACCGCAGCCGCGCGACGCTGGCCCTGCGGATGGACGACCGCAGGCAGCGTCTGATCGTGAACCAGGACGGTGGTCAGGGCATCGGCTTTTTCGGCTGGGAGGTGGCGGATGCGGGCGTGCTCGACCGGCTTGGCGCGCATTTGGAATCCCACGGGATCGAGGTGGCGCGAGCATCGCGGGCGCTGGCGGACGAGCGCCATGTCGCCGACCTCATCGTTGTCAATGACCCCGTGGGCAATCGGCTGGAATTCTTCCACGGCGCCGCGACGGCGACCGAACCGTTCGTGCCGGGCCGCAATATTTCGGGCTTTCGCACCGGCCCGCTCGGGCTCGGCCATGTCGTGCTGCACGTCGAGCGCGTCGAGGACATGATGGCGTTTTACCGCGACATACTGGGCTTCCGGCTGAGCGACTATTTCCTGCGCCCTTATCAGCTCTATTTCCTGCACGTGAACCCGCGCCATCACAGCATCGCCTTCGCGGCGACCGGCAAGAACGCGGTCCATCACATGATGCTGGAGCTGTTCAGCTTTGACGATGTTGGTCAAGGCTATGACCTCGCCGGCGGCGACGACGACCGCATCGCGGTCACGCTCGGACGCCATTGCGGCGATTTCGTCACCTCGTTTTATACCTGGAACCCATCGGGCTTCATGACCGAATATGGCTGGGGCGCGCGTGACATCGATCCGCATACCTGGCAGCCCTCGGAACGCCGGGAGGGCCCCAGCATCTGGGGCCATGACCGCATGTGGCTCTCGCAGGAATTGCGCCAGGAAGCCCGCGAGATGCGACTCGCCAATGCGGAGCGCGGGCTGCGCCGGCCGGTCCAGGTGTTGCCGGGCAACTACGAGGTGATGGCCGGGGTTTGTCCGTGGTTCGATGCTGTGAAGAAACAACAGAGGAGCGCTTGAAGCCGGCGCTCCATACGGAAACGAAACGCGCCGCGTGCGCCTTCATGGCACCCGTAGTCCGGGTTGAGCGTCAGCGCAACCGGGGCCAGCGTTGCGACATCGATAATGCGGTCCCGGATTTCGCTGCGCTCAATCCGGCTACGTTTGCTTACCCCGACAACGCCCCCTTCACCAGCGCCGACGCCTTGGCGAAATCCATCTTGCCGGCGTACTTGCCCTTCAGCGCGCCGATCACCTTGCCCATGTCCCTCATTCCTACGGCGCCGGTCTCCTGTATGGCCTGGGCAATGGCGAACTTGACCTCGTCCTCGGACATCTGTTTGGGCAAATAGGCCGCGATGATGGCAATCTCGTCGCGTTCCTGCTGCGCAAGCTCTGCCCGCCCGCCTTTCTCGTAGAGGTCGATCGACTCGCGGCGCTGCTTGATCATTTTCTGCAAGAGACCCAGAACTTCATCATCCGCGAGCGGCGCCTTGCCCTGTCCGCGTGCATCGATATCGGCATTCTTGAGCGCCGAATTGACAAGGCGCAGGGTCGAGACCCGGCGGTCGTCTTTCGCCTTCATGGCTTGCTTCAGCGCGTTGTTGATGTCATCGCGAATCACGGTGACCTCCCGTCGACCAGCGTGAGAATTGTCTCCATTGTCGCATTCCTTTTGACCCTGCGGCAGACAGCCATTATCTAACCATCGCAAATGACCAGCCAATACGACGATTCCGCCTGGACCGAGCCGGCACCAACCGCCCTTCTGGTGCTGGCGGACGGTACCGCGATAGAAGGCATCGGTTTCGGCGCAACCGGACATGCGGTGGGCGAAGTCTGCTTCAATACCGCAATGACCGGCTACCAGGAAATACTCACCGACCCGTCCTATTCGGGCCAGATCATCACCTTCACATTCCCGCATATCGGCAATGTGGGCACCAACGAAGAAGACATCGAAACCGTCAATCTCGCCGCGACGCCGGGCGCGCGCGGCGTGATCCTGCATGCGGGCATCACCAGCCCATCCAACTACCGCGCGCATCGCCATCTCAACCTTTGGCTCAAGGCGCGCGGCATCATTGGGCTAGCCGGCATCGATACCAGGGCCCTGACCAGCCTCATTCGCTCCAAGGGAATGCCCAACGCCGTGATCGCTCATTCTGCTGATGGCAGGTTCGATCTCGACGCATTGAAGGCGGAGGCACGCGCCTGGCCTGGCCTAGTCGGCATGGACCTCGTCCCGATGGTGACCTGCGGCCAGCGCTTTACCTGGGACGAAACACAGTGGCGGTGGAATGTCGGGCATGGCCGCCAGGAGGCGCCCGAATTCAATGTGGTCGCTATTGATTACGGCATCAAGCGCAATATTCTGCGTCTGCTCGCCGGCGTCGGCTGCAAGGTGACGATCGTACCTGCCACGACCCCCGCGGACGACATTTTCGGCCTCAAGCCGGACGGCGTGTTCCTTTCCAATGGCCCCGGCGATCCGGCCGCGACAGGCGAATACGCTGTACCGGTGATCCGGGCCTTAATCGATGCCGGTATGCCCACCTTCGGCATCTGCCTCGGCCACCAGATGCTGGGCATTGCGGTCGGGGGCAGGACCATGAAGATGCATCAGGGTCATCACGGCGCCAATCATCCGGTCAAGGACCTGACCACCGGAAAGGTCGAGATCACGTCGATGAACCACGGCTTTGCGGTCGACCGTGCGAGCCTGCCCGATCACGTGGAGGAAACCCATGTGTCGCTGTTCGACGGATCGAACTGCGGCCTCGCCCTCAAAGGCGCGCCGGTGTTCTCAGTTCAATACCATCCGGAAGCCTCACCGGGCCCCCGCGACAGCCACTATCTGTTCGAGCGTTTCGTTGGGTTGATGCGCGCCAACCGGCCGACATAATAGCGGCGGCGGTGATGATCGCTGTACTCAAGGTCGCGGCCCTTCCCTTCGTACCCGGAGCTTTGACATCGACGGTTCATTCAGTTTCAGTGTCATGCCCCGCGAATGCAGGGCGCCCGGTGACCCCCTCACGACCAATGGGAAGAGGCCGAGCCCCAAGTGAAGTCACGTGGTTACTGGATTGCGTGCTTTCGCGGGCAATCACAATCGAACATCGGAAACGAAACACTAACCAAGACGCCGCGTCATGAGCGTGCCGACCTACCTCAAGCCAGAGAACGGACGGCTCGGATCGGCATTTGGAACTTGGCTCGATCACGCGCCGAGCGGACTTGCGACCCGGTTCTTTCTGCTGTGGTTTGTGCTTCTCTACACGGCTTTTGAAACTATTTCCTCGGCTTCGGTCGGTCTCCACCCAGACCTGCTCGAGGCCTATGCCTGGGGTCTACATCCGGCCGCTGGGTACGACAAGCACCCGCCACTCGCCGGGCTTATGGTGGCTGGGTGGTTTTCGTTGTTCCCCTCTACCGACTGGGCGTTTCACCTGCTGGCGACGGTCAACACGGCGGTCGGGCTCTATGCTACCTACAGGATCGCACGACGGTACCTCGACGACGACAAACGGATTGCGGTGCTGCTGCTCCTCCTGTTGACGCCGTTCTATCAATTCATCGGCCAACGCTTCGGCGCCAACCAGACCCTGCTGTCGACCTGGCCGATCGCGACCTACTGCTTCCTGCGCGCCTTCGAGACACGCGGCCTCGGGTGGTCGGCGGCCGCTGGAGCGGCTGCGGCGCTTGCGATGTTGGGCAAGTACTATTCGATTTTTCTCATCACAGGATTTGTCTTGGCCGTGCTGGCGCACCCCGCGCGCTGGACCTATTTGCGATCTTTCTCCCCGTGGCTGTCCGCAGTGGTCGGCGGAGCCGTTCTGGCGCCCCACGTCCAATGGCTGTTTGCCACAGGATTTCCGACCTTTGCCTTTGCAATCGGTGTGCATGCGGGCGCACCGCTCGCGCCAGTGCTGTGGAAGGATGCCGTCTACCTCGTCGAAGCCGTCGCCTACGTGGGCATCCTGCTCGCGGTCTATTGGATCGCCGTGCATCCGGATCGGACCACCTTGCAAGAAACCTTCTGGCCGCCGGATCCGGATGGGCGGATGCTGGTCGTCCTCCTTGCGACGCCGCTAGTGCTGCCGGCGGTCGTGGCCCCTTTCATCGGCGCGGTGCTGACGCCCTTGTGGACGATGTCGGCTTGGTTCCTGCTACCGATCATCTTGCTCCGGCCGAAAGCGGCCGATCTTACGCGGGTCGCGGCAATCCGCATTGCGGCGCTCGTCGTGATAATCACGATCGCGTCCCTGGCGGCGGCCCCGTGGCTCGCATGGCACAAACACATCGACGGGACCAAGGAAGGCCGCGAATACTACCGATTGATCAGTGCCGAGATGACGAACGCCTGGCACCTTGCGACCGGATTGCCGCTCCGGGTCGTGATGGGCAACCCCTACCTCGCATCCGCCGCGACGTTCTACAGTCCCGATCATCCCGATTCGATGCCGGGGTTCGAGATTGGCGCCGCGGCGCCCTGGATCACGCCGCAGCGGCTTGCCAGTGACGGCTGGGCCGCGGTCTGCAATGCCGACGACGAGAATTGCGTCGAAGCCGCGAAACACCTGGCAGCCGGTAAGTCCAATGCTCAATTCATCAACTACTCGACAATAAATCGCTATCTTGGCAAACCCGGCAAGCTGGGGCGGTTCTTTTTCATCCTGGCCGCTCCTGAGTCAAAGCCCCTGATCCAGCTTCAGTGAGTCACGTCGGCCGTGTTATCCCGCGCCACAACAATCGAGCCGCTATCGTGCTGCCTCTAACATTTCCTGCGGTCATTCAGGGGTACCGTCATCGGGTGCAGTTGCTGGCCAGGCCCGCAGACAGGCCTCGCGGAAGCCAGGAATCCGTGACCCCAAGCTCGTGGTAATGGACTCCGGGCGGGTTCGCTCGGCCTGCGGAACGACGCCGAAAATGTCTGAGCGTTGGGGACGGAACACGACGATGAAAGACTGGGTTGCGTATTATGATTCCAATCATTCAATATATGTGAATGCCCGCCACCGTGACGTACACTATGCGCGTCTCGCCGACGCGATTGTGAGCTACGTCCCGACTCGGTCCGCCGCCGTGCTGGACTATGGCTGTGGCGAGGCGGCGCATGCTGGCCGTGTGGCCTCGGCGGCCGGAGGGCTCACTCTGGCCGAGGCCGGGCCTGCCGTTCGCGGCCGGCTGATCGAGCGGTTTAAGGGAAATCCGAAGATCGTGGTTGTGTCTACGGAACGGGTGGCAAACATGCTGCCCCAATCTTTCGACATGGTGATCCTGCATTCGGTTTCGCAGTACCTGACCCATCAAGAGTTTGAGCATACGGCAGCCATGTTCCACCGTTTGCTCCAGCCAAACGGCTTGCTGGTGGTCGGCGATGTCGTGCCGCCCCGCGTGTCGGCGGTTTCGGACTCGTGGGCCTTGCTGCGATTCGGCTGGCGGGATGGTTTTCTTGGCGCCGCTATCCTCGGGCTGATCCGCACGCTGTTTTCCGATTACCGGCGGCTGCGCACGACGGTCGGGCTCACCCGCTACAGCGAACAGGAAATGGCAAGCAAACTTGCGGCCGCCGGGTTCACGGTGACTCGGGAGCCAGGCAATCTCGGGCATCTCACCACCAGGATGACGTTTCTGGCGCGCAAGGAGCCAGCGGCATTGCGTCCGGAATACCCACCACTTCCTGCATGCTGATCGCCTGGGCCATGCGGCCTGCCAAGGCTCGGCCAGATGCCCGCAGAGCCGCGCGGGCGCAACGCGCCGGCGCCCTTCCCACGCGGTCCATCCACCAACTGTTAACATTTTGCTGGCACTATGCCGGTCAGGCCACTCCCACCGCCCGCTGGGGGGCGCAAACGCAAGGGGCCGGCTTTTGCCGGCCCCTTGCTACGTATCGAGCGCGCGCCTCATCACAGCGAGCAGGCGAGGGACCCCATGCGCCTTCCCGCGACGATCCTACTTCCTCGAAATACGCCTCACACCGCGTCCCGGATCGCCCGCTTCACCAGATTTTCCATCATTGGAATCTTGAACTGGTTATAGGTCACCGGCCGCGCGCCGTGGGTCGCGGTTTTGCCCGCCAGTTCCGCGGTCTCCTCGTCCTGCTTGCCGCCTTTCACTACATCCTCGACCACCTTGATGTAGCGCGGCGTGCAGGCCACCCCACCGCAGACCACCCGGGCCGTATCAATGGTGCCGTTCGTCACCTTCAGGGCTGAGGCGACGTTGACCAGGGCGAAGTCCCAGGTATTACGATCGGCGACTTTCTCGAAATAGAACTTGGCGCCGGACCACTTGTTGGGGATGCGCAGAGCCACCAGCAGCTCTTCCGGTTTCACCACCGTCATATGGGTAATGTCGGTCGCCGGACCGATGAAGAACTTCTCAGCATCGACCACCCGCTCGCTCTTGGCAGTCTTGATCACCATCTTCACCTCGAGCACCACCAACGCCGGCGCGGTGTCCGACGGGCTGACCGCAATGCAACGGGCGGCGTCGAAGATCGCGTGCTCGCGGTTCATGCCACCCGGCGTATCGGCGAAACAGGTGTTGCCGCCCGCGCGATAGCAGGGCAGGCCCGAGCGGTAGTACCAACAGCGGGCGTCCTGGGAGACGTTGCCGCCGATCGAGGACGCGTTCCTGATCTGCGGGCTTGCCACCCTGCCGGCCGCATCGGCTAGCACTTTGAATTTTTCGCGGATCACTTTGTTGTTGGCGATCTCCGACAATGTCGTGAGAGCGCCGATTTCGACCCCATCGGCGGTTTCGCGGATACCCCTGAGCTCCGCGATGCCGCCGAGGTCCATCACGACCTTGGGCCGCTTTACGCGGTCCTTGAACCAGTCGAGGCTGTCGTTGCCGCCGGCCATCTTCCAGATGTCCTTGCCGCGGCGATCGAGCAGCGAGAGAGCGTCCGCGAGCTTGGTTGGCTGCAGCAGCTCGAAATTCGGCATCATGTCCCGGATCATGGCTGCATCCCCCTCACTGCGTGTTGGCGGCAAGCGCCTTGTACGACTGCGGGCGCTTGGCGATGGCGTTCACGATCATGTCCGGCACCACCGGCGTGCGATTGAAGTAGTGCCCGCCCATGGCATCGGCGATGGCGCAAACGAGCGCCGCAGCGGCGCAGCCCTCCAGCGGCTCGCCGATCCCGCGCGAGCCCAGAGGTGAGCTCGGGTCGGCCTTGTCGACGGCGTCCCAGTGCATTTCCGAGGGCACGTCGAGATAGCTCATGGGCTTTTGGCCCAGGAATCCGGTATTGGCCGGAAGTCCGATCTGCGGATCGAGCACATAGCGTTCGGTGGCGGCGAGGCCGAAGCCCATCACGGCACCGCCCTTGACCTGATTGGCGAGCCCCATGGGATGGATCACGGTGCCGCAATCAGCGACGCCGAGATACTCGAGGATCGTCCACCGGCCGGTTTCGACATCGAGCTCGATCATGATGAAGCCGGCCGCGAGCGCCGGCGGCATGGCGTCGAATTTAAGCTTGTCCTTGGCGACACCGATCAGCCCGGTCCCGGCGAGGCCCGCGACGGAAGCCTGCGTGATCGGATTGAGATCACCCGGCGCCTCCTTGCCGCTGAAGGCACCGCCGAGATCGATCGCGCGCTGCGCCGCGGCGGCGTAGGTGAGCGACTTCGACGGATCGGACTTGAGAAAGACCTTCTCGTCCGCGATGTCGTAGTCGTCAGGCTGGCCGCCCAGATCCTTGGCCGCGATCTGCAGCAGCTTCTCCTTGGCATCCGTGGCCGCCACATAGTTGGTGCGCGACTGGGTGTAGCTGGTGTTGCTGCCGACCTGCGGCGAATTCCACGGCAGATGCCTGCGGCTGTCGCCGCGCTCGATGATGCAGTTCTCCCATTTGCACTTGAGCACCTCGGCAGCAACGCGCGAGGTCGCGGCGTAGGAGTAAGTGCCGAGATTGCCAACGCCGGTATGGAGGTGAATTTTCCCATCCGGCGTGATCCGCACCAGACCGTCGAAGCCGTTGAAACCGGCTTGGTGGAATGCCGAGCCGACGGCGACGCCGATCACCTTGGAGCCGCGACGCTGGCCGGAAAGTTTCACCTTGTCTTCCCATTTGAAGCGCGCCGCGCCCTTCTCCAGAGCCTCCTTGAGATATGCGCTGCTCACGGACTCGCGTTTGGCGCCGTGCTTGGCGTCATTGTCGGGAGCATTGATCAGCCGGATCGCAACGCGATCGAGACCGAGCTGCCGGGCGGCCTTGTCGAGGATCGGCTCCATGGCCAGCGCAGTCTGGTTCTCGCCGGGGCCGCGTTGCGGTCCGCGGAACGGCGTATTGGTGAGGACCGGAACGCCCTGCCAGCGCATCGCCAGCGGCTGGTAGACGACCGACAGCGTGTGGCCGAAGTTCTCGAAATCCCAGAAGCCGATGTTGGCGCCGTTTTCGGCCACTACGAACGCGTCCAAAGCCGTTATCCGGCCATCGGCGCGGAAGCCGGCCTTGATCCGGCCCTGGAATCCGGCGCGGCCCTGACCTATCCCGTATTCCTCATGTCGGCTCACCCGCATCATGACGGGACGGTTGATCTTGCGCGACATGTGTGCCGGGATCGCCATCTGCGGATAGGCGTTGCCCTTGGAGCCGAAGCCGCCGCCGCAGTACTCGGCCGTGTAGACGAGGTCTTTGGGCTCTACCCCGCAATAGCGCGCGAGGCCGGGCACCACGGCGGTCTGGCTCTGGGAGGAGCCAAACACGAAGACCTTGCCGTTCTGCCAGTAGGCCATGGCAGAACGCGGCTCCATGCAATGGTGCCCTTGGGCGCCGATGACGAAGCTCTCGTCGAGGACGAGCTTGGCTTCCTTGAAGCCCGCTTCGAGGTCTCCATAGATCCATTCCTCGGCAGGCTTGCCCATCGGCAGCTTGCCGTCGCCCGCGAGGGCGAAATCGCGTGCCGTCCATTTGATGGTCTGGAACTTGACCCTGGGGTTGGCGACATTCCCGTCGACCCTCGCGGTGGGGCCAGCAGGATGCAGGCTGTCGAGCGGGTCGACCACGAACGGCAGCGGCTCGTAATCGATCTTAATGAGGTCGATCGCGTCCTGAGCGAGCTGTTCCGTCTCGGCCGCGACCGCGAGGATCGGCTCGCCGACATAGAGCGGCTCGTTAGTGAGAATGGGATTGTTGGGCGGCGGAAACGCCGGCACGTCATCGGCGGTGAGGATGCCAAGCACGCCCTTGAGCTTGAGCGCGGCCGAAGCGTCGATCTTCTTCACCTTGGCATGCGGCATCGGGCTCGTCAGCAGGCGGCAGGACACCATGCCGTCGGCGCGAAAATCCTCCGCGTATTTCGCCTTGCCGGTGACCTTGCCGTAGATATCCGGCGGCGTAAAATTCTTGCCGATCAGGTCGTATGCCATGTTACGCCTCCCGGGCGGCGCGCATCACCGCATTGAGATAATGATCGTAGGCGCCGCAGCGGCACAGATTGCCGGAGAGCGCAAAGCGGGCCTCGTCGCGCGTCGGCTTGGGGTTCACCTTGAGCAGGGCGACCGCCGACATGATCTGGCCGGGGGTGCAGAAGCCACACTGCGGCGCCAGTTCCTCGACGAAAGCCTTCTGCATCGGGTGCAACTCGCCATTCGGCCCTTCCAGGCCCTCGATGGTCGTCACCTTGCGGCCACGCAGCGAATGCGTCAGCGTCGAACAGGAATGATGCGGCACATCGTCGATCAGCACCGTGCATGCGCCGCATTCGCCGCGGTCGCAGCCGAGCTTGGTGCCGGTCAGGCCGAGCTTGTAGCGCAGCGTCATCGCCAGCGTCTCGTTCGAGGTGACGTCGACCCGGCGCGTCTGGCCGTTGACGTTGACCGCCATAAGGCGTTCGGGCGCCGCGTTCTGCGCATGCGCGGCGCGACCGCCCATCGTATAGGAGACCGCCGACACGGCCGTGCCGGAGGCGATCACCCCCTTGATGAATTCGCGGCGGCTCGCGCGGAGATTGCGGGGCTGCGGCGGTGGCGGCACCCAGACGGGGTCCTGCGCGGCCAGCGCCTTGTAGTCTGCATCCGCATCGAGGATGCGGGCATCCGGCGGGATGTAGTGGTCCATGAGCCCTCCCTGTGAGACTTGAATCCGGGGCACGATCGCGACCACGCCACGGAAGCCGGTTGTGGTTTTTTCGATTGAACCGAATTTAAGCACGATAGGAGGAGGTCGGCAATTCCGGACCGCGGGCGTCCCGCGCGCTACCCCTCTCTGCAGCCCTCGCCTGCAGGCGGGAGGCACGGCGGGGGGATGCGGGGTGCCCGCAGTCCGTTACGTAAAAGAGCGGGCGGGACGCCCGCCGTCCGCATCCCGCGCTCCGCCCCTCACTTCCGATGAGTTTCCCGCCAGCGCGCCAGCAGGCGCCACGCCTCCTCGCGCTCGGCTTCGGTCATCGATTGCATGATGATGCCGCGCCATTGGAAGGCCTCAGTCTGACCGCCCGCCATGGCGAGTTCGGCCCACATCATGGCGAGCGGCGCGTTCATCGGCACGCCATCCGATTTGAAGTGCATCAGCGCAAGAAACAGCTGCGCTGTGGGCTCGCCCTGCTCAGCGGCAAGCCGAAAGAATTCGGCCGCCCGCACGCTGTCGCGCGGCACGCCACGGCCGGAATAGTACATGAACCCGAGGCCCGTCTGTGCCCGCGCGTCGCCGGCCTTTGCAAGCGGAGTCCAGGCCTCCTGTGCACGCGCATATCTCCCTTCGTTGAACGCGGTGAGCCCGTTGCGGAAAACCGCATCCGCGACCTCAGCGCGGGCCAAGCCAGGTAGCAAAAGCGCGAGGAGCACGATAACAAAGCACCGCATTCATCAATGTTACAGCGTGTTTCGATGAAATGGAACGATTGCGGTGGCGTGCAGCTCCCTCTCTCCCCTGGAGAGGTCCTCTCACCCGGATCGCGCAAGCCGGGGGAGCTGAAGAACGACGCGCCAGCAATCCGTTCGGAGCGGCACTCTCGTTTCTACCCCAATCCGAGCGCCCGGAAAGCGTCCTCGTGGTGGCGCGCGGCATCGCGGCTGAAGCAACAGAACACGACGTGCTGCAAACTGCTCACCGCGTCCAATCCCGTCGCCACAGCGCCAACCGCGATGCGCGATGCGCGATCGGCCGGAAAGCCATAGACGCCGGTTGAGATGGCAGGAAAGGCGATCGACGCGAGCTGGTGCTCGGCTGCGAGCGCCAGGGCCGTCCGGTAGCAGGAGGCGAGAAGTTGATCGCATTCTGTTTCCTTACCACTACTCCACACCGGCCCGACCGCATGAATCACGTGGCGTGCCGGCAGGCGGTAGCCCTTAGTGATCTTTGCGGAGCCGGTGTCGCAGCCGTTCAGAGTGCGGCATTCCGCGAGCAACTCAGGCCCGGCCGCCCGGTGTATGGCGCCGTCGACACCTCCTCCGCCAAGAAGCGAGCGGTTCGCCGCGTTGACGATGGCTTCAACCTTGAGCGTCGTGATGTCAGCAACCACGATGTCGAGCCGCGCGTCGCGATAGCTGGCCGATTGCAGGGTGACGGGAGGCGACATTGGCGTGTTTCCTCAAAAGCCGGTTTCAATCGCTTCGCATCACATACCCGTGTCGTCGCCGGGTTTGTCCCGGCGACCCCGAATTTTAGAGCACAAAGCAAGAATAATCGGGGGTGGTCGGGAAAAGCCCGGTCACGGCGCAGGAGAGATGGCAGGTATTTCAACATGACCGAAATCCCCTCCTCGTCACGCCCATTCTGCCTGCGCCTCGTCACGCAGGTCGAACGTGCTGCGCACCCCGATATCGTCGAAGTGCGCGTCGAGGAAGCGGCGTGCGGCGCGACGGCCGTTGCTGTGGAGCATGCGGAAGAAATCGTAGTCGGTCGAAAGCTTGGTATCCGCCGAATACGCCTTTTGGCCGTCGCCGAGCACGATGCGATGGGCGTTGACGCGGCGGTATTGGCCGGGACCGATGCCGCGCTGGAGTCGGCCTTGGTCGATCAATCGGGCGACGAACTCAATGGCGCGGTATTCGGCAAGCAGCGAGGAGTTGAAGCTGATCTCGTTGATGCGATTCATGATGTCGCGCGCGGAAGTCGGGACCTCGCGGCGCTCGACGGGGTTGATCTGGATGATCAGCACGTCTTCCGTCGTGGTGTTGCGAAAGAACGGGAAAATCGCGGGATTGCCCATGTAGCCGCCATCCCAATACGGGACGCCATCGACCGTGACAGCCTGGAAGAGAGTCGGCAGCGCGGCCGATGCCATCACGACATCGGCGGAAATTTTCTCGCGCGGGAAGATGCGCAGCCGGCCGGTGATGACATTGGTGGCCGAGACGAATATCTGCACATCGGTCTGGCGGCGTAGCGCATCGAAATCGACGAAGTGCTCAACCAGGTCCTTGAGCGGATTGATGTTGAGCGGATTGAGGTCGTAGGGCGAAAAATAGCGCGACATGGCGTCGAACCAGGCCTGGACCGGTGTGCCCTCCAGCGGCTTGAACGTGAACAAACGCTCCACGATCTGGCGCTGCATCAGCGGCAGCTGGCCGTCGATGCTGACTGCACGCCAGAACTCCGCGAGCCGTTTTCTCGCGGCTTGCGGCCCGCCCCGCGCGAGGCCGTCCATGCACATCACAGCATTGAGCGCACCCGCAGATGTCCCCGACAGCCCCTCGATGACCAGACGGCCGTCTTCCAGCAGATAGTCGAGCACACCCCAGGTGAACGCCCCGTGCGCGCCACCGCCCTGCAGGGCAAGATTGATTCTCTTTGTCGGGACGGGCGACGTAGAGTCGGATGCTGCCATCACTCGGCCGTCCAGCCGCCGTCGATTGGGAGGTTGGCGCCGGTAATCTGCGCCGCCGCATCAGAGCACAAATAAAGAGCGAGCGACGCCACCTGCTCGGCGGTCACGAATTCCTTGGTGGGCTGTGCCGCCAGCAGCACATCGCGCTTGACCTGCTCCTCGGTCATGTGGCGGGCTTTCATCGTGTCGGGGATCTGCTGGGCGACAAGGGGCGTCCATACATAGCCCGGGCTGATGCAATTAACGGTGACGCCGAAAGTTGCAAGCTCAAGCGCGATGGTCTTGGTGAAGCCCGCAATCCCATGCTTCGCCGACACGTAAGCGACCTTGAAGGGGGAGGCCACCAGCGAGTGCGCCGAGGCGGTCGAAATGATGCGTCCCCATTTGCGGGCTTTCATGCCGGGCACAGCAGCGCGCGTCGCATGGAACGCCGAAGACAGATTGATGGCGATGATCTGGTCCCATTTCTCGATGGGGAATTCCTCGATCGGGTCCACATGCTGAATGCCGGCATTGTTGACCAGAATGTCCACCGACCCGAGCGTTGCCTCGGCGGTCTTGATCATAGCCGCGATCTCGGCCGGTTTGGTCATGTCGGCGGCCGAATAGATCGCCTTGACGCCGAATTCCTTTTCGATCCCGACGCGTTCCTTCTCGATCTCGCCCGGAGTGCCGAAGCCGTTGATCATGACGCTCGCGCCGTCCTGCGCGAAGGCTCGGGCAATGGCAAGGCCAATGCCGGAGGTCGATCCGGTGACGACCGCATTCTTTCCTTTCAGCATGATCCGTCCTATCTGGTTTGACGACGCTCGCATTGCATGCGGCCGCCGATGTTGCGCCGCAACATCTACGCCTGATTGCAGCAGCGTTCAAGGCAACGGTCGGCAAGCTCGCCATCGCCGTGATCGGCACGGCGCACTGGCTGTGCACAAAGGCCGGCAGTGGAGCCGAGCACCCGCGGCGCGGTTTTCGACGACCCCCAGCCGCGACACAGTTTCCGCTACGGCTGCAGCATCTGGGGGAACCGGTCGCGAGTCGTGGCGGGCATGTCCCATCCCTGTTCGTCCCCTGCGCCATAAAGTGCGGGGTCGCCGGGAGAGGCCCGGCGACCCCCGCCCATAAGGGTTCAGAGCGATCGAAATCCGTTGCGAAGCTGCCCCCTCGGATTAGGACGAGATAGGTCTCTTCGATAACCGCAAGCGCGCGGGGCGCGCCGAGACATACTCACGTCAGTTGGCCGGCGGCCAATTCATCGGCGGGTACGGCACGTGCATCGTCATGAGGACGATCGGCGCGCCACCTTTCGGGATGACCTGGTGCGGCGTGTTTGCCGGCACAATGAGCATGTCGCCCTTGACGACGGCCTGCGAGTTGCCACCCGTAATCGACGCGCCGCTCAGATTGGCTGCATTGACGCGCTTTTCCTCGGCGAGTTTACCGCCCGTCACGATGTCGCCGGTCCCTTCGAGCACAACCATCAGCTCCGCATCTTTTTCATGGACGGCGGCCGGCGATATACCGGGACGGTATTCGAGCTGAGCCCGATACGGCGCGAGCGACAGGATCGGCTCGGCCACCAGCGGCGCGTCACCCTTGCGGTCGGCCTTCGCCTTGTCGACCAGGCCCATGATCTCTTTGTTGTTCATGAAGGTTTGCGTCTGAGGCGACGTGGCCTGCTGGGCGAAGGCGCTCGAAGCCATCACGGTGGCGAGAAACGTAAGTGCGAGAGAATGCGCGCGCATGAGGGTTCCTCCTTGTCATCAGCGGCATGCGGCTTATCGGTAAACAGCCGCCGCAAGGGTTGCAAGGGCTGGGGAGTTTGGCGCCGATTTGCAAAATGGCGCACGTGACATCTGGCCCTGATTTTGGCAAAAGTCGTGGTGCGCTTACCCGAAGATGGGCGCCCCCAAGGCCAATCATGAAATCTACCCGAAGCTTGTTCCGTGTGATCGGCAGCGCGATGCTTTGCATCGCGTTCGCCGCTCCGTCCCTCGCTGCTTCGTGCGGCGGCGACTTCAATACGTGGCTCGCGGACTTCAAGCGCGAGGCGGCGAGCCAGGGAATTTCCCAGAGGGCCATAGGGTCCGCTCTGGACGGCGTTACGGCCGACCCGGCCGTGCTCTCAAGAGATCGCGGCCAGCGTGTTTTCAGTCAGTCGTTCGAACAGTTCTCCGGGCGAATGATCTCGGCCGACCGCATGCGCAGAGGCACGGCAATGCTGGCGCGCCATGCGGCGATCTTTGCCCGGATTGAGCGGCAGTTCGGTGTCCCGGGGCCGGTGCTGACGGCCATATGGGGTCTTGAGACCGACTATGGGGTCAATCAGGGACGCTATTCGATCATCCGGTCGGTCGCCACGCTCGCCCATGACTGCCGCCGGCCGGACAAATTTCGCGGCGAGCTTTTGGATTTGCTCCGCATCATCGATCGCGGCGACATGACGCCGAGCGAATTGCGGGGCGATTGGGCGGGCGAGATCGGGCAGACCCAGTTCCTGCCCTCGTCCTATCTGAAGTTCGCGGTCGATTTCGACGGCAACGGCAAGCGCGATCTCATCCACAGCGCTGCCGACGCGCTGGCCTCGACCGCGAACTTTCTGAAGAGCTACGGCTGGCGCCGCGGCGAGCCGTGGAGCGAGGGAACCGGAAATTTCACCGTCCTGATGGAATGGAACAAGGCCCGGGTCTACGCCAAGACCATTGCGGCTTTCGCGGAACGGCTCGCGGCGGGTTCGGGCGGCGCGAGTTCGGCGATCAGGTGAGGTCGGGGGTAGAACGCGAGCCACGTGATTCTTTCAATTACCAAGTTGGCCTACCGCTTTCCGGCGAGGGTCGCGGGCGGCGGCTGCGCGCTGGAAGCACCCAACGTAGGCGAAAAATCAGTTCTGTGGAGTGTTCGGCGCAACCGGCGCAGCACGGAAGAGCGGTCGCCCGCGATGCCAACCCGCGCGACTTCCTTCATTCGCGCCCGAACAACCGCTTGAGGAATGCCCACACCACATTCGCAATCAGGGCGAACCCGGAAATCGGCTTTGCTGGCAGCATGGTCTGAGGCGAGGTGGAGGCCTCTGTTGATGGGGTCGGTCCGGGGGGCACCGACGCGGGCGGCGCGGCGACAGGTGGTGCGGCGGTCACCTCCGTCGCGCCGTCCTGTACCAGCTGCCCCTTCAGATTGTTGGCGAACTGCGTGATGATCTGCGCCGCCGTCATCTGGATGATGCCGACGCCGCGGCCGTATTGGGCGACGGCCCCGGAGAGCGTGAGATTGGTGTGCACCAGCACCCTGGTGCCGCCGCTCGCCGGCTCGAGACGGAAAGAGGCGATGGCATTGGCGGCGCCGCGGCCCTTGGCATCATTGCCCTGGGCGGCGACGCGCGCCGTGTGATTGCTCTCGTCGATCTCATCGAACTTCACAGTACCGGCAAAGGTCAGCGCGACCGGTCCGAGCCGCACTCCGATTCTGCCCTTATAGGTTCGCTCGTCGATAACGTCGGTGAGTTCGGCGCCCGGCATGCACGGGGCGATGCGCCGGATGTCCATCAGGACCTTCCAGGCATCGCCGATCGGCAGTGGCACCTCGAACGCGTTATCAAACTCCATTGCGCTTGCCCCGTCGCGCGCGCCACGGCCGGCGGACACCGAGCGTATCAAAAATCCATTTCGACGCGGCAAGCACCCCAGGTTCCTGATCCGCGATGCGCGCAAGGCACACGCGCGTCACCGCCTCGCAGTTGAACGCGCCGGCCGCGATGCCGTGCACGATCTCGGTCGCCGACAATTCATTGAGGTGCATGCTTCAACCATGACCAGACGCGTGTTCACTCCGCCGCCGCGACCGCGACCCCGCCATGAGCCAGCGACCAGCCGGCCGGATCGTGCATGAACTTTTCCACCTCGGTCAGCATTTTCGGCTCGAACTTGTTCGACACCTTGGCGACCCGCAGGATGTCCCACCAGGTGGCGAGCCAGTGCATGTTGATGCCGAGATCGGCGAGGATTTTGCGGCCATCCGGATAGATGTCGTAGAAGAAGCACACGAAGATGTGGTCGACCTTCGCGCCCGCCTGGCGCAGGGCATTGCAGAAATTGACTTTGCTGCGGCCGTCGGTGGTGAGGTCCTCGACCAGCAGAATGCGCTGGCCCGCCTGAACATCGCCTTCGATCTGGGCATTGCGGCCAAACCCCTTGGCCTTCTTGCGCACGTAAAGCATCGGCAGATCGAGCTTGTCGGCCATCCAGGCGGCGAACGGAATGCCGGCTGTCTCCCCGCCCGCTACCGCATCGAATTGCTCGAATCCGGCCTCGCGCATGACGACCGAAGCGCCGAACTCCATCAGCGTGCGCCGCACCCGCGGAAACGAGATCAGTCGGCGGCAGTCCGTGTAGACTGGGCTTGCCCATCCGGAGGTGAAAATGAACGGCTTATCGGTCATGAACCGCACGGCCTCGACCTCGAGAAACATCTTTGCCGTGAGATCCGCGATGACCTGCCGGTCGGGAAAGCTTGCCGTCATGAAAGTCCTCGTTTGCTGAAACTGTGCTCGCGTTCACCTAGGGCGCGTTCTGATGAAATGGCGGCGGCTTCTTTACCTCTCCCCGCTTGCGGGGAGAGGTCGGAAAGAGCGCGTCTTTCGCGCTCTTTCCGGGTGAGGGGGCTCTCCACAAGTCTGAGCCTTTGGTCTCAACTTGTGGAAGGGCCCCTCACCCCGACCCTCTCCCCGCGAGCGGGGAGAGGGAGCAGTTACGCGCACCTCTACGCAACCACCTTCCACTCGATCGTCTCCCCACCACGATAGACGATCGCGCGCTCGTCCGGGCCGTCGACCTTGATTTCCTCGGGCGCGACCCAAGAGGATTTTTCAAGGGTGATCGTCTCGGTGTTGAGCGGCAGCTTGTAGTGGTTCGCGCCATTGATGGAAGCGAAAGCTTCGAGCTTGTCGAGCGCGCCTTCCTCCTCGAACACTTTGGCGTAAGTCTCAAGCGCGACCGGGGAATTGAACATGCCCGGTACGCCGTTGACGTTGACCTTGCGGGCAAACGGGTGGGGCGCCGAATCCGTTCCCAGGAAATAACAGGATTCGCCCGAGGTAGCGGCTTTGCGCAGGGCTTCGCGGTCTCGCGCGGTCTTGATGACTGGCATGACGTACATGTAAGGCTTGAGCCCCGCGCCGAGCCAATCGGTGCGCGTCTGGACCAGATGATAGGGCGTGATGGTGCCGCCGACCTGCGGTTTGGCGCTGCGCACGAAATCCACCCCCTCCTTTGACGAAAGATGCTCAAGCACCATGCGCAGGCCCGGAAACATCTTCGTCAGCGGAATCAACGTGCGCTCGATGAAGACCTTCTCGCGATCGAAAATATCGACGCCGGGATCAACCACCTCGCCATGCATCAGGAACGGCATGTCGATCTCTTGCATGCGTTCCAGCACACGATAGACGTTCTTGAGATCCGTCACGCCCGCGGCCGAATTGGTGGTTGCATGGGCGGGATAGAGCTTCACGCCCGTGAACACGCCCTCGCGAAAGCCACGCTCGACGTCATCCGGATCGGTGTCGTCACGCAGATAGCAGGTCATCAGCGGCGTGAACGTCGAGCCCGGCGGCCGCACGGCGAGCGCACGCTCGCGATATGCTGCTGCGTCCGCCGTGGTGACCACCGGCGGGACGAGGTTCGGCATGAGGATGGCGCGGCCGAAATTCCGCGCCGTGAACGGCAGGACGGCCCTGAGCATGGCGCCGTCGCGCACGTGCAGGTGCCAGTCGTCGGGCTTGCGGATGGTGATCGGAGGATGGATGACAGATGATGGATGACGGCTTGGGTCGGGCGATTCCGGTTCTCGTTTCTGCTTCATACGCTCTGACGTCGGTGTCTCGTCGGCGACCATCTTTCCTCCGTCTTCCGCGATTGTCCGTCCTCTGGCATGTGCCCTCTGTCATCCGTCATCCGATCGGTGCCGCCGCGGCCTCGAAAGTATCCATCGGGGGCTCGTCTATCATCCCACCGGTGAGGTCCGCAACTCGTGCGAATCCTCGCTTCCTGCACCACTCCTCAAGACCGTCCAGGATCGCCAGCATGCCAGACGGATTGCGAAAGATGATATAGCCCATCATTACAGCGGTAGCGCCGGCGAGCATGTACTCAATCACGTCCTCCACCTTGACGATGCCGCCGCAGCCGATGATGGGAATCTTCACCGCTTTGAAGCATTGATGGACCATGCGCACGATGATGGGCTTCACGCCCGGCCCCGAAATGCCCCCGTATTTGTTGCCGATCGCGGGGCGAAACGTATCGATGTTGATTTTGAGCCCCAGAATGGTGTTGGAGATGACGAGCGCGTCGGCGCCGGCCGCTTGCGCCGCCTTGGCGATCGCGACGACGTCGCCGGCGTTCGGCGACAGCTTGCACCACACCGGCTTGCTGGTCGCCCGGCGGATGCGGCTCATCACGTTGAAAGTGTGATCCTCGTGCAGGGCGAAATTGCCGCCGCCAGGATTGCGAGTCGGGCACGAGATATTGACCTCGATGATGTCCACGTCCGGCACGTCCACGTCCCGGGTCATTGCCTCGAAGTCGTCGGCGGTCTGTGCCGAGATGCTGCCCACCAGCGGCGGGGTGAAACGCTTGTAGTCCGGCACCTGCTGGCTCAGGAAATATTCGATGCCCTTGGTGGGCAGGCCGATCGAATTGATCATGCCGCATTCAAGCTCGGCGACGCGCGGTGGCGGATTGCCGATGCGGAATTCGCGCGACACGGTTTTCGCCACCAGCGCGCCCAATCGGTTGATGTCCATCACCTGGGCGAGATCGGTGGAAAAGGCGCCGGACGCCGGCATGATCGGGTTCTTCAGCGTGACGTTCCCGATTTTCACCGTCATGTCTACCATCCGACCGCCTCCTGGAGATCGAACACTGGCCCTTCGATGCAGACCCGACGCAGCTCCTTGCGGCCGTTGACCTCGAACGTGCGCACGCAGACGTAACAGGGCCCGAGCCCACACGCCATAACCTGCTCCATCGCCACCTGACCCGGGATGCCGTGTTCCCTGGCGAGCCGTTTCATCAATTGCATGAGCCGGTTGGAGCCGCAGGTGAAGAACGCGTCGGCGCAATTGGCCGCAATCAGTCCCTTGAGAATGCTTTCGACATTGTCCACATCACTGGAGCGATCGATGTCGAGCACCGGAACGACTGTCCCGACCTTCGCGAACAGATCGTCCGCCATCACGAAATCGCGGCTGCGCGCCGACAGGATCGCGGTGACGCCAACGCCATAGCCGGCAGCAAGCTGCGAGATGGGTGCCAGGGTGGCGAGGCCGACACCGCGGCCCAGCACCACGATGTTGCGCCACGACGGGTCTAGATGGAACCCGACCCCGAGCGGGCCGACAATGTTGAGCATGTCGCCCTTTTTGAGGGTTGCGAGGCCGGCGGTGCCACGGCCGACGCATTTGTAGAGAAACTCGATGCGGCAGCCAGCCCCGTCGATACGGTAGACGCTTTGCGGCCGCCGCAACCATAACTCTCCTGCATCCGGCGACGGGCACAGCAGATTGAAAAACTGGCCCGGCTTGACGGCGAGCGCCTTTGGGGACGCTGCGATGACGAGATGCTTGTATTCGTCATTCACCCAATCATGCGAAATCACCGGGCACAGCGCTTCCTCGGACGGAATCCGGGCTTCAGTCGGAGACGGTTCGCTCTTGCCAACGATGAATGGTGCGGACGCAAAGACTTCAGCCATCTACCTCGATCTCGCCTTGACCTGTCCGGAACTATACCCCGACCGTGCCAAAATCAAGAATTTATCCAATTTGTGAACACGCCGGCGATTGCACATCGCGTCGGGGTCCATTTAAGGCGCCCGACGCTGAAACGGCGGGTTACAACGAACCTGCCCCACGGGGCCGCCACGGCGTTTTCTCTTCGCTCGCCCTACAGGCAGCAGTCGACGGCTGATTTCGCTCGCGCCGGCGTTGGGCCGCGCATAGATTTCATCCCGGAATCGAGGTCGCGAATGAAGCTCGTTTGGCCGGGCAGGATGTGGATTGCCGTCGTGGCGGTAGTCGCGGTCGTAGTCCTTTTTTGCAGGAGTGTTGCATTGGCGGCGGAATCCTTTCCGTCCAAACCAATCCGCCTCATCGTGACATTCCCGCCGGGTGGATCGGCCGACCTCATGGCGCGTACCATGCAGCCGCAGGTCGAACGGCGATTGGGCCAATCAATCATCATCGACAACCGGCCGGGCGCGGGTGGAGCCATCGGGCTCGATGCCCTCGCCAAGGCTGTGCCGGACGGTTATGTGATTGGCATCGGGGCGGCCGGCGCGCTCGCCGTCAATATCAGTCTCAACGAGAAGCTGCCGTATGATCCCTTTATCGACCTTTCGCCGATCAGCGGTCTCGCGCAGACGCCGTTCGTGCTGGCGGCGCCGCCCTCTTTCCCCGGCAGCTCGATCGCGGACGTGATCTCGATCGCAAAGAGAGCACCCCAAAGTCTTTCCATCGGCCATGGCGGGAACGGCACCGCCATGCACCTGACGGCCCAATTGTTCAATCACCTGGCCGGCCTCGATATCACGCTGGTGCCTTATCGCGGCAGCGGACCGGTGACGCAGGACCTGGTAGCCGGCCACATTCCGCTCGGCATTACGGATATCCCGAGTTCGATGTCGCAAATCCAGGCGCGGCAGATCAAGGTGATCGGAATAACGAGTCGCGATCGCTTTCCGGCGATGCCGGACATTCCGACTTTTGCGGAATCCGGATTGCCGGGCTACGACTCGATCGGCTGGTTCGGGTTCGTGGCTCCGGCTGGCACCGCGCCCGATGTCATTGCCACACTCAATGCCGCGATCGTGGCGACGCTGCGCGATCCGGTGATTCGCGACAGAATTCGCGCTGTGGGCGCCGAGCCGATGCCCGGAAGCCCTGCGGAGTTCGGCAAGTTCATCCGCACCGAATATGAAAAATGGGCCGGCGTGGTGAATCAGTCCGGCGCGCGACAGCGGTGACGCAGGATTGCAAGCAGGCTTTCCCAATATGGACGCAAAACCTGTCGTAACGGCCGACGCAGCCAGAAGCGCCGTCATGCCGGTCGGCCGACTGCTGCGCCCCGCATCGATTGCCATCGTTGGTATATCACCCGAACCCGGGTCATTCGGTGCCGCCATGCTGTCGAGTTTACAAAGCTTCGAGTATCGCGGTGCCATTCACCTGGTGAGCCGCAGCCGCAGCGAGGTGTTCGGTCGGCCCTGCGTACCGTCGATCGACGATCTGCCGACGGCCGTCGACCTTGCGGTGTTGTGCCTGCCAGGCGCTGCTGTACGCGAAGCCATCGCGGCCTGCGGGCGCCGGCGTGTCGCTGGCGCGATTGTGTTCGCATCGGGCTTTGCGGAAGTCGGTGCGGCGGGGCTGGCTGAACAGCAGGCCATCGCTGAGGCGGCGCGCCGGTCCGGGGTCGCGCTCTTGGGGCCGAACTGTCTTGGCTTCATCAACCACGTGGACGGTGTGGCGCTGTGCATGGCATTGCCGGAGCCTCGACGCGACCGCAATCCGAGCGTTGGATTCATCGCCCAGAGCGGCGCCATGATGCTAGCCGCCGCCGAATTGGTGCGCGCCAAGGGCATCGGGTATACCCACCTGATCTCGACCGGTAACGAGGCCGTCACCGGGGTGGAGGACTTCCTCGCCGAACTGATCGAGGATGATGCGACCCGCGTCATTACGCTGTTCATCGAACAAATTCGTAGACCGCTCCTTTTCCTTGAGCTTGCTGCGCGCGCGCGCGAACGCAGCAAGCCCATCGTCATGTTCCATTCCGGCCGCACCTTGAAGTCGCGCGCGGCGGCGCTTTCGCATACCGGTGCTCTCGCCGGCGACTTCAGAACGATGACGGCACTGACCGCGCACCAAAGCGTGATCCTTGTCGAAAGCTTCGACGAGATGATCGATGTTGCGGCGCTGCTCGTCCGATTCCCTAATCCGCCGACTGTGGGCGTAGGCGTCATTACCAATTCCGGCGCGTTTCGCGGCGTCACGTTCGACATCTGCCATGAAGGAGGCCTCGACGTGCCGGCATGGTCACAACACGTGCAGGATCGGCTTGTCGGCCTGATGCCGTCTTTTGCCATAACGGACAATCCGATCGATCTCGGTACGCAGCTCATCCGCGCACCGCAACTGCTCGGCACGATCACGCAGGCGTTGCTCGACGATCCAAATGTCGGCAGTGTCGTTGCGGCGATCGTGCTTGGATCGCGCCAGCAAGCCATCGACAAAGCACGTGCTGCACATGGCGTCATGCGCGACGCCGTGAAGCCGGTGGCGTTCGGGGCGATCGGCGGCGAAGCAGCACCGCCGGAATTCTTTGCCGTCTTCGAGGACCACAAAGTGCCGCTGTTCCGCTCGCCCGAGCGCGCTCTGCGGGCAATGGCGCGGATCACCAATTACGGGCTTTCGTTGCGGCGTTGGGGGGAGCGCGCAGGTAGCGCGCCGGTGGACGAAATCGTTGCGGCGAAGCTGCCGGCGCGCGGGGCGTTGCCTGAATATCTCGGTAAGGCCTATTTGGCACAGCTTGGCATCCCTGTGCCGGTTGGTGCACTTGTATGCAGCGTTGCCGAAGCGGAGAGTGTGGCGACGCAGATCGGCTACCCGGTGGCCCTGAAGGCGCAAGCCAAGGCGCTACACCACAAAAGCGATGTCGGCGGCGTGATTTTAGGGATCAGCGATGCGGAAGCGCTGCAGCGATCTTGGGATCGAATGCAGACGGCCCTCAGCGCTGCCCGGCCCGATCTGCGGCTTGATGGTTTGCTGATCGAGCGGATGTCCCAGCCGGGGCTTGAATTCATCATTGGGGCGCGCCGCGATCCGGATTGGGGACCGATCGTGGCGGTCGGGTTCGGCGGCACGCTCGTAGAGCTACTGGACGATGTGCGCCTGATGGCGCCCGACGTGACAACCCAGGACATCGTACGCGAACTGAGTCGGATGCGTGGCGCAAAGCTTCTTGCCGGCGTCCGCGGCGCTCCGCCGGCCGACGTGGCGGCCCTCGCCGCCATCGTGGCCAAGGTGGCGGCGCTGATACGCACCGCGCCGGCCGTGGTTGAGATCGACCTCAATCCCGTAGTGGTCTACCCCCAGGGACAAGGCGCCTGCGCGCTCGACGCACTGGTGGTTGCCGAATCATGAGCTTCAAGGCCCCGCAGCCGTAGCGCCCTGAAAGGACATGCGTTCCTCACGCTAGATTCGCACTCAGCGCCTCCATGAACCGCAATTTGATCGCATGACCGTCGCGAATCGGCAGCACGCGGGGCGCGGGCTTGTTCGAGATGCGCGCCTGTACGAGGATCGGCCCCCTGCCGTTATGCACGAGGTCGCGGACGCGGCCCACCGCGCCGATCTCAGATACATACAGTGCGTCAGAGAATCTGCATGCCCTGGCCACGGCGACAAGATCAATGCCAGCCCGGGTGTGGCTCGGCTGCATGCCGGTCTCGCCATAATGCTGGTTGTCCAGCACGACGATGACGAGATTGCCCGGCCGCTTGACCCCGATGGTAGCAATGCTGCCCAATCCCATCAGCGCTTCGCCGTCGCCCGTCAGCACGAGCACCCGGCGCGCCGGCTGCGCCAGCGCAAGGCCGAGGCCAATCATGGCGGCACCCCCCATGGCCCCCCAGAGATAGAAGTTGAGCGGATGATCGCCGCACGCCGCAACATCATACGTGGGAGAGCCGAGCCCGGACACGACCACAAGGTCGTTGCGATCGACGAGCAGCTCGCGGACGAATTCCCGCCGATCGAGCATCATTTGTTCCATATCTTGCGGCCGATCAGCCGTTGCGACAGTAGGATTGCAACCAGCAGATCGCCATTGAACGCCATGTCGCAGCCGCCGCCCACGATCTCGTCGACGTCGTCCGGCGCCTCCACCCGGTAGGTCAGGAACCCGCAGAGCTTCAGGCTCGCTTCCGTAATCGAGCCCATCGCCACCTGCCACGGATTGAACTCTGCGAACTCGCCCCGCATGGTAACGAGGACGAGGCAGGGGAAGCCGCAGTTCTTCAGCAGTGAGAACATGTTGATGCAGTTGCCGACGCCGCTGCTCTGGATTAGCAGCGCCGCGCGGTGCCCGCCGAGAACGGCGCCTGCCGCCAGAGCCACACCTTCCTCCTCGGTGGTCAACACCACGTCATGGATGTTCGGGTCCTTGACGCAAAGTTCGATCAGGCGGCTGTGCCCGGCGTCCGGGACGTAACCGACCTGGCGAATGCCGACCCGGCGAAACTGCGTGTAAATCGCGTCCGGCCACTGCAATGCGGGTTTGGTCCGGTTGCTCAAAGCCAGCTCCCTCAGCACGGTTTTTGGCCACTGACCTCTGCGAGCGTGAGCCGCTCCTGCAGATCGTCGTAGGCGATGTCGGAGATGAAGTTGCTACGCGTGTCCAAGGGGTGCCTCCCCTCCCCTGCTTGTGGGAAGAAGGCCGTCACATCTAGCCGCAGCCTTCACCTCTCCCCGCTCGCGGGAGAGGTCGGATCGCGCTCTTGCGCGATCTGGGTGAGGGAGGCCTCTCCCGCAGTGGGGAAAAGGAGCGGAATGATGTGCCAATGCGATTGCCCCGCCCACAAACGGCAAGGGATGACTCATACCAGATTGCGATTCAAGCCGGGAGAATTGATTGTGAGGTGCCTAACGGCTTGCGGAAAAAATCATGGAATGTCTTGTCGCCGCAGTCGGCATTGCCGACGCACTGGTTTTGACCGGCGGCATGCAAGCGGCGGGATGGCCCACAAAACCGGCGAAGATCGTCATCGCGGTGGGCGGAGCGAATGACCTGCTGGTGCGGTGTTCGCTGAACGGTTGAGCGAGTCGTCCGGTCAACAATTCATTGTAGCAAGCCGGACCGATGGCCGCGGGCTTATTGAGGCCGAGTCGGTGCCCGTTGCTGTAGACGGGGGTAGGCCATGCGGCACGAATGTCGGGACTGAGCACACATTCGCCAGAGGACATCGGCACCGCTGGCCTCTGGCGATATCTACGTTCATGGTATAAGCCCGCCGGAAACTCCATGGTTGGGGCAGCGATCATGAATCGGCTTGGCAAGCATGTGTATGCGGCTTCCGCACTGGCGGCAGCGTTGTTCCTGGCAACCGCGGCGTCGGCCGCGACCGACTGCCGCACGGCGGGCAGTTTCGAAAGCTGGCTCGCACGTTTCAAGGCCGAGGCGGCGGCGCAGGGCATTTCCAGGAGCGCGATCGACGCGGCCTCGCCTTACCTGGTCTATGACCAGCGCATCGTCAATATCGATCGCGGCCAACGCATCTTCGCTCAGAGCTTTCTTGAATTCTCCGGCAAGATGCTGCCCGCCTACCGGCTTCAGCAGGGCGTCGCCGAAATCCGGAGATATCAGGCGATCTTCGACCGCGCCGAGAAGCAGTATGGCGTGCCAGGAGCGGTGACCACGGCGTTCTGGGGGCTCGAAAGCGATTTCGGCTCCAACATGGGCAGGGACCATGCGATCAGATCGCTGGTGTCGCTTGCCTATGATTGTCGGCGCGCTGATATGTTTCGCGGCCATCTGTTCGATGCGCTTCGCCTGATCGAACACGGCGATCTCAACCCGGCCGAAATGCTCGGCTCATGGGCGGGTGAGCTCGGCCAGACCCAGATGATGCCGTCCGAGTACATAAAATACGCCGTCGACTATGACGGCGACGGCAGACGAAACCTGTTGCGCAGCGTGTCGGACGTGATCGGCTCGACCGCGAACTATCTGGTCAGCCTCGGCTGGAAGCGCGGCGAGCCGTGGCTGCGCGAAGTGCGCGTGCCGGAGAACATGCCGTGGGACCAGGCCGATCTCTCGATCCAGCACCCACTTCCCAAATGGGCTGAGTGGGGCGTCACCCTGGCGGACGGTCGGCCGTTGCAGAATGAAGATCTCAAGGCTTCCTTGTTGCTGCCCATGGGGCGGTTCGGTCCGTCCTTCCTGGTGTTTGACAACTTCCAGGCCTATCTCAAATGGAACAGCTCGCTCGTCTACTCGACGACGGCGGCATACTACGCGACACGGCTGGCCGGCGCTCCCCCGATGCGACGCGGCAACGGCACGCCGCCGCCGCCATTGCCGTTCGCGCAGGCCCGGGAATTGCAGCAGCTTTTGATCAGGGCCGGCTACGACGTGGGCGGCGCCGACGGCAAGCTTGGCATCTCGTCACGGCAGGCCACCCGGGCGATGCAGATCAAGCTCGGCCTGCCGGCGGACTCCTATCCGACGGTGGAACTGCTGGCACGGATGCGTGCGGGGCGGTGAAAACCGTGGTGACGGACCGTACTGCTTCACGGCCACCGCTGGACAACCGAGTGTCGCGCGCCTATTTCGAAAAATGGGCGGAGTTATAGACTGATTGCCGGCGAGCGCAGACTTGCCGGCGTAAGCGCGCGGGGCCAAGCCGCCGGGTCAAGGAGGCCGCCGATGGACAACAGCCGCGATCCTGCGTGGAGCTGGTGGTACCTGCTGCTTGTGCTGCAGTTCATTCCGGCCCTCTGGGTGCCGTTCTACAATTCCGTTGAGCCGACCTTCGCTGGCATCCCGTTTTTCTATTGGTTTCAGCTTGCGCTTGTCTTCGCCAGCGCGGCGGTTACGGCCGTCGTTTATTGGGCGACCGAATAGGAGCGCGCTATGGAACTGAACTGGACTGCGCTCGCGATTTTCATCCTGCTGTTCGGTTTCATCACCTGGCTCGGCTTTGCCGCAGCCCGCTGGCGGCGCGGCGACCTCGAGCTGCTGCACGAATGGGGCCTGGGTGGTCGGCGATTCGGCACACTGATCACCTGGTTCCTGCTCGGCGGCGATATTTACACGGCCTATACGTTTATTGCGGTTCCAGCGCTCGCCTTCGGGGCAGGCGCAATCGCCTTCTTCGCGGTCCCCTATACCATCATCATCTATCCGCTGCTCTTCATCGTGTTTCCGCGGCTGTGGTACGTGTGCCACAAGCGCGGCTACGTGACAGCGGCAGATTTCGTCCGCGGGCGCTTTGGCAATCGTTGGTTGGCCCTTGCCATAACAATCACAGGCATCGTGGCCACCATGCCGTACATCGCGCTGCAGCTCGTCGGACTTCAGGTGGTGATCGGCGCCATGGGCGTCATGGGCGAGGGTTTCGCGGCCGACATTCCGCTGATCATTGCTTTCATCATTCTGGCGGCCTTCACGTATTCGAGCGGACTGCGGGCGCCGGCGGCGATCGCTATCGTGAAAGATTTGTTGATCTACGTTACCGCGTTCGCAGCCGTCATCATCGTCCCGATCGAACTTGGCGGGTTCGGCAAGATCTTCGCGGCGGTTCCGCCGGAAAAACTGCTATTAGCGGTACCGCAGGGTCAAACCACCGGGGCCTACGGCACTTATGCGACGCTGGCCTTGGGCTCGGCGTTTGCCCTGCTGTTGTACCCGCACACGATGACTGCCATCCTCAGCGCTACCAGCGGACACACGGTGCGCCGCAATGCCGCGCTGCTTCCGGCCTATACGTTCATGCTCGGACTGTTGGCGCTGCTTGGCTTTTTTGCCCTGGCCGACGGAGTCGACAAGCTGCCGGAATTCGCCGAAGGGTTCCGGGCATTCAAGAACAATTTCGCGGTGCCAGCGCTGTTCCTGCACAATTTCCCCTCATGGTTTGCCGGCGTTGCGTTCGCGGCGATCGGGATTGGCGCTCTGGTGCCGGCGGCCATCATGTCGATCGCTGCCGCCAACCTGTTCACCCGCAATGTCTATCGCGAATTCTTCCACGCCCACGCTACCGACCAGCAGGAATCCCAGATGGCCAAATGGGCGTCGCTGGTGGTCAAGTTTGGCGCCCTGGTGTTCATCGTCTTCGTGCCGTTGCAATATGCTATTCAGCTGCAATTGCTGGGCGGCATTTGGATCATCCAGACCTTGCCGGCGGTGCTGATCGGGCTTTACACGCGATGGTTTAACGCGTGGGCGCTGCTGATCGGTTGGGCGGTCGGAACCTTTGCGGGCACCTATATGGCGGCCGCAGTGAATTTCGCCGCGACCTACCCGCTGGCGATCGGCGGCTGGACGTTCCCGGGGTATACGGCGCTCTACACGCTGATCCTCAACCTCATCGTCGCCATCGTCCTTACACCGGTGCTGAATGCCCTGAGCGCCTCATCGGCAGACCAGACAGTCGCGGCGGATTACCACGCATGAGTATCAGCGCTTCATTGCTTCCAATTCCGGGAAGCGCCTGTACTCGACCGCACCGCATAGCTCTTTCACAAAATTCGCCGGATTTGCCTCGTTGGTAGTGAGGTGTGCAACTTACCAGGAGCCAAATCAACTATTGGTAATGTGCGTTATTTGTTGTAATTGAGATATTGCGTGTAATCTTCTGCGCCTTTGTAATATGTCATAAAGTACAGCTGCAATGAGCGCAATTACATAGGCCGATACGATAGTAACGAAGGACCATAGAAATATTGATGTATCCTTCGATATAGCCGCAGATATCATCAATCCCGTGCCTAATACGAGACTGAGGCCTGTTATAGTTATAGAGGGACCGCGCGCTAAAGTGGTCAGGAGGCCGTGGCGTTGACGGCTAGGTCTCGTCTTGTCCATCCCACAGGCTAGGGGCGCCGCCCCCGCGCACGCCAGGGTGCGCGGCCGGGGCCGCCGCTCCGGCCGGTCTCCCCGACCGCTCGCATCCGACCGCGCGCGGGATGAAACCCTCGCCGCGGCATCGGCGACCGAAAGCGATCGCGCAATCATTATGCTCCGGTACACCACGATGATGCTGGAAATCGCCATCGATCGACTGCACTGGCCCGGCCGGATTTTGTAGAAAAGCGAAAAGCCCGGCTGAACATGCTTGATCCCTCACGCGTCCGCGCCAAAGCGAAGGGCCGGCGGTGATCGGACCCCATCGTCGTCATGGTGCCAGTGACAATCTTTCCGTTATCAGAGGCAGGCCGGATGTCGACGGTAGCGCCACGACGGTCGAAGATGTCTAGAAGGCGCGGCGTATGTTTGATTTTTGTCATAGCTATCTGCTTCATGTTTGCAATACACAACGCGAGTTCTGCCGAGTGCACGAGCCGCACCGAGAACACGGGGTCGAGTCGCTGAAATTCCAACCAAGTAACGACGGCACTGCGTCTATCGAAGGAGGAACACACTAATGCAGAAAATTATTTGCGGGGCGCTCGGCGCTCTCGCGTCGACGGCATGGGCGTTTGCTGTCCACGCTCAAGGGGTGACTAACCCAGAGATCGACTTAGCCTTCATGCCCCGCACGATGACGGTGACGCTCCTCAATGAAGGGGGGAAGTACGTGCTTGTGGACTTGAAGCACATTCCGCAAGGAGGGACCTGCCGAATGGAAAAGGACGCTACGATCATGCGCGTCGGACCGGGAGCAACGCCGGAGACTACCCGTGTACGCTATGCTGCGGCTCAGGTCAGCGCCGGTGGATGCCCCTTTCTGACGATGTTTGACATGGCGAATGCCGACTATGAGGCCGGTCGTGCAGCCTTCCTCAAGATGGAGGATGAGGCATCGAAGAAAGTAGAAGCGGTCAAGAAGGACCTCGGCGAAAAGGCGGAAGAGGTCAAGAAGGAGCTCGGTGAAAAGTGGGAAGAGATATTCGGCAAGAAAAACTAGGGTCCGGCTCAATTAAATCACAGAGCCCAGAAAACCCTTGTTCCGGCCGCACCGGGCAACGTGCTGTGGCCATTCTACCTCCTGATCGGTTACCAGTGAGAAATGGGTAGCCGCTTCGATAGTCGATTTGTCGTCCAGAGGTTGATTTGAGATTGCAAGCTGGGGCTACCAGGGCGCTCGAACCTTGCAATTTCATTTTGGGAAACCACAAATCGCGCGGCATGACTCCGTGCCGGCATCGGAGGCAGACGAAGCGGCGAAGAAGCGCGGACGATGGGGTTGCGCGATCTGTTCCTGGCAAGGCTCGATCAGATCAATCAACATGGAAGCACGAACTGGTGCGGCTCGCCGGGAAGACCGACCGGAATTAGCTCGAAAGCGATGTCGCGCAACCCCAAGCGCACTGTAGTGATCCGCTCGGTCAGAAGAATTCCGGCCGATAGATGCCTGGGAACTGAACTACAAAATCAGCACACCGGGTCCCCGATCAAGGTCCCCCGGATGCGCGCGATCATCGACAAACCGTTCATCATCTTCTTGGTCTTCTTCGTCGCCCAGTTGTGCGCGGCCTATCTCGGCGACCTCTTTCGTAGAACCCTGCGACCACTGGACGCTGATGAGCGGGAGGATTTTGGTACCATCCTGACCGCAACCCTGACGCTCCTCGGCCTCATCATCGGTTTCAGCTTCTCGATGGCCGTGAGCCGGTATGACCAACGCAAAAGCTATGAAGCGGCCGAGGCCAATGCGATCGGCACCGAGTTTGTCCGCGCCAACCTGTTGCCGACAGAGGATGCAACAAGAGTGCGCGAATTGCTGAATCAATACGTAAACCAGCGTATCGCGTTTTACCTCGGCGGTGGTGAGGCCAGCGTCGAGGCAAAACTGCAATCTGGGCTTTGGTCGGCAGTCGCGCATGTGGCAAGATCGGAGCCAACTCCCGTAGCGGCCCTCACCGTTTCGGGCATGAACGATGTGCTCAACTCGCAAGGGTACACACAGGCAGCCTGGCGGAACCGTATCCCGGTCGCCGCGTGGGGCTGATGGGACTGATCGCATTCTTCTCAAATATGCTGCTTGGCTATCGAGAACGAAGAACCAGCGGGCTCGCTCTGCTGATATTGCCGGTGATCGCTTCGATCGCATACTTTCTCATCGCCGATATCGACGGTCCGCGCGGGGGTGTCATTGAGGTGACTCCGCAGAACCTGATCTCTGTGTCTCAATTCATGAAGGCGCAGCAGCAGGGTCTGAACCCGTGACGGCCTCATCGAGAGCCACGACACGCGTGTCCAGGTCGCACACCGCCATTAGGCCACCGCAACCTGTGCGCGCGTCTCCTGGAGACTCGGCATAGAGATTGCCCGGAAGCGTCCAGCGACCTTCCGAGGCGTCATCGGACGCGCGCCCGTTCGTATGCTGCCTTGATTGCGGCCTTTGCCTCATCCAGCGAATCGGCCGTTCCACTGTTCGATAGCGGGGCCCGCAATGTCTGCAGGAACCGCAGCCACTTCTCGCCAACCGGCAACTGCTCCGGTAGATGCGCCGGACGCAGCGGTCTTCCAACGGCCACGGCACAGTCGTGTTGATCCCACTCGATGAGCTGCTCGCGGTGCTCGATGCGCTCCTGTGCGCGCTGGGCGCGGAGAATGAGCGTCATCGCTTTGCTGCGGCTCGCTGTGGGACGCCGCCGGACCAATGGCGCGGACCGGCTTCTTCCCGGTGGAGCGCCCGTTGCAGTCGCCGCAGGTCGCCCTGAGCGAGCAACCGGCCGATCATTTCATTCGGGATCTGCCGCGCACCCTCGTCGTCGAGTTTGCTGATGGTGCTCGAACGGCCCGAAATCCCACTGCATACCAACGGATCGGAAAACGACATCCGTTGTCACGTCACCAGGCGAAAACTCAG
>Ga0066395_10000085_pt1 | contig 32810 bp, 25 predicted proteins | sample PanSoiPlot1MoBio_FD_61218 | JGI IMG/M metagenome (GOLD analysis project Ga0066395, IMG submission 61218) | Tropical forest soil microbial communities from Panama analyzed to predict greenhouse gas emissions - Panama Soil Plot 1 MoBio | ecosystem: Environmental > Terrestrial > Soil > Tropical... | reverse complement strand
CACCGCGCCGCGCCGTACACATCGCTTGGCTTTGAGCCGGAGCGGCAGGGGCCTCCTACGGCACGACCGAATTTGCTTCAATTTTTCGTAATTCGCGCAACGTTTCGGCGGCTGCCGCATCAAATTACTGCGTAATTGAGGTGACGCGATCGTGAATTCCTACCGAACTTTAATGTCATTCGTCCAGGATGGACCGCTGAACCTGAGCTGGCAAGCTACAGACTAATGTCATGAAGCGATCAGGGATAAGTTCGATGGCCAACCCAAGCAACAAAAGCCTCCGCATGAGCGTCGCCATCGCATCTCTTTGGCGTTCACTGAAAAAGGACATCTTCGATACGTACCGGCCGGAACTGCACTATATGCGCGGTCCCGGACCCAAGTGGCACGCCAAGCACCGCAGCCGACAGGAAGCCCCGGTCATGACCGGACTGGCTAACGCCTCCATCTGATGCACTGCATTGCCGCATATTTCGACGCGCGCACATCAGCCATTTCCAACCGAACACCTTCAGCAGACGTTTAGGCGCGGCCATGGGCCCCCGATGTGACCATGATTGAATACGACGACCCGCCTAAGCGGCCCGCATGGCGTGCAGGAAGCGATCGACATGAACACCAGCTTTCAGTCAGGAAAGCCCCTACGCCGTTTGACCGGCGTATCGCCTCAGCGCGTCCCATAAGCGGCCATAAATGTGCTAACCGCGATGCGAACCACATGATTGATCTGGTCTGATGCCGGAGCCGAACCAAAATTGAACAGCACGGGCTTGAACAGAGTCGACTGGCAGGCGTCCATAAATTGCGCCGCCGCGATTTCGAAGTCATCAATCGCGAGCACGCCGGCCTCTGCCTGCGCCCGCAGATAGGAAGCGAGCCGCGCAATGCCGACCGCGGGCCCTGTCTCGTAGAAGATTTTGCCGATCTCCGGCATGCGCTCCGCGATCGCAGCTACAGTGCGCAGGGCGGATGCCTTTTCGGGGCGGCAGAGAAAGCTCACGTAGGCGTTACCGAACCGCAGCAGGGCGGCCTCTACGTCATGGTCATTGGGATCGAGATCGAAGACGCCTTCTGCATGGGCCAAGCACTCCTCCTGGACGATCGCCGCGAAGAGTTGCTCCTTGTTTTCGAAGTAGACGTAGAGCGTGCCCTTCGACACGCCGGCGGTACGGGCGATGTCGTTCATGCTGGCGGCATCGAAGCCCTGGGCCAGAAAGATCTTCCGCGCGCCGTCTACAATTTGCTGCCGCTTAGCGCTGTCGGCGGCACCGTCTAGCACTTCCTTGACCTGCATTCTGGCGTTCATGTTGATCTCCCTCAGGCGGAGCGTGACAGATTTTTACGTATCTCCCAGATCTTACGGTCCTCTTGCCAAATTTTTTGACCGAACGGTTCGGTCACTATTGACTTCCTTGCCTTGGCATAATATAAAGTGACCGAACCGTTCGGTCAAGAACCCTTGAAAGCGAAGCTCAAAGGAGGCACCCCAATGTACCGCGAACATGAAGATCTGGAAATTTCGCACCAGCTCCTCCTAATCCCAGAAAATCAGGTGCCCGAGAGCAGGTCGATCGTCGCACCGCCCCGCAGCGAACCTAGCGGTGCAGGCGCCGCGAAATCTGCTCTGGCAAAGCCGCGGCGCAGCGCCAGGAAGCTCACGCTCGCCGTATCGGTCGCGGCCATCGCCATTGTGGCCGGCAGTTGGTATGGCGCGCAATGGTGGACAACGGGTCGCTTTATGGTTTCGACCGACGACGCCTATGTCCGGGCCCACAATACCACACTGGCGTCCAAGGTATCGGGCTATGTGGCAAGCATTCCGCTCGAGGATAACGCACAAGTCCACGCCGGAGACGTCATAGCGACCATCGACGATGGCGACTATCGGCTTGCGGTCGATGCCGCTCGTGAAAAAGTCGCCACCCAGCAGGCAGCGGTCGACCGGTTCGGCCAGCAAATCCTTGCTCAGCAGGCAAATATTGATCAGGCCAAGGCACAAGTGCTGTCGGCGCGGGCGGCCGATAAGAAAAACCAGCTGGAGTTCGAGCGGCAACAGGCGCTGGCTGCGCGCGCCTACGCGAGCCGCCAATCCTTGGAGCAGGCGGAAGCCAACCGCGACCAGGGAACTGCCGCAGTACAGAGTGCACAATCGGCACTCGATGCCGCCTCCGCCAATCTGGAGGTGCTCAAGGCCCAGCGACGAGAGGCCATACGAACGCTCGATGAACTGAAGACTGCGCTTGCAAAGGCCGAGCGCGACCTGTCGTTCACGGTGATCCGTGCGCCGGTAGACGGTGTGTTCGCCAACCGCGCTGTGCAGACGGGCGACTTCGTACAGACCGGCCAGAGGGTCGCAGCCCTGGTCCCGCTCGATGAGGTATACGTCGACGCGAATTTCAAGGAGACGCAGCTTGCGCAGCTGCGGCCCGGCCAGCCCGTCTCCATCAGTGTCGACGCGCTACCCGGACATAATATCGACGGCCGCGTTGCAAGCCTTTCGCCGGCTTCAGGCGCTATGTTCTCGCTGCTGCCGCCCGACAATGCGACCGGCAACTTCACCAAGATCGTGCAGCGGCTTCCGGTACGCATCGAGGTACCAGCCACCATAGGTTCGCAGCAATTGCTGCGTCCCGGTATGTCGGTCGTCGTCAGCATCGACACGAAGGCCGACAGCGCCAAGGGGGACTCCCGGACCGCTCAAGCTGTCCAGACCGCCCAGAATAGCCGTCTCGCCAAATGATGGAGTGACGTCATGACCTCTATCGTAGCATCGCTTCCGATTCCGCGGCGCGCCGCTGTGCCGGAAGCCACGCGCGCGCAGACGCGAATTCCGCTGCGCCAAGCGATTGCTTTTATGACCATGTGCTTTGGGATGTTCATGGCAATCCTTGACATCCAAATCGTGTCGTCTTCGCTCGTGGAGATTCAGGCCGGACTTTCGGCATCGGCGGACGAAATTCCATGGGTGCAAACCGCTTATCTGATCGCCGAGGTGATCGCGATACCGCTCTCGGGGTTTCTCTCGCGCGCGCTCGGCACCCGCGTTCTGTTTGCGACTGCCGCTGCGGGTTTCACGATCGCGAGCGTCATGTGTGGCCTGAGTTCATCGATGAGCAGCATGATCATGTGGCGGGCCATCCAAGGGTTCATCGGCGGCGGTATGGTCCCGACCGTGTTCGCCTCGGCTTATCTGATCTTCAAGGGCGAGCAGCAGAAATTCGTTGCGCCGCTGATTGGGCTGATCGCGACGCTCGCGCCGACCATCGGGCCGACCGTTGGCGGCTATCTGACCGATGCCCTGTCATGGCACTGGCTGTTCTTCATCAACGTGATCCCAGGCATCGTGGTGACGATCGTCACCTTCATGCTGGTCGATTTTGACAAGCCGGACCTCGCATTGTTCGACCACTTTGACTGGTATGGCCTCGCCGCGATGGCGGGCTTTCTGGGCGCGCTCGAATACGTGCTCGAAGAAGGCCCCCGCAATGACTGGTTCGAAGACCAGGCAATCGTGATTCTGGCGATCGTTTCTGCGGTCTCCGCCGTCCTGTTCTTTGCCCGGGTGCTCACCGCACGCACCCCGATCGTTGATCTGCGCGCTTTCGCCAACCGCAACTTCGCGGTCGGCAGCCTGTTCAGCTTCGTCCTCGGTATCGGCCTTTATGGCCTGACCTACCTCTATCCGGTCTATCTCGCGCAGGTTCGCGGCTACAATGCCCTGATGATCGGCGAGACGGTGTTCGTATCCGGTCTGGTGATGTTTGTGACCGCACCGCTGGCGGGGCAGCTCAGCCAGCGCTTTGACCCGCGTTTCGTGCTGATGGCCGGCTTCGTCCTCTTTGCGGTCGGCACCTGGCAGATGACGTACGTCACGGCGGATTGGGATTTCTGGGAGCTGTTGTGGCCCCAGGTGTTCCGCGGCATCGGATTGATGTTCGCCATTGTTCCGGTAACGAATACGGCGCTCGGCACGCTTGCGCCGGAGCGCGTGAAGAACGCTTCGGGCCTGTTCAATCTCATGCGCAATCTCGGGGGCGCCATCGGGCTCGCTGCCATCAACACGGCATTCAACGACCGGATGGATCTGCACCTCGCGCGCCTCCATGATGCCACCAATTGGGCGAACGGAGCGGCAACCGAGATGCTTTCGAACCTGACGACGCGCTTTCAGGGGTCGGACGCCCAGCTGATGGCGCTCAAGCAGATGATGGGCCTGGTCCGCCTGCAAGCGGCCGTGATGAGCTATGCCGACGTGTTTCTCATGATGACGGTGCTCTTCCTCGGCCTCGCCGCGCTCGGCATCCTGATGAAGCGGCCCAGCGCCGCCGCCGGATCGGGCGTCGGACACTAGATCCGTAGGATGGGTTGAGCGCAGCGAAACCCATCGCGTGCGACAAGCTGAGCGGCCTATGCTGCTGACCCGTCACACGCTCTTCGCACGCTTGTCGGCGCCACCTCATTTGTGCCAAAGCTGACAGCCTCGACAAGGCAAAGAGGTTGCGGATGCGTTATCGCTGTGCGGTTCTCGACGATTACCAAAACGTCGCGCTGAAGCTCGCCGACTGGAGCAAAATCGCAAGCGATGTTGATGTGACGGTGTTCAACAAGCCGATGAGCGGGCCCGACGAGGTCCACCGGACACTCCGGGATTTTCACATCATCTGCATGATGCGCGAGCGCACGCCGTTTCGCCGCAACACCATCGAGGCGTTGCCCAATCTCAGGCTGCTCGTCACCACTGGGGCCCGCAATGCTTCGATCGACATGGCCGCTGCGGCCGAACGCGGCATCACGGTGTGCGGCACCGGCTCGTTCGGCAATCCGACGACCGGCATCACATTCGGCCTCATCCTGGAGCTGACGCGACGGATCGGCTACGAGCACGCGCGGCTGAAGTCCGGCGAGCCGTGGCAGGTCACACTGGGGCCGGACATCGAGGGCAAGACGCTCGGCATCGTCGGGCTCGGCAAGCTAGGGTCGCGCGTCGCCGCCGTCGCCAAGGCGTTCGGCATGAACGTGATCGCCTGGAGCACCAACCTCATGCCGGAAAAGTGCCGCGCGGTCGGCGTCGAATACGCTACCAAGGAAGAACTGTTTCGCACTGCCGATATCGTGACCATTCACCTGCAGCTCAGCGACCGTTCACGCGGTACGGTGACGGCGAAGGAATTCGGTCTGATGAAGCCGACCGCCTATATTGTCAACACGGCGCGCGGCCCGATTATCGAGGAAAAAGCGCTGATCACCGCCCTCAATGAACGCCGCATCGCGGGCGCCGGCCTTGACGTGTTCGATGTCGAGCCGCTGCCGCTCGACCATCCGTTCCGGCGCATGGAAAACGTAGTGATCACGCCCCACCTGGGCTATGTGAGCCAGCAGAATTATCAGCGGTATTTCCCCGACATCGTCGAGAATATCCGCGCCTTCGTCGATGGCAGGCCGGTGCGCGTAGTCAAATAGAGTTGATTCCGGTCTTGCTGAGCCCACCTCTTCAGAGTCACGGCCGAGCCTCGAACTCGCCATGGCGCCGAAGCTCCCGATCCGGGTTGTCATAGGACTCTTGCCGGCATGCGGCGGCACCGCGTCCTTTGACGGCCATCAGCTCATTGGCCTGCCGCCCACCAGCATCGCCCAGGTCGGTCTTGGCCCGGTGCCGGAGGGGCGGCAGATCTTTTCTATGCTCACCGTCGAGGGGAATCTTCTGGCTACTGCCGCGGGGTACGCCTCCGCCTGTTCGTTTTGGCGAATGTCATGGCCCTTGCGCCGGATTGACGCGGCGCTTGGGCCGAATGCGCGCCATTCATAGCGAGAAGACGTATAGCACGGTCGAGTTGCGGATTTCTTTGAGCTCCGGCGTATTGACCAGCTTCGCCCGGGCGGGAGCGCTCAGGCCCGAGGCGATGGCGAGGTATTGTTTGCCGTTGATCTCGAATGTCATCGGTGGCGCGCAGAACCCGGTTCCGACATTGACCTTCCACAACTCGTCGAGCGTGGTGTCGTCGTAGGCTGCGACCGTACCGTCCAACAGCCCGAGGAAAACAAGCCCGCCGGCGGTTGCAAGCGTGCCCGAATAATTCGGGTAACGCAGGTGCACGCTCTTCTTGACCTCGTTCGTCACCGGGTCGACGGCCGTGAGATTGCTCTCGAAACGCTCGTCGGTCTGGCTGAGGCCGCCGTTCCAGCCGCGCTGCGCGTTGTGCTTTTCGCGATCGATCGAAATATTCACGCAGGCCGTCATTGCCGGGATGTAGATCAGCCTGGTGTTGGCGCTGTACGACGACGGCCAGTAGTTGTTGCCGCCGGCCTGGGACGGACAGACCTTCTTGAGTGGCTCGCCTGGAACCAGATTGCCGACGCCTGCATAGGTCTGGATATCCTTGCTCGGGTCGTAGTCGAGCGGCTTGCCGGTCTTCTGGTCGATGCCCTTGGTCCAGTTGACGTCCATGTAGGGCTTGGCGCCGATGATCTGCCCGTTATGGCGGTCCATGGTGTAGAGGAACCCGTTGCGCGCCGAATGGGTGGCGAGCTTGCGCGACTGGCCGGCGACTTCTCTGTCGATCAGGATGTGCGTCCCGACCTCGTCGTAATCCCACATGTCGCCGGGCGTGTACTGGAAGTACCAGTTCATCGCCCCGGTATCAGGGTCCCAGGAAATCGCGCTGTTCGTGTAAAGGTTATCGCCCGGACGGTAGAACGGATCGAACATCGGCACGGGGTTGCCGGTGCCCCAGATGGTCTGGTTGGTGTCGGGATCGTAGGTTCCGGTGACCCACATGGCGGCGCCGCCGGTCTGCCAGGCGTTGGTGCCGCCCTTCCAAGTTTCGCTGCCGGGCTCGCCGGGTGCCGGAATGACGTATTTACGCCACAACACTTTTCCGGTCGATGCATCAAGCCCGGCAATCCAGTCGCGCACACCCCGGTCGCCGCCCGCTGCGCCGACGATGATCTTGTCCTTGATGGCCAGCGGCGCGCTGGTGAGACGCAACTCCGGCTCGCCGAACATCATATTGGTCTCCCACACGACCTTGCCGCTGGTCTTATCGGTAGCGATGATGCGTGCCGGATAGTTGGCGGCGGAGATGACGAAATTGCCCCACAGGGCGGCGCCGCGATTGGTCGCCTGCTGCTCCTGCTTGGGTTCCATGCGCCAGACGGTGCGGCCGACATCGCCCGAGGCGACATCGATCTTGTAGAGCACGCCCCAGCCGTCGGTGATGTAGAGAAAGCCGTCTTCCACCAGCGGCGTCGCGTGGATGACTTCCATGCCGGCGCTGCCACCGAGCGGGACCGCATAGGCGAGCTTGAGGTTCTTGACGTTGCCCTTGTTGATGCGGGCGAGCGGCGAGAAGCGTTGACCGTCGTAGCTGCGATGATTCATCAGCCAATTCTGCGGCTCCTTATCGGGGTTGAGGAGCCGCTGCGGCGTGACCTCGGCTGCCGTGGCGGGAATTGCAGCGGCGAACATGCTGCCCGCCAGCAGTGCGAGGTGAATCGAACCATTGCGTCTTGCCATGAGTGCCTCCCTTACGATCGCCGGCCGCCTCGTGACGACGGCGGCTTTGTGCCAGTCTACATCACAGTCGGTAGCGCGGGCAAAGTGAAGCGTGCCCACCAGCCGTTTCGCCGCTGGGCGCGGCGCGCCAGGCCTCCGCGCTTCAATACGCCTCGCACCACGCTCCTTTGCCCACCCTACCGCCCGATCATCTCGCGCATGAGGCGAACTGCGGCATCGCCTTTGAGGGCGCGGCGCCACAGGTCCTTGGCCATCTTCTCGTGGAGGGAAAGCGCCTCCGGAGCTGAGGTGATCATCGCCACGCCAACCCTGATGTTGGGCTGTTCGCCGAGCCGAAACGGAGAGAGCGCCAGTATCTGGCGGTCTGGCTGACGGAAGATCTGAAAACTCGCATGTGGCAACGTGTCCGGCACGATGCCGATCTGGACCCCGATCGGTTCGTCCTCCATCAGGTCGACGAAGTGCTCGGCTTCGGCGCGAGCGAGCTTCTGGCGCTCGCGTCGGACCCGGTCCGGCAGGTCGAGCCGTCCGACCAGGCCGTTGCGCAAAAAATGCTGCATCTCGGCCGCTGAGATCAGATTGACGATACCGGGCTGGCGACGTCGATAGGTCTGTTTGCGCTGGCGCAGCACCGCCATCAACTCATCGACTTGTGTCAATGCCAGCTTGCGGCCTTCAGCGACGTCCGGAACGCTCTCGCGCAAGACTTCCGCAAGCGCTTGATCGAATCCGTCGGACGCCAGAAGATATGATATCGGTCCAGCGAGCACGATGATGTGTTCGCACGTCTCCTCGATCTGACGCATGCGCTCGAAATACGCAACTGCCGAGGCGATGTACTCGACCCCGACGCCCAGCAGCGTCGGTACCGAGACGCCGAGTAGCTCGGCGAGCTTCTCCAGCGTCTCGATCTTGGCAAGCTCGCCCTTCTCAAACCGGTAGAGGGCGGTACGGGAAATATCGAGGCGGCTCGCGATCTCGTCGGCGCTGAGCCCGGAGGCGAGACGGAAGGCCTTCAGTCGGTTACCGATATCGTCAAAGCGGATCGCCATGGAGCTGGTAGGTAGGGCGGGTTCGCTTTAATACCCGCCGTCTCACAGGAATGGCGGGTTGAAGCGAACTGCCCTACGCGTGTTTCATGAGTTCAAACCTTCTGCTCCGCTTCAGCCCGCAGGCGCTTGGCGGCATCGAGCGCCGAGATCACGATGTTCTGATAGCCGGTGCAGCGGCACAGGTTGCCCGAAATGGCAATGCGTACCTCCCGTTCGGTCGGGTCCGGATTGTCGCGCAGGAATTCCAATAGGGTGGTCAGCATGCCGGGCGTGCAGAAGCCGCATTGTAGGCCGTGATTTTCGTGAAACGCCTGTTGCAGAGGATGCAGCTTGTCCGGGCTCGGCGCGATTCCTTCCACGGTGAGAAAGTCGTGGCCGTCCGCCTGAACCGCAAGCATCAGACACGACCGCGCCGAGCGGCCGTCCATCAGGATGGTGCAGGCGCCGCACACGCCATGTTCGCAGCCGAGATGTGTGCCCGTGAGACCGAGCTGATGACGGATGAAATCCGCCAGCGTGACCCGGACCTCGACCTCTTCCTGGTAGCGTTTGCCGTTGACCGTCAAGGCGATCTTGCGCGTCTGACCCATGCGGATTCCTATCCTTTGCCGGTCGCGCGCGCGTAGGCCTTTTCCAGCGCGCGCCGTGACATCACGGTGGCAAGATGCTGGCGGTAGGACGCCGGCGCATGCACGTCATCGAGCGCTTCGAAATTGCGGCAGCTTTCGCAGGCCTGGCGCAGGAATTCGACGTCCGGCGCCTGCCCGATCAACGCGGCTTCCAATTCGCTCGCCCGCACCGGAGCGATACCCATGCCACCCAGCGTGACGGCGGCGCGCGTGATCTTTCCGGCGCCATCGACCTGCAACAGCGTCGCGGCCGACACGATGGCGAAATCGCCGTGGCGGCGGGCAAATTCCACAAACCCATAGCCGTGCTTCGTGGGCCAGGCCGGAAACCTCATCGCCGTCAAGACTTCGTTAGGCTCGACCGCGGAGGTGAGATAACCGACCGGAAAATCCTTGAATTTGATCTCCCGCTGGCCCGCGGGCCCGACCACTACCACGGTGGCGTCCAGCGTCATGGCGCATGAGACAAGCTCGGCTGATGGATCGAGATGGCACAGCGAACCCCCGATGGTGCCGCGATTGCGGGTCTGGCGGTGCCCGATGCTCTGGATCGCTTCGTGCATCAGTGGAAAGCGTCTCTCCACCAGCTCGGAGAATTCAAGATCGCGCTGGCGTGTCATGGCGCCGACTTCCATGCCGTCCGGCGTTTCGCGGATATAGGACAGGCCCTCGACGCGGTTGAGATCGATGATGTGGTCCGGCTGGACATAGCGGAAGTTCAGCATCGGCATCAGCGATTGCCCGCCCGCCAGCAGCTTGGCGTTTTCAAGCGTCGACAACAGGCCGACAACTTCGGCGACGGTTTTCGGATCGTGGTAGCTGAAGGGAGGTGGCTTCATCGGGCTATGGCTGTGGTGTTAGAGGCATTTTCGATTACAGCGGAGTTCGATCGACTAAATCACACCTGGAGGGTGCGCTAAGGCGCATCGCTGCACCGTACAACTTGTGCCGCCTCTCAGGCGACTTTGCCCACCACGACGCTTGTGGGTCAACCGTGCAGTCGGCCCTTTCTTTACATACAGCAATTCTTGTGTATCAATCCAAAAAAAGTGTGCCGTTACAATAATGGGACGCGTGATTATTTTCCGTTATGTGTGCCGATGAAGCCCGCCTCGTTCCGCTATCACGCGCCCAAGACGATCGAGGAGGCGGTTGCCATGCTGGCCGAATATGCGCCGGACGACGGGCGCGTGCTCGCTGGGGGGCAGAGCCTCGTTCCCACGATGGCGTTTCGTCTGGCGCGGCCGCATCATCTCGTCGATATAAATGGGATTGAGGCGCTTCGCCGGCTCGCTGTCGAGGGCGGGAAACTTGTGGTCGGGGCCGGCGTGCGCCACCAGGCGTTCCAGCGTCCGGTGGTGGAGGGGCCGCTTGGTGCGCTGTTGTCTGCAGTGATGCGCCACATCGCTCATTATCCGATCCGTACCCGCGGCACGTTCTGTGGAAGCATCGCCCACGCGGACCCGGCCTCTGAATGGTGCCTGGTGGCGGCGACGCTGGGAGCCGAAATGGTCGCGCGGAGTGCGCGGGGTACGCGTATCATCGCGGCGGCGGATTATTTCCAGAGCGTCATGACGACGGCGCTCGAAGCCGACGAGCTGTTGATCGAAGTCCGCCTGCCGATTCTTTCCGCCGAAACTCGCACGGGTTTCTATGAGTTCAACCGCCGCGCCGGCGATTTCGCCATGGGTATGGCGCTGGTGATGCTGCGGCTGGGAAACGGCACCATCATTGATCCTCGGGTGGGCGTCGGCGGTGCCGAGCCCTATCCGCGACGCATCCCGGAGGCTGAAGCGCTGCTGGTCGGTCATCCACCTGAACCGGCGGTTTTCCGGGCGGCAGCCGAGGCTGCATCCACTGCCATCGATCCGCTGACCGATGCGCAGACCGACGCCGAATATCGCCGCGAGCTCGTTGCCGCCGTGACCCGCCGGGCTCTAGAGCAGGCTGTGGGATAGCGGCGCGTCGGCTCACACGCGCGTTGGAAGATCGGCGAAGTGGCGTTCGCCAATGAGTACGGCTTCGAGCTCGGCCAGTTCCTCGTCCCGTCGGTGATAGCCGCATTGTGCGATCAGCTTTTTTGCCGTGGCGAGGTTCGCTCGCGCCACCTCTGCGAATTTCGCGCTCTCCTCAATACCAGGCGGCCCGGGCCTTGGCGGGCTGTCGTCGATGAGCCCGTGCAGCGGCGCGAACGCCGCAATGCGCGCGAAAGCGAGCCGCGCGCGTTCGAGCGCGATGTCGCAGAGAAAGAGCCGCATCGGCCCCGGCTCGGCGGCGTCCTCGACCTCGTCGAGATCGCGTGCGGCGCCCACCCAATCCCCGATGCTGCGGCGTAAAGCGGAGCGCGCGAGGAGGCCACGGAGGGCGTAGTCCAATTGAGCGGCGGTGCGCAGGCCGTCGACGGCCTCAGCGATCCGATCGCTGGCAGAGCGTGCATCCGGCGCCGAAGCAGTGATCTGATGGGCGGTGACATTCTCAAGCGCGAGTCCCAGATGGGCTCGGCCAAGAGCGAGGCGCAGCGTGGCACGGTCAAGAAGCGAAGGCGAAGCTGTCCTGCTTTCCCATTCCAGGATCTTTGTTGCCCGGTCGCGCACGGACGACCATTCTTTCTTCGCCAGCAGTAGGTCGCAATACCCGTAGCCATAAACCGAATAGAGCAGTGGGTAGATGGGCTGAAATGCCTTCTGCCGCCTCTCGGCTTCGGCAAACAGATGCTCGGCCTCTTCGCGTCGGCCTGCGGCGTGCAACACATCGGCGAGGATTGCCCGCATGCTCAACATATAAAACTGTCTGCCGCTCTGGTCGGCATAGGTGACCGATTGTTCTGCTGCTGCAACGGCAGCTGCGATGTCGCCTGCGATGAACTCGGCTTGACCCAGATTGGCGGCGCGGATCGCGGCATTGCTCCAATCGAAGATCTCCGTTGCCATTCGCAGAGAAGTGCGCAGTGCTAGGACCGCCTCGGCAACGCGGCCTTGCGCGCGCAAGGCAACGGCAGCAACGCCGAGCACCCACGCTCTGTCTTCCGCCGTCAGCGTGGAGATCGGCGTCGCGTAGGGTTTCTCAAAAAACCAGGAGATGGCCGCAAGATCGCTGCCATAGGCGCCTCTGTTGTAAAGCGCATAATATTCGATCCGGCCGTCGGCGCTCCTTCGACAGATGCGGTCCCGGTAAATCTTTTCCAGCACCTCCTGGTGGCGGTCGGCGCGGCAGCCGTGGGAGATGGCCTGGTAGAGCGGCGCAAGGCTCTCGAGCGTCGGCGTCCTACCTTCCCAGGTGGTGTTGCGCAGATGCTGGTAGAGCCGGCCGTGGGCAGTGCGCCAAGCCTCCGGGTTCGTCCGCTCCAGCTCCTGGCCGAACCACGCGCGCACCAGCGGGTGGGTGTCGAGCGCGTTGGGCGCTGCCGGGCCCGCCGGGGCAAGTAGCCGCACATCGCGCAGGCGCGCCGCTGCACGGTGCCATGCGCCCTCGTCAAGACCGACGACCGGCTCGGTGAGCCCCGGGATGGCGGGCTTTTGCCGCAACGCGCTCAGGCAATCGCCGCTCGCCGGACGGTCGAACAGGCCGACCATGCGCATGATCGCGCGCCGCACCGGCTGGCCGGCGAGCCACTCCCGCTCATAGGACTCCATTACCCGCCGGGCGTGGTCGTGGCGCGGGTTTTCGGGATCATCGAGCAATTCGCGCATGTGATCGCGGCGGCGAACGTCCCCGAATTGCGTCTCCTGGAGGAAGCTCGCAAGCAACCCGAGCGCCAGCGGATGCCCGCCGAATCCACGTCCCGCCGCGCGCAACTCCGTGTCGATCCCCCATACGCCGTTATCGCGCAGGAGTGCCGCGCCGGCTTCCTCCGAAAGCTCTCCCACGTCGACCACCGGGGCGGCGCCGTCCCTCCAGCGCGCGATATCCTTGACGGCAAGGCGACTGGTAAGCACCACGAGCCCATGCGCTTCAGCCGGCGGCATGGCTGCAAAGTGCCGCAGCAGGGCACGCAGCCCCAGGTCCCTCAAGTCACCTTGCTGGCGGTCGATGCCGTGTTGCAGCAGCTCGACGCCGTCGATCACGAGGAGCACGCGGCGCTGCGCCAGAGCCTCCGCGACGGCCTCGCCTTTAGCGCTGGCGCTGGTAGTGTCGATGTTGATGCGGAGCTTGTCGATGGCCCAGTTGAGGAACTCGTCTGCCGAGGCGGCGCGCTCTTTGCTGCCCTGGCTGTAGAACGACCAGCCCAGCACGGCCTCCGCGCCGCGATAATTGTCCGCCTGCATGCGCTTGAGCCATTCGTTGACCAGTGCCGACTTGCCGGCGCCGCCCTCGGCAACGAGCGAGAGGATATTGGTCCTGCGATCCGCCCAGGCGTCATCGAGACGCTTCAACTCTTCATCGCGTCCGACCAGGCGCTCATAGGCGGTCTCGGGCAATCCTGTCGTGTGGACATAGGCCGGCCGCATGGAAGAAGCGCTCGGTTGCTTCGCGCTTTTTCGGCCCACAATCTCTTTGGCAATTTTCGCAATCTCGTTTGCCGCCTCCGTCATGTGCGTGAGACGGTCATGAGTGGAATATCCGGAGAAAGGCCGAGCATCGCGAGGCCGGAGATTCTTGTCCCTGACCTTGTCCAGTCCGGCATCGGGGGTCGGCGTCAGCAACAGCGGATAGAAGTGAACATCATCCCCCTTCGCCTGCCGCTCGCGAATGATGGCGATTTCTTTGTCGACGATGTAGTCGGACGCCATCGAATTGGCCGACACCAGCAGAACGAAAATGTCGCATTCGCGAAGGTTGCGTTCGATCTCGGCGTCCCAGTGCGTGCCGCCCGCCATCTGGCGGTCGGCCCAGAGACTGAAGATGCCGTATTTTACCGCCGGCTGCAGATAGGTGCGCACGAAGCTGAGCCATTGCAATTCGCCGTCACGAGGATGCTCCGGCTCATCCTTGTGGCTGTAGCTGATGCAAATGACCGGCTTGGCCGACACCTCGAACATGGATACTCCCGCAACCACCGTGGGAGTGCGCCGACGGATACGTACGAGTCAAGTGGGGTCTAATGAGATGATTAGTGGATCGATTTTATGCTTGTGCGGCATCATTCCGGGCGCCGCGAAGCGGCGAGCCCGGACTCCATAGGTACTGATCGAGGGTTACGGATTGCGGGCTCCCTCGCTGCGCTCGGGACGCGGAATGACGCAAGTGTTCGTGACTGCACACTAGTTCCCCGGCTTCCCGGCCCGAGAGATCGGCAACCCGACTGGCTACTGTCCCGTCGGACCGGCGCGGCAAATAGAAAGAGCCAGCGGCCAAAACGCAAACCGCGTCTTGTCGTGTGACCGCGGCATCCGGGAGGCCAATCGAGATGTGATCCGGGAGGCGTGCGAAACTGCGCATGAAGGCCTATATCTGGGACACACAGATGTGCCGAGAGATAAACCAGGAGATCGCATGTTCATGTTCAAGAAAAAACTCGAGATGCCAGGCGCCACAACGGCGCTGCCGGGCCGCAAAGAGCCGATCCCGACGGCTGAGCGTCATTTCATCAATGGCCACCCCCTCAAGGGGCCATATCCGCAAGGCCTCGAGACCGCGATCTTCGGCCTAGGGTGCTTCTGGGGCGCCGAGCGCAAGTTTTGGGAATTGGGAGACGGCATTTACGTCACCGCTGTCGGCTACGCGGGCGGGTTCACCCCGAACCCCACCTACCAGGAGGTTTGTACGGGTCGGACCGGCCATAATGAGGTCGTGCTGGTGGTGTTCGACCCGAAAAAGATTTCATACGAAAGGCTGCTCAAGACTTTCTGGGAAAGCCACGATCCGACCCAGGGCATGCGGCAGGGCAACGATGTGGGCACCCAGTATCGATCAGGCATTTACGTGACTTCCCCGGCGCAGCGCGACGCCGCGGAGGCGTCGAAGGCGATGTACGGGAAGGCTATCGGGGCAAAGCATTACGGCCCGATCACGACCGAGATACTGCCCACTTCGGAGTTCTATTTTGCCGAGGATTATCACCAGCAGTATCTGGCCAAGAACCCGTCAGGCTACTGCGGCCTCGGCGGCACCGGCGTGAGCTGTCCGATAGGGACGGGAGTGGCAGCTGAAACGGCGTGACACTCGGTCCGGCGGCGGAACCGTATCAGGTGTAGGGCGGATTGCGCAGCGTATCCGCCTTCCAGTGGGTAGGGCGGGCCCCGCTTTAATCCGCCCCTTTGCCATCGCGGGTAATCGGAAGTACGGATCAAAGAGAACCCGCCCTACATCGCCGCGTACTCAAAGGGAGATCTCCTCAAGAGAATGCGGATGGGACGCCCGCGCTCCCACACCGCGATCACCGCACGTACGTGGCAAGCCAGCCGAGCGTGCGCTCGAGCGCTTGCTTATGGGCGGCCTCATTGTAGCTGCCGCGTTCGTCGCAGGAGAAGCCATGGCCCGCGTGGTAAACGTGGATCTCGCAATCCGGCCGCTTTTGCTTGACGATCTCCACATCACTCATCGGGATCGAGTGATCCTGGTCGCCGAAATGCAGAAGGGTCGGGACCTTCGGCTTGCGGTCGGCATTCCCCGCGATGGCGCCGCCGTAGTAGCTGATTGCGCATGACAATCCGTCGAGATTGCAAGCGGCCAGGAAGGCGACGCTGCCGCCCATGCAGTAACCCACGATACCGACTTTGCCGGCGCCCTTGACCGCCTCGATTGCCGCCGTCGTATCGCGCATCATGGCAGCCCAATCGACCTTGGGGATAAAGGTCCGCGCATGCTCGACTTCGGCCGGCGAATAACCGCTTTCAAAGTTGGGCATTATGCGATCGAACACCGCCGGCGCGACCGAAGCGTAGCCCAGTTCCGCGAAGCGGTCGCATACGCTGCGGATGTGATGATTGACGCCGAAAATCTCCTGGATGACCACGAGCCCCCCCTTCGGGCTGCCGGGCGGATCGGCACGATAACCGCCGAGCTTGAAACCATCCGATGCGGTCAGCGAAATCTGCGTACCCAACTTGAACCTCCACCGATCTTTGACGCCCCGGCATCCGGGCCGGGTGCGCAATATTCGCGGGGATGCCGGCAAAAGCAACAGGCGAGATCGCCAGTAGCCTCGGAACCAGGCCAGGCGAGGATGCCTCAGGTGCAAGCAAAACCCATCAAGACATTGATCACCTCGCTTTTCCGCTCAACCCGGGCTGCGGCTGCCGAGAGACCAGTGCTCGCCCTTACTTTCGCCATGGCAGCGCGGCGGCGCTCTCGACGAACGCCCAGCACCCAACGCCAAGCTCGTCCGGAAACGACGCAATCACATGATCGGACCGCCGGTCGAACGCAACATGACCCGCCTGCAGGCAGGCGACAACTCCTTCAAGCGACGTGACTGCAATTCCGTAAGCTGCCATGAACGGCAGACCGGGGATTGCGAGCTGCGGGAAAAGCCGGGCGAGGGACGTCGCCGCGACAAGCTGCACCCGGCCGCGGTCGAGTTGGACGGCCGCGCCGAATTGATCGGCGTACGCATCGCGATCGAGCAATCGCCGGAAGCGCTGAGCCGCCTCCTTCACATCCGGCTCCGTGATCACGATGTCCAGTAGACCGACTGACCCATTGGGATGTGAAAGCCAGCGTGGTTGCCACACGGTGTGCTCGGTGCGATGCGTCAGCGCCTGGATACGCCCTTCCGGCATTTCTCCAGGCGCAACACGCACCACTGAAAATGCCGCGACGTCTTCGCCGGTTTCGGTTCCGACCGGCCGCTGCATCGCGACAAGCGGCTGCATGCGAAATCCGGATTGCGCCAGACGCGCATGCGTTGCGCTCGCATCGGCAACTGCAAACGCTGCAAGGTGAACGCCGTGATAGCGCGCCACGGCGGCTTCGAACTCCTGCGCGAGCGGCGTATCGGCGGTTTTGAACAACACCTCCAGATAACCGCGGTCAAGCATGCCGGTAACGTTTCCCGTACCGGTCGGGCGCGGCGCTCCGCCGGCGGAATCGGGATTGACCTGGATCGAAACCGGCGTCGGCGCAAAGCCTGCGCGCGCCAGCGCCTGGCTCGCAGCCTGCGGATCGCCGACGAAATGCGCCACATGGTCTAGGAAAATTTCGTCGCCGATCGGTAAGCGGCGATCGACTTCTGTCGTGCGCGGTTTATTCATTGCAAGTTTCTTCAATGCACATGCTCGGTCTGTATCGTAGCCTTGACAGAGAAACCCCGCGATCTTGTATGTTTTCGTAATCCGGGGTTAGCCCCTCTTGTACCGCAACTGTGCTTTGTGCTCGGCCGTTCACGCATCCCGCGCTGGTAAGCTGGCGCTCCACGCGGCTACAGCGCGGCTATTCGCTTCGCTGCCTCCCGCCTGAGTACCGACCGGTCGATCTTGTTGGTGGTGGACAGCGGCAGCCGTTCTTTGAACCAGATGAACCGCGGGTGCTGATAAGCCGGCGCGTTCGCGAGCGCAAAGCGCTTGATGTCGTCGGCGTCGGGCTGCTGGCCCGCCTTCGCAATGATGAAAGCGACCGGCTTCTGGCCTTTGATCTCGTCGTCGACCGGGACCACACAGGCCTGCGCCACGGCCGGGTGGCGTTCCAGCATGCGCTCGACATCCCCCGGGTAGATGTTCTCGCCGCCGGAGACGAACATATCGTCGGTGCGGCCCACAAAATAGTGGAAGCCGTCGGCGTCGCGTCGAAATACGTCGCCGGTCTTGTAGAATCCGTCCGCCGTGATTGGCGGCGGGAGGTCAGGCCGGTTGTGATATCCGAGCATCAAGGCCGGGCACTTCATCTCAAGCGCGCCTTGATCGGCAAGGCGGCGGTTCTCGTCGATCAGCCGTAGTTGGACCTTCGGGTGCGGATAGCCGACCGACATTTCGGGCTGCGGCAGGCCGCCTGGATGCGGGCCGAACACCACCGGCCCGGCCTCGGTGGTGCCGTAGGCGTTGGTCAGCTTGGCGGCGGGCAGCGCCCGATACAGCGCCGCCATCAGGCTCTGGCTCACAGGTGCCGAACCCATGCGCACGAACGCGACGCTCGACAGGTCGGTGCGGATCAGGAGCTCCTGTTTGCGCAGCATCATGGCGATCATCGGCGGCACCGCGGTGAGCCAGGTGCAGCGGTGCTGCGCTATCGCCGCGATATAGGCGGGCGCAGAGAATTGCGGCTGCAGCACGATGGTGGCATGCGCCGCGCAAGCGAGCTTCGCCAGCGCCAGTGCGTTCATATGAAAGAGTGGCGCCGCGATCAGGAACCGATGGGGCGACAGGTCCTGCCCTTCCTGCCGCGTCTCGACCACCCAGATGTGGCTCTGGTGCGATAGCACCACGCCCTTGGGAATGCCGGTCGAACCGGAGGTATAGAGGAACATGGCGGGCTCATCTGGGCGCGCCAGCAACGCATCGAAAGCTCCGGGATCCAGGAATTTTGTAAAGCCTTCCGCACCGTTGACGCCAAAGCACACCGCGGGAAGCCCCGTTGGGCATTGCTTCCGTCGCGGAGCATCGCAAAACACCAGTCGCGCGCCTGCGTCGCGGATGATGAATTCGATGGTGGCGCCGGGAAAGCGATAGTTGACCGGCACTGCGACCAATCCCGCGCGCATGATGCCGTAATAAGCGGCGATGAACTCGGCCCGGTTGGCGGACAGGATCGCGATTCGATCGCCGCGGCCAAATCCGCGGGCCGACATGGCGCGCGCGACGCCCCGGGCCATGCCGTCGATCTCCGCGTAAGTGAAGCGCCGCTCACCCTCCCCACCGAGATCAATGATCGCAAGCTTCCCCTGGTCGCGGTCGCGGCGAACGAGATCGCCGAGATTGATGAAAGCGGACATCACGCCTTCGGCAGCGCCGTAAAATAAGTCCCGCGGCCGCTTGCCAGGAGTTTCCCCGTGGCATCGTAGACATGCGCCTCCGCAGTCGAGAACTGGCTTCCGATCCGGACCACCTTGCCGCGCACCGTGAGATCGCCCGGCATGGCTGCGCTGTGATAATCCACCCGCAGATCGATGGTCGGCACCCCGCGCCCCATCTTCTTCACCATAGCCCAGTCCGCGCCGAGATCGACAAGTGCGGCGAGCACACCGCCGTGGGTGTAGCGACGGTCCGGATTGACGACCCATTCCTCGCGCCATGTCGCGGTCAGATCGATGCCGTCGTCATGCACCGCTGCCACTCGCAGCCCGAGCCACTTATGGAACGGTGCGCGCGTCACCAGCTCCTGGACCTTTTCCAGCGTTATCTTTTCGCTCATGGACCGAAGGATTCCCTAGATTTCACCGTTGTAAGGATGCTGTCACTAACACCGGTAGGGGTCGCACAAGAGGCGCCCGCCCGCATCGCCCGCTGTAGGGGCGACCCTTGTGGTCGCCCCATTCGTGGTACACGGCAACAGGGCGACCACAAGGGTCGCCCCTGCACCATCCTTCGGTCGACACGAGTGCATAGTCGTAGCTTTTCATGACCGTCGGATCCCTTCAGATTGGCTGAAGCGAGCGACCGGAGCCTACCTGCCTCGCTATCACGGCGTTACGATCACCTTGCCGAACACTTCGCGATCCTGAATCAGGCGTAGTCCCTCGGGAGCCTGTTCGAGCGGCAGCACTTTGTCGATCACCGGCTTCATCCTGCCCTGTGCGATCAGCGCCATCAGGCCCTTGAGATCTTCGTCGTAGAAGCTGTTGGAGCCGATGATCTTCAGCTCGAAGGTCCATACATAGCGCAGATCCTCCTTGGGATCGTGACCGGCGGTCGCGCCGCAGACGAGCAGCTTGCCGCCGCGCTTGAGACACCGCAAAGACGGCTGCCAAGTGTCGCCGCCGGTGAAATTGATGACCACATCGATGCCGCCTTCATAGCTGCGCCGCTGCGGCTTGCCGTAGCGTTCGATCGCCCACTTGGAAAAATCGACCTCCTGGTAGTTGATCACCTCGTCGGCGCCTAGTTCCTTGAGACGCTTCATCTTCTCGGCGCTGCCGGCGCAGGCGATCACCTCAGCGCCGAGATACTTGGAAAGAATCACACAGCCGGTACCGACGCCGCCCGAGGCTCCCAGCACGATCACGCGCTCGCCCTTGCGGATGGTGTCGTGGGTGATCAGCATGCGATGGGCGGTGCCGTAGGCCACCGGGAGAGATGCCGCCTCCTCGAAGGTCACGTGGTCCGGCACGGCGACCAGTTGATCGGCGGCAACGAGACAATACTCCGCCATGCCGCCGTCGAGCATTTCGCCCATCAATCCTTTTTTCTTGTTGAGCGGATTGACCAGCACACGGTCACCGGTCTTCCAGACAGATATGCCGCTTCCGACTTCGACGATTTCGCCTGCAATGTCGAGCCCAATCACCACCGGCAGGGGCACTTTGATGCCAGGCATGCCGCGCATCGTGAACACGTCATGGTAGTTGAATGAAGATGCCCGTACCCGGATCACCGCATGGCCTTCGGTGGCCCGCGGGACCGGATAGTCGCTGACCACTTCAAGGTCACCAAGCCCGCCATGCCGCCGCAACAGCAGGGCTTTCATCGTGCTGCCAAGCATTGGGCACCTTTCTTGAAAGACGCGATCAGGATGACGTTCCGGCCGTGGAAGAGGACGATCGCTCAGCGAAATGCCACAGCACGCCGGAGGGGTCAAAGACATATGCCACGTTCAGCCCCCAGCTCTCCAGCCTTGGCGCTTTCGGGCTCGATACAGCATAGCGGGACGCCAGGTCGAGTGCGGCGATACGCTTCCACCAACCGTCCAAGTCCGTGACAAGCACGTGCATGGCGAAATTTTCTGCACATTGCGCCACGTAATAGTTCTGCAACAGAAACGAGTGCTCACCAATGGAAACCAGGGCGAGATCCTTTCCCAGGAGATCGATCTGAAAGCCGAGATCGGCATAAAACTGCTTGCTGATCCCAAAATCCTTCGCCGGAACGAACGGCCGGAGCGCCTTTATCGAAAGAACCGGTTCATCTTGACGCATGCTCGCCTCCATGCCCATGGCGAGCCGGATCCCGGTCGCCTTTCAAGGGAGTAATGCCCCGCTATCCGTAAAGTTCGGCGTCGCGAAGCGCGTTTACTATCGATAAATCACGTTGCTGCGGTGCTGCGCTGTCAGTAGGCTTAGCTCCGAGGCTAACGCTCGGAGACACAAGTGAAGGAGAATTTCCGTCAATTTCTCGACCGCCTGCGGCAGAGTGGGGAACTCGTAGACCTGCATCAGCCCGTGGACATCCGGCATATCTCGACGCTGGTCGATCAGGCCAAGACCGCTTTGTTTTTCCATAACGTGGTTGGCTATGACGTGCCGGTGGTGTCCGGCATCATCCGCTCGCGCGAGCGCGCGACCATGGCGCTCGGGTGCGATACCTACGCGGAGATCGAACACAAGCTCAAGGCCGCGATCGACCAGCCGATTCCGCCGGAATACGTGAAATCCTCGCCCACGCGTGAGGTCACCCTGCTCGGTGACGACGTCGATCTCTACCGGCTGCCGATCCCGATGTCGTCGATCTATGACGGCGGACCGATGATGACAGCGGGCGTGGTGATCGCCCGCGATCCCGAGCTGGGGACGAACAGCGGCATCTACCGCTTCATCGTCAAGGAGAAGAGCCTCACCGGCATCGACATCGTTACACCCAACAATATGCGCCTGTTCGCGCAGCGCGCGTTCGAGCGAAAAGAATCGCTGCCGATCTCCATCAGCATCGGCACGCATCCGATCGAAATCACCGGATCGGGCTATCGCGCCCCCCTCGGCGTCGACGAGATGGGGATCGCGGGCGGGCTGCGCGGCGCGCCGGTGGAGCTTGCGCCCTGCAAGACGATCGACGTGCCCTATATTGCGGATGCCGAAATCGTGCTCGAGGCCGAGATCTTGCCTACCGGATGGACGTGGCCCGAGGGCCGTTTCGGCGAATTCACCCGCCTGATGGGTGGATTGCATTGGAATCCGCTGGTGCGCATCAAGGCGATCGCTATGCGCAAGGACGCGATCTACTACAATCTGCACATGCCCTGGGAAAACACCTGGCTCGCCGCGCCGACCCGCTACACGGCGATCCGGCAGGCGTTGAAGACCGCGGGCGTGCAGGTGAAGGACATCAACGTTACGCTGGGCGGCTGCGCCTTCTGGCACGCCGTAATCTCCATCAAAAAACAGCCGGGCGAGGCCAAGAACGCGCTGCTCGCGGCGCTGTCGGTGATGGATCTTAAGCACGTGGTCGTGGTCGACGACGACATCGACGTGTTCGACCCGACCGAGGTCGAATGGGCGATCGCGACCCGCGTCCAGGGCGACCGGGACATCATGATCGTCACCAACGCGCGGGCAAAGCCCCTCGATCCGAGCCTGCCGCAGGGGTCGGGCGTGGTGCCGACAGGCGCCAAGGTCGGCATCGACGCCACGATCCCGGAGGGTATCCCGAAGGAGCATTACGAGCGTATCACCTACGCATATGCGGACAGCGCGAAGATCGACGACTACGTCAACGGCAAAACCGACAGCGCTGGAGAAAGCGGCGACGCGCGCGTCATCATGGCGCTCGCGGAAGAAATCCTCGCTGCTATCGACAAGGAGCCGCTCTATTACACCGACATCGCGGAACGGTTCGCGAGATACGATTTCCGCACCATCGCGCAGGCGCTCGGGCACCTGCATGCGACCGAAAAATTGTGGCAGGACGCGCGCGGCCACATGTGCATGCGAGGGTCGAAATTCGCCGCCAAGCCGCCAAACAAATGAGCGGCGCGCACTTATGAGTCTCATTCAAACAACATGTGGCGCGATACGGCATTCTCCCTCCCCGTCTTCGGGGAGGGAGAACGCCCAGTGACCTCCCACGTCCCAACCGGCTGGGTGGGCCGGTCGCTTCGCCGAGTCGAGGACCCGGCGCTGGTGACCGGACAAGGTCGCTTCACCGGGGATCTTCCGGCCGCGAAGTGGGTTCGGTTCGTGCGCAGCCCCGTCGCTGCGGGCCGCATCACGCGCATCGTGGCGCCGGACGGCGTCATGCTGATGACGGCCGTCGAAGTCAAGGCGCTGCGCCCGATCGCCCCGATGCTGCACAAGTTCAACTATGCGCCGATTGTCCAACCGGTTCTCGCCACCGAAATGGTGCGCTTCGTCGACGAACCGGTTGCCGCGGTGGTGGCGGACAGCCAGGAAGTCGCCGAGGATTTTGCCGATCTCGTCACCGTCGAAATTGCGGAAACGACTCCGGTGGTGGATGCCAAGGCCGCATTGGCGGCCGATGCACCTGCGGTTCACGCCAATGCGCCCGGCAATGTCATCGTCGAGGGGAATATCCGGACCGCGAAGTTTGGTGCCGTGGTGGCTGTTTCGCGCCGGCGTGTGAAAATCGAAATCCGCTCCCACCGCCAGAACGCGTCCCCGATGGAGCCGCGCGCCGCCCACGCCGCATACGACAAAGCGAGCGACCGCGTCACCCTCACCTGCACAACTCAGATGCCGCATCTCATGCGGACTGCTATTGCGGACGTGATCGGCATGGCGGAATCCGATCTGCGCGTCGTCGCGCCTGATGTCGGCGGCGGGTTCGGGCAGAAGATGTCGCTCGGGCCGGAATTCATCCTCGTCACCTGGCTTGCCCGCAAGCTGCGCACCTCCGTGGCCTGGACCGAGGACCGGCGGGAAAACCTCACGGCGTGCTATCACGGTCGTGACCAGTACATCACCCTCGAAGGGATGTTCGATGTCGATGCGCGGCTGCTCGCGCTCGATGCCGACGTCCTGTCCAATATCGGGGCCTATTCGTGCTTCCCGACCACGGGCGGAGTCGAACCCCTGATGGCGCTTGCCGAGATGCCGGGTCCTTATAACGTGCAGGAATATGCATGCCGCGCCCGTGGCGTCGCGACACACACCTGTGCGATGGCGCCTTATCGCGGTGTGTCGCGGCCGGTCATTACGTTGGCGATGGAACGACTGATGGACAAGGCGGCTGCCACTTTCGGAATCGAGCCAGTTGAGATCCGCCGTCGCAACCTGGTCCGGACATTTCCCCACACCTCGGCCACTGGCCTCATCTTCGATGAAGCCTCCTATGCGGAAACCCTGGAAATGGCAGTCGCGGCCGTCGACCTACCGGCCTTCCGCAAGCAGCAGGCGAAAGCGCGCCGAGCCGGCCGCTATCTCGGCCTTGGCGTGGCAACTTTCTCGGAACGCACCGGCTACGGCACGCCGGCATTTGCGGCGCGCGGCATGGAGGTAACGCCGGGTTGGGAGGCGGTCGAACTTGCCATGGATCCTTCGGGCTTTGTCGAAGCGCGCATCGGCGCCTCGCCCCATGGCCAGGGTTTGCGCACTTCGCTGACTCAGATCATCGCCGACGAGCTAGGTGTCACACCGGAGCGAATCAAGGTCACCCATGGCGACACCGATCGTACACCGTACGGTTTCGGCACCTTTGCGAGCCGCTCGCTGGTGATCGCGGGCGGCGCCACATTGCTGGCGGCACGCAAGATCGGCGCCAAGCTGCGCCTCATGGCCGGGCATCTTTTGGAGGCTGCTGCCGGCGACATCGTGCTGGAAGAGGGTATTGCGCGGGTCGCCGGTACGGATCGGCAAATCCCGATCGCTGCCGTGGCACGCGCGGCCTATCACCAGATTCACCGCTTCAGCCGGGAACTGGCGCCGGGTTTGAGCGAGAGCGCTACTTACGATCCGGCCGGCACTTTTTCCAATGCGTGTCACATCGCCGTCGTGGCGGTCGACGTCGAAACCGGAAAGGTCACGCTGGAAAAGCTGCTGGTCGCCGAGGATGCGGGCCGCCTGATCAATCCGATGATCGCGGAAGGCCAAATTCACGGCGGCGTCGCGCAAGGCATTGCCAATGCGCTGCTCGAAGAGATCGCCCATGATGACACCGGCAATATCCTGACCGCGACGTTCGCTGATTATCTGTTACCCACGGCACGCGAAATTCCGCGCATCGAAATCCACCATCTGGAAACTCTCACCAAGGCTTCAGTCACAAAGGCCAAAGGTCTGGGCGAAGGCGGGGCGATCGGAGCGCCGGCAGCCATTCTCAATGCCATCAACGACGCACTGGCGCCGTTCGGTATTTCGATCGATGAAATACCCGCAACACCGCGGCGCATTCGCACGGCCATGCGAGCAGCGGGGAGTCGCACGAGCGGCCAAAATCCCCGAGACAACGATCAGCATGGCATTCGTCGGACGCCCGGTCCCACGTCTTGAGGATCGCCCACTGGTCACGGGCCGCGGTGCGTACGCGGCGGACATCTCGTTTCCGCATCAGCTTCACATGCGCGTGGTACGTTCGCCAGTCTCCCATGGTCGTGTGATCTCAGTCGATGCAGGCGCCGCCGGGGCGCTGGCGGGCGTCGTCGCGGTCTGGACGTCAGCGGACGTCGCCGACGTCCCGCCGATCGATTTCCGCCTTTCGCGCATCGAGGGACTGGCCGCCTATCGACAGCCGATCCTGGCGCGCGATCGGGTGCGCTACGTAGGCGAGCCGGTCGCGGCTGTGTTCGCGGCTGACCCTTATGTCGCCGAGGATGCAGCCGATCTGGTCACACTCACGATCGACGAATTGCCTCCCGTCCTCACGGCCGATGGACCACCCGGCGAGTTCGAGCCCGGTCGATCGACCGAAGCCGCCGTCGTTGAAAAGCACTATGGGAATGTGGAGCAGGCGTTTCGCGAGGCGCACGCCATCGTGGAGCTTACGCTCGACATCGGCCGGCATTCCGGGGTGCCAATCGAGACCCGCGGCGCAGTCGCGGTTTACGATGCCTCGCGCGATATTCTTGAGATGTACGGCGCCGCCAAGGTGCCGCACTGGAACCGCGACAGCATCGCCCGCATGCTCGGCCGCGCCCCGTCGTCGGTGCACCTTCACGAGGGCCATGTGGGGGGCGGCTTCGGCATCCGCGGCGAGATCTACCCCGAAGACGTGCTGGTGTGCCTGGCGGCGCTGCGGTTCAACGTGCCCATCAAATGGATCGAGGACCGCCGCGAGCATCTCATCGCCGCAAATCATTCCCGCGAGCAGCGCCACCACATTCGCGCCGCGGTAGCCAGCGACGGCCGTATCCTGGCGCTCGATGATGAATTTTTTCATGACCAGGGCGGTTACGTGCGCACTCATGCCGCGACGGTGCCGGACCTCGCCGCCACCATGGTGCCGGGACCTTACAGGGTGCCGGCTTATCGGGCGGTGGGGCACATCCGCCTCACCAATAAAACGCCGGGCGGAACTTATCGGGCGCCGGGACGCTATGAAAGCACGTTCGCCCGCGAGCGCATCATCGATGCCATTGCGGCACGGCTTGGGCTTGACCCGATCGAGGTGCGTCGCCGCAACCTCATTGAAGCATCCGAATTTCCCTATGCCCGACCGCTCGCGACCCTCGGGACCGAGGTCGTGCTCGATTCCGGCGATTATGCGCGACTGCTCGACAAGGCGCTGGCCGCCGCCGACTGGGACAAGCTCCAGTCCGATTTGCACCGGAGGCGGAAGGCCGGCGAAGCCGTCGGCGCGGGCCTCGCGATGTTCGTGGAAAAGAGCGGGCTTGGACCGTTCGAGCTGGTCAATGTGAGCGTCGATGAATCCGGCGCCGTCGAGGTGATTACTGGCGCCGCATCGGTCGGACAGGGAGTCGAGACCGTGGTGGCGCAGATCTGTGCCGATGCGCTCGGCGTCGATTATCGCGAGGTGCGCGTTATTCATGGCCAGACCGATCGCATCGCCTTCGGGGTTGGCGCATTCGCGTCGCGTGCCACCGTGATGACCGGCGAGGCGACCCGCCGCGCGGCGGTCGAGGTGCGCAGGAAAGCGCTGGGGCTTGCCGCTGCGCTATTGCAGAAGAGCGCCGACCAACTGGACATCGTGGGCGGCAAAGTGATTATGCGGGACGGCGGCGCTGGTCCGTCGACCACGCTTGCCGAGATCGCCAGGGCGCTCGCGCCCACTTCGAAGCTGCGCGGAGGCCCCGAACCCGGCCTCGCCGCGGATGGCTGGTTTCACTCCGATCACATGAACTACCCTTACGGGGTGCACATCGCGGTGGTGCGGGTCGACCGCGAAACCGGCGGCATTGCGGTCGAGCGCTATATGGTGGCTTACGACATCGGCAAGGCGGTCAACCCGATGCTGGTGGAAGGCCAGATCGCGGGCGGAGTCGCACAAGGGCTCGGGGGCGCGTTATTCGAGGAGTTTCACTACGACAGCCGTGGCGAACCGCTGGCGGTGAACTTCGCTGACTACCTGATGCCGACGGTACGCGAAATTCCGGCGCTTGAAATCGTCATCACCGAAGATGCCCCGAGCCCGCTCAATCCGTTGGGATTGAAGGGCGCCGGCGAGGCGGGCGTCAACGCCGTGGGCGCCGCGATCGCGATCGCGCTCGATGTGGCGATCGGAATACCGGGCGCCGTGGCGCGGCTGCCCGTGACACCCCAGCGGATGAGAGAAATTTTGAGACGGGGATAGCTCGTCACATCGACAGCAGCGCGCGTTGGACGCTCGTGTCCTTCATCAGCTCCGCCATTCGCCCTTGCCACTGCACCTGGCCCTTTTCCAGTACATAGGCCCGGTCCGACACCAACGCGGCGAAATGAATATTCTGCTCCGACAGCAGCACTGACAGCCCTTCTTTTTTCAAATCCAATATGGTGTTCGCCATCTGCTCCACAATGATCGGTGCAACGCCTTCAGATGGCTCGTCGAGCAGGACCAGGAGGGGATTGCCCATGAGAGTCCGCGCCACCGTCAGCATCTGTTGCTCGCCACCGCTCATCTCGGCCCCGCGGCGATTGGCCATGCTGGCCAAGTTGGGGAATAGCGCATAGAGCTTGGCGACTGTCCATAGAGGCGCCGGCCTTCCGTCCGGAAATCGGCGGGGCGGTTGGCGGCCGACATCGAGGTTCTCCACCACGGTCAGGTCGGAGAAAATGCGCCGGTCCTCCGGCACAAAGCCAACGCCAAGGCGCGCAATCTCATAAGGACGCAGATGTGAAATATCGCGGCCGCAAAACCGCACCCTACCGCTGCGTCGCGCCATCAAGCCCATAACAGCCTTGATGGCGGTCGACTTGCTGGCGCCGTTGCGGCCCATCAGGGCAACGACTTCGCCGCGGCCCACCTGCAGGCACAAGTCGAACAGAACGCGCGCGGCGCCATACCAGGCGTTGAGGCCTTCGACCTCTAGCAGGCCGTACGGATCGGTCATGCCTGCGCCGGTGGCGCAGAGGCGGGTCTCGCGTAGGTTTTTCCCGTGCCGAGATACACCTGCTGAACCTCCGCATTGTCGCGGATCGTGGCAGGGTCGCCATCGGCGATCACCGCTCCTCGCGCCAGCACGACGATGCGATCCGCGTAGGCGAACACCACATCCATGGAATGCTCTGTGAACAACACCGAAACACCGCGCTCGGTGACGAGACGCTTGACCAGGCCGATGATGTCGAGGCGCTCTAACCGCGCCATCCCGGCCGTCGGTTCGTCCATCAGGAGGAGTCGTGGTTCGTTGGCAAGCGCAATCGCAAGCTCGATGCGCTTGACGTCCCCATAGGCGAGTTCCCGGCAGGCCCGGTCCGCCGCGTCCACCATGCCAACTTCGGCGAGCAGCTTGCAGGCCTGTTCGTAATAGCAGACGCCAAGCGGCACGGCCATTCGATAGACGTCGCGATGATGGCTGGCGAGCGCCACTTGGACGTTCTCGATGACGGTCATCGAACCGAACGTCGCGGCAACCTGGAAAGTGCGACCGATCCCAAGCCGCCAGATGAGGCGCGGCCGCACTCCCACGATGCTTCGGCCTTCGAACACAATATCGCCGGCGTCGGGGCAAAGCTGACCGTTGATCATGTTGAAGCAGGTCGATTTGCCGGCGCCATTTGGCCCGATCAGCGCCAGAAACTCGCCGCGACGAATTTCGAAACTGACACCGTCGACGGCGTGGACGCCGCCGAAAGATTTGCGCAGGCCGCGGACCACAAGTACCGTCACGGCGCGCTCCGTCGCGGCGCAGTGAGATGAGCGATTCTCTTGGCCAGGGCGCCGACGATTCCGCCGGGAAATACCAACACCAGCACCAGGATGATGGCGCCCAGCAACGCACGCCAATATTCGGTCTGGCGCATGATGGTGTCCTGTAATGTTGCGAAAATCGTCGCGCCGGCGATCGGGCCGCTCAGGGACTCAAGGCCACCCAAAAGTACCATGACGATGGCGTCGATCGAACGGCCGACGTTGATGGTCTCGGGCGAGATCGATCCCTTGGCGAAGGCGAACAGGCCGCCCGCGACGCCGGCAACACCGCCCGCTACTGCAAAAGCGATCCAATGCACGTGCTTGACGTCGATGCCGATCGCCTCGGCCCGCAGCGGCGAATCGCGTCCGGCCCGCATGGCATAGCCGAACGGCGAAAACAGGATGGCGCGCAACATCATGACCACGACGGCGGCAAGGGCGACGCACAACAGATAATAGCTCCATGGAGCATCGAACGGTGCGGAAGGCCAGACGCCGAGCACACCGTTGGAGCCGCCGGTGAAATCCTGCCACTGGAACACGATCGACCACACGATCTGGGCAAAGGCGAGCGTCAACATGGCAAGGTAGATGCCGGACAGGCGCACCGCGAACCAGCCGAACAGCAGCGCGCCGAGGCTCGCCACCACCGGGGCCGCCGCAAGCGCCAGAAACATCGGCGCTTTCAGAAATTTCACCAGCAGCGCGGCGCCGTAAGTGCCGAGTCCGAAATACGCGGCATGGCCAAACGAATGCATGCCGCCAGGGCCCATGATGAAATGAAGGCTGACCGCAAAAATGATGGCGATCAGCACATCGGTGCCGAGCACCAGGGTGTAGGGCGACAACGTGTGGACGGCAGCGAGCGCGATGAGCCCGACCAGCAAGACCGCGCCCGTGATCTTCTGCAGCCGGGATGCAGCGCGAAACGGCGCCTCGACACCGGCGGCTGTGCGCGCCGCGATCGGAATGCCGCCGAAAAGCCCGTGCGGACGCAAGATGAGCACCACCGCCATGACGATGAATTCCGCCACCAGCGTGAGCTTAGAAAAATTGACGGCGAAGCCGCCGAATTGGACCACGCCAATGCTGATGCACAGCGCCTTGATCTCCGCAACGATAACGGCCGCCAGATAGGCGCCCGGGATCGACCCCATGCCGCCGACCACCACGACCACGAAAGCGTCGCCGATGACGGTGAGATCCATGGCGAGATTTGCCGGCTCGCGGGCAAGCTGCAGTGCACCGCCGAGCCCCGACAGGAACGAGCCGGCCGTGAACACCGAGGTGAACAGCAGCGCCTGATTGACCCCAAGCGCTCCTACCATCTCGCGATCCTGTGTGGCGGCGCGCACCAGTCTGCCGAACCGCGTGCGTACCAAGGTCAGATGCAGGACGAGGAGAACGATCGGCCCCAGGGCGATGAGTAATAGGTCGTAGCTCGGAAACCGGCGGCCGAGCAGGTTGACGGCGCCACGGAAGCCCGGCGCACGCGGCCCAAGGAGGTCCTCGGGTCCCCACAGCCACAACGTCGCGTCGTTGATGATCAGCACGAGTGCAAACGTCGCGAGGAGCTGGAACAACTCGGGGACATGGTAGATACGCCGCAGCAGAACGATCTCGATCAGCGCGCCGAGCGTTGCGACGCCAAGTGCTGCACCAACGACGCCGGTCCAGTAACCCCATCCGCCCCCGATCGCTGTGGCGATCGCATAGGCGAGATAGATGCCCAGCATGTAGAGCGAGCCGTGTGCCATGTTGACGATGCGAGTGACGCCGAAGATCAGCGACAGCCCGGCACCGACGAAGAACAGGCTTGAGGCGGCCGCAAGACCGTTGAGCGCCTGAAACGCGATCGTGTCGAGGGTCATAGTGGCTTTTCCCTCTCCCCGCTTACGGGGAGAGGGTCGGGGTGAGGGGACCTGTTCACAAGCTCAGACTCGCCGAGAGGACTCCTCACGCGACCCCAGATGCGATTGCTATTCACGGGACCGAGGAGAAGGAGTCGCACATACGCACTTCGGCGCGATCCTAGGTCCAAGGGGAGTCAGCTTGCGTCGATCGGCCCTACTCGACCGGCCGCAGTTTCTTCGCATCGGCATCGGATGGCAGCACCGCGGCGCCGTCGATGTATCTGAAATCGACCATGATGGGCTTGCCGTCCTTTTGCGCGAGCTTGCCCACATAGGCCCCCATGGTGGCCTGGTGGTCGCTGCCGCGAAAGACGAATGGACCGAACGGACCGTCGATCTTCAGCCCGTCGAACGCCGCGACGACCTTCGCTGTGTCAGTGGACCCCGCCTTGGCAATTCCGGCTGCCATCGATTTGACCGTGACATAGCCAACCACCGAGCCCAGCCGCGGATAGTCGTTGAACTTCTTCTGGTACGCATCGAGGAATTTCTTATGCTCCGGCGTATTGATCGCATACCACGGGTATCCGGTGACAACCCAGCCGGCCGGCGCCTCGTCCTTGAGCGGATCGAGATATTCCGGCTCGCCTGACAGCAGGCTCGCCACAAAGCGGTTCTTGAACACGTCCCGCGTATTGCCCTCGCGCACGAACTTCGCGAGATCCGGGCCGAACAGCACGTTGAAGATGGCATCCGGCTTGGCGTCATCGATGGCCTGGGCGATGGCGCCGGCATCGACCTTGCCGAGCGGCGGCGCCTGTTCGGTAACGAATTCGACATCGCCTTTCTGCTGTTTGAGCATCGTTTTGAAGTTCGCGACCGCCGACTGGCCGTATTCGAAATTCGGATAGACCAGCGCCCAGCGCTTCTTTTTTGCCATCACGACGTCGGGTATCAGCATGGCGACCTGCATGTAAGTCGAAGGGCGCAGCCGATAGGTATACTTGTTGCCGTTCTGCCACGTGATCTTGTCGGTGAGCGGCTCGGCCGCGAGGAAGAAAACCTGTTTCTTGCCGGCGAATTCCGTGACGGCAAGGCCGACATTGGAGAGGAACGTACCAGCGATCAGGTTAGTGCCCTCACGGGTCACCAGTTCCTCAGCCACTCGCACCGCATCGCCCGGATTGCCGCCGTCATCGCGAATGACAAACTCCATTTTCCTGCCGAGCACGCCGCCACTCGCATTGACCTCTTCGAGCGCCAGCTCGATGCCACGCTTGTAGGGGTCCAGAAAGGCCGGAGCTGCCTTGTAGCTGTTCAGCTCACCGATTTTGATGATGCTCTGCGCCAAGGCGGGCGCCACGACAGCCGTGGCCGCGACCGCGGCAAGCGCGACCGACATTTTCCAGGTGTTCATGATTGAACTCCGTTGAGTGAGGTCGCCGAAACAGCCAATCGGGTTCCGGTGCAGTTCCTGATTCAAAGTGTCCGTTTACGCGGAAGCTTGTCAAGCGCGTAGGGTGGGCATTGCGCCGGCACAACCATTCCAATGGACACATGCGCTTGTCGGCGCAATGCCCACGCGGTCCGGCCTCGCCGGTTGACAGCGTGGGCAAAATCGCCACCTGAAATTAGTTCAGGTCGGTTCGCTCGGACGGACGATTTTGCCCACCGGAAGCTTGTCAAGCGCGTAGGGTGGGCATTGCGCCGGCACAACCATTCCAATGGACACATGCGCTTGTCGGCGCAATGCCCACGCGGTCCGGCCTCGCCGGTTG
>Ga0066395_10000084_pt1 | contig 32886 bp, 35 predicted proteins | sample PanSoiPlot1MoBio_FD_61218 | JGI IMG/M metagenome (GOLD analysis project Ga0066395, IMG submission 61218) | Tropical forest soil microbial communities from Panama analyzed to predict greenhouse gas emissions - Panama Soil Plot 1 MoBio | ecosystem: Environmental > Terrestrial > Soil > Tropical... | reverse complement strand
TTCAGTGCGGCAGGCGACAGGCGGTCAAGATCATCGGGCAGCGACATGCCCACAAAGAATCCGACTCGCGCCGCCAATGGAATCTTATAATCATACCGCCACGAGTTTTGCCCCTCTTACAACGACGTGTTCTGCGAGACAACGAATCTTTGCATTGCTGCAATGCGATAAATGTCCTCACATTTCGTGCGTGTACCCGCAGGCACCGCGGCAGCCGGTTGGCGGCAATTTGGCTGATCCCGCTTTGCCCTTGCCCAAATGCAATCCGGTTTGGAAGTGCGATCCACACTTTCGCAGGCGCCAGCCGTAGCCGCAGAAAGCATCTCGCATGCAGGCTATCAGCCAATGCCGAAAATCGTTACCATCAGCGCTATTCATTGGGGGAACTCCGTTGCAGTGACACACTGCAAGGCGAAAGGAGAACATCATGCGCGAGAGGTTCTCAGGCTCCATAACAATGGTGACCATTGCTGCGGCTGCTGCCGTCATTTCGGTGTCCATCGATCGTACATCGGCTCAGGCGCCGTCTGCCGCGGCGCCCGCGCCGGCGCTGAAGACGCCCTGGGGTGAGCCCGACCTGCAGGGCATTTGGACCGACGAAAACGACACGCCGCTGCAGCGGCCCGCCAAGTACGCGGCCCAGGAATTTTTCACCCCGACCCAGCGAGCCGAACTGGATGAAGCGCGAACGTCGGTGCTCGTCAACGCTGACGCCGACATACATGCGGAACGACGTGGGACGGCCCGCGATGTCGCCGGCGCCTACAATTCGCAGTTCGTGTCCTTCAAGCGCACCGGCGCGCGCACGTCGCTGATTGTCGATCCGCCCAATGGCCAGTTGCCGCCGCTGACGCCGGAGGCGCAGAAGATAGCTGCCGCCGAGCGGGAATTTCGTCTGGCCCTGCTGCAGGCGACCGATACGTGCAAGGAGAAGTCGCCGGCCTGCGGCGGTGGGAAATATGATCCGACGCCCTCGCCGCGATTCGCGGAGGTACCGCCGCGCTATATCACGGTGGCGATCAATCGCAATGATAGCCCGGAGGACGGCAACCTGGCGAACCGCTGCCTGACCGGCGGGCTGCCCGAGTTTGGCAGTCGGACCGGCAGCTACCGGCGGATCGTGCAGACGCCAAGCGGCATCTCGATGTTCTACGACGTCGGCCAGGGGCAAGGGTGGCAGCGTAATATTGTCATGGACGGGAGCCCGCACCTGCCGGCCACCATCCGCCAGTGGTATGGCGACTCGCGTGGCCACTGGGAGGGTAGTACGCTCGTGATCGACGTGACGAACTTCAGTCCGAAGACTGATTTTCAGGGCTCGCGCGAGAACTTGCACCTCGTCGAGCGCTGGACCAGGACGTCCCCGACGACGCTCGAATACGCCGTGACTATCGAAGATCCGACGGTGTGGACTAAGGCTTGGACCGTCAAGGAAGAGTTCACCAAGCAGAGCGACAAGGAGAACAGGCTTTACTACGAGCCGCGCTGCATCGAGGGAAATTTTGGCCTCCCTGGGTTGCTGCGTGGAGCGCGCATGGACGAGGCGACCTTTGCGCAGGGGCGAGGTCCTGATCCGAGAACCATGGATTACGTAAAGGGCGGTTTCCTGCTGCAAGACGATCCGTTGCGGTAACGCACAGATCTCTGCCGAGTTACGAAAGAGGCCGGGATTTGCTCCCGGCCTCCCGCGTTTCTGACCGTCGAGCGGGCTCTTTGGCTAATCCCGCACGACGTGGTGTAGAACGAGCCGATGCACGGCCTCACCCGCCTTTTGCGGTCCTTCAGCGGTCGTCCTCGTCCTCGGCGCGGCGGTCGTCCTTATCGCGCGGAGCGGTGTAGACGGCGATGCAGCCGAGGGCGTCACTTCCCTTGAGGCCATGAACATCGGTCGCCGACCCGCAGATCTTGCCTGTTGTGGACGGCGGTGTCGTGCCGTTGTTTCCGCGGATCGGCACGTAGACCTGGTTCTTTTTCGGGTCGGCAGCAACCGAGTGGGATCCGACAGCGGTCACGGCGTCGGGGTCCGCGCTTGGAGGCGGTCCGGCGTCCTCAACGCCCAGCTTGGCAGGCGTCGAGCGGGCAAAGAAATAGTGATTATCGCCCGGATTGAACCACGCTTCGTCGGTCCCGCCCTCGCCCGTGACGATCTTGATGGTGCTGCCATCGCGATCGTCGATGATCAGCGAATTCGTGCCGCCGCAGCCGAGACCGATCTGGTGGTCCGGCCCGATCGTAAGGCCCTGCGGTCCCACGCAGCCTGTGGCGGTCGCGATCGTGAACGCTTTCTCGACGCGAAACGGCGCTTCCCCAGAAATCCTCACGACGATGCCGGGTCCGGGCTTAGCATCCGTCCCGGTCGCCGGAATGGCGAGATAGAACTTCTCGTCCCGCGGATTGAACTGGCACTGCTCGATGCCGTTGGCGAGGATATTGTGGCCATTCGGGTCCGTGCCGTCGAACCTGATGCGCTGCAGGACCTTGAAGCTGTCTTCCCCGATGAAGGTGATGAAGTTGTCCACCGGGTCGTCATTGGCGACCAGGACCACGTCAGATTCCGGATTGAAGCACAGTTCGTCGGCTCGACGTATTCCCGGCGTCTTCGTGCCCAAGCCGGTCCCGGTTGGGATCACCGCCTTGGTGGCGCCGGTTTTCAGGTCAATCACCTTGACGGTGCTCGGGCTCAGCAAGCCAGTTGTCGCACTGGGAGACAGCGTCGTGCAACGGGGATTAGAGACCGGGCCATCTGCCGCCCAGACATCGGTATGAGCCCCCTTCTCGATGACGATCACGCCATTCGGCCCGGAAATCGTATCTCTGGCCGGAGGAACAGAACAATCACCGACGAATGGCGGGGTTGCTTGGAGTTCCTTGGTGACAACGTTCTTCTGCGTGTTGACGATGATGACCGTTCCGAAGGGGCCTCCGCTGCCGACGACTCGTGAAGCGGCAAGCGCATAAGTGTGGCTCTTGGGATCGACGAAGCTGATGTCGAACGCCGACAGGATTTGAGCGTCCGGCAACTGCACGATGGTAGTTACGGCGAACTGCTCGTCTGCGATCGATGGCGTCACGGCGACAGCTATGAAAGCGCTGGCGAGACAGGTGGTGGCAAATTGCAAATACGAAGGGTGCCGTCCGTTGTTCGGCATGACAGATCCTCCCCTAGATGAGCGGCCCCACACGCGGCTCAGGAAGGAGCATGGATTAGTTGCGAGGATTTTACTATGGGGAGGATATTGCTTTCGTGATGGTCGTAAGCAGCAAATCTTGTTGATTCGTCTTGCTGATCGGCGGTGACCCGAACGTATTGGCTGATGTGGTGGATGCGCCGCGTCGAGACACAAGTTACGGGACCTCGGAGTCGCAGATTTGCGGTTCCTTCCGTGCACCGCGGCTGCCGGCGAAAGCGACTGACGAATGTCGCTGCGTTCGCAAGGACGAAAAAGCGCAGGCTCCCTGGTGAACTAAATCGCTGGTCGTCAAGTGTCCTCAAAGGCACGGGGACCAGAAAAACAGGTTGCGCGTCAGCGGTGCCGCCGCAAGAACGACTTAATCAGGGTTAACCTCGCCGACGGTTCATGCGCTTTCCGCGCGATCGGCTTGCCATTGGGGGGAACCACCATGCGTCTCATCCGCATCTCGGCCCTGCTTCTGTTCGCAGCAATTGCATGCGTCTCTGAGGCCTCGGCGCAAGTCGCCGTCGCGATCACCGTCGCTCCGCCGGTGCTGCCGGTCTACGTGCAGCCGCCTATCCCCGGGCCCGGCTATATCTGGACGCCGGGTTATTGGGCCTACGGTGACGACGACTACTATTGGGTGCCTGGTACGTGGGTGCTGCCACCCGCGGTGGGGCTGCTTTGGACTCCGGGCTATTGGGGCTGGGGCGATGGCATTTACGCCTGGCATGCGGGCTATTGGGGTCCCCACATCGGCTTCTATGGCGGCATCAATTACGGATTTGGCTATACCGGCGTGGGCTATGCCGGCGGCCTCTGGAGGGGCGGCGTGTTCACCTACAATCGAACGGTGAACAATTTCGGCAACGTCTCGATCACAAACACCTACAGCAAGACCGTGATCAACAACAACGTGACGAATGTAACCAACGTCAGCTTCAACGGCGGAACCGGCGGGACGAGCGCAAAGGCGACGCAACAAGAACTCGCTGCCGCCAACGACCAGCACACGGCGGCGACCACGGCGCAGACGCAGCATCAAAATTCAGCCAGCAATAACAAGGCGATGTACGCTTCAACCAACAACGGCCACCCGCAGGTCGCCGCAACCTCGCATGCCGGTCAGTTCAGCGGCGCCGGCGTCGTGAGTGCAAAGACGGTCGCTGGTCCGCCAAGCAACAACCCGGCTGCCGGCACTGGAGCGCAAGGCCCGACCGGAGCCAACAACGTCACATCGGCTAAGCAGCCGGCCGGGATCGGGACTGGTGGGGGCCAGAAGGCTTCCGACACCGCCTCCCATTCCATCAGCGGCGCTGGAGCGAACGGCCCGACCGGAGCCAGCAACGTTACATCGGCTAAGCAGGCGATCGGAACCGGGACTGGTGGGGGCCAGAAGGCTTCCGACACCGCCTCCCATTCCATCAGCGGCGCTGGACAAAATGGCGCGGGACAGGTTCGCACAGGACAAAGGGGCGCAGGGCCTGGCGGCTCAGGATTTGTGGGCGGAGGCCCCGGTAGCGGCCGCGGACCTGGTGCAGGGGGACCAGCAAGGTTCACGGGTGCCGGAGGCCCGGCCGGACCCCACGCTAGTAACTTCGTACGACCCAATGCGCCGAACTTCGGCCCGCCGGGAGCAGCCAGGGTCGGCGGCGGACAAGGCGGCGCGCACCCGCCGGGGAAGGGACCTCCCCCTCATCAATGAAAACGGTGAACTTCACCGCGCAGCAGTGTAGTGCGGTAGAGGTGTCGGCGAGAGTGACGGCGCGGGCGATGCGCCGTCCGGCAGTGTGGAAGTGGTCGAGCCGCTCGGAAAGGATTCGCCGCTGCTCGGCCGCGACAACGTGGTCCTGACGCCGCGCACGGCGTTCTATTCAGTCGAGGCGCTTGAAGAACTGCAGACCAAATGCGCCGCCGACGTGGCGCGGATGCTGTCGGGCGAACCGCCGGTGTGTCCGGTGAAGATGGCGTGAGGGGGCGGGGTATTCGGCGCTGCCAAGGAACAGTGCAGGCGCGAAAGACCGCATCGAGGCTGCGGAGCAAATTATTGTTCTTTTAGTATTGCTTTCAGTCTTCCGAATGTCTCCTCCGGGAAGGTCTTAAGCAGCCGCAATAGATGCTCATCGCCGCTCTTTAGTATCTTCGCTCGAACGTCTGCCGCTAAAGCTTCGCCCTCTCTAACGTCTTCTTCTCCGATTTCCATTCCCCTAGTGATAACGCCGGTGCGGAGCGCTTCTTCCAGTGTCAAATGGAATTGTGCCACGAACGAATGCCCGCAACTTTCGCACTTCTTTGCAGACAAGGAATTTGGCGCGTGACACTGGGGGCATTCTTTAGTTCTGGGAACTCTCCTCGGAAACTCGTAACCGCACAGTGGACAAGTTGATGCCGACATGTCGCATTCAGTGTGACACTCGGGGCACTTCTTCGTCTTGTGCTCTCCAGGGTCCCGCCGCTTCGAGGGCGACATCTCCTGTTCGACCTTTCGAGCGTAGTTCTCCAACAAGTCGAACGACGGCATGACGATATAAGCGCGCGTATCATCGCCTGGTCCGTTTGTTCGCACAACGCGACCAATTGCTTGCCGGAAGGCTAACTCTGTCAGAGCCGAAGAAAGGTAGATCAAAACTCTGAGACGTGGGACATCAACTCCTTCTGACACCATAGCGACCGACACTAGCCATCGCTTGTCTGATTGTCTGAAAGCATCGATCTTACCGTCAGGATTTTGCACCTGATTATGAACTACGATTGGTCTTTCACCTTCGACTATCTCAACAAGTTTTACAAAATACTCTGCGATCTCAATCGAGGGCGCGATTATAAGGCCGCCAGCTTCCGGCATCCGGTCTCGAAGGTCATCTAGCTTTTGCGAGCCGTACTCCAGCATCGTCGCTTGATAGCCCGACCTGATCGGTGTCTTTCCATCTTTCTCGTATTGAGGCGTGCAGGCTAAAGCATAAAAATTGAGCGCCCGCTGAAGTCCGGGTATTCGCTTTAGCTCCCGAGGTAGTTCAGCTGCCCGTTTCCCCGAAACATTCACAATCTCGCCATCGAAGTTGACGTTGAAAAGTCCTTCATGCCGATGAAAAGTTGCTGGCCGGCAGTAATCAAGGTCCACTGCCTGCCCATAGGTGAGCGTAAACGTTCCTGCATCAGGAAAATCAATCGCGCCCGCGTCGTCGTACGCTAGCCAGACCGACTTCTTGCCATCCGAACGAATTGGCGTTCCGGTAAGAATCAATACGAAACGCGCATCGGCGAATGCATCGCTTGCGCCCAATCCCCAGGCGGCCTGGACCGCGGCATGATGATGCTCATCACAAATGAGAAGCGTGCGTTCAGATGTGCAGATTTTTTTGAATTCCGGAGACAGTCCTTGTACTGCTGCCCAGGTGGCACAAACATCCAAATTGTACTTGTCTATGTCTCCATCAGCTGCCGTGACTTTCAGCATGGAGCGCTGCGTGACGGAGCGAAAGTCTGCTGCCCATTGATTTACAACCTCAGAACGAGGGGCAATTACCACTACGCGGTCGATTTCATTTCGTCCCAGCAACGCGTTTGCGATGGAACACGCTGCGATTGTCTTGCCCGCGCCGGGCGCGGCGTTGATCAGGAAATGTTTGTCGGCTCGCTTTGCGACCAACCAGTCTAAAGACTTATTGAGCGCTTGCTCTTGCCAGGGTCGAAGTTTAATCACCAGAAGCTCATGTCATTCATTTGCTGACCCAGTATTCTGTGAACTGGATCTCTTTTATTGGCAGGTTCTTGGGTGCTTCGAAATGTGTCAGTTGGTTCAGTCGGGCCAACGCGACCGCATAGCTGACGCTGCGGGACTTGATCACCCAGCCTTGGCGACGCATTTCTTTGATCACATCGGGCAAATTCGCAACTCCATAGAGAGCAATCGCCTCCAGACGGGTAAGCGGCTTTCCAGAGGCCAAATGTTCACGTGCCGCAAGAGCTAGTCCATTTCGGTACGAGGCCATTTAAGTGGTCCAATAAGGCTCCGGAGCCGAGATTGGGTCCGATAATGGTTGTCGGAAATCTCGTCCCCGAAAATCATGCCCTGCCGCCGTTCAAAATCAACCACTTTCCAGCCATTGTCTCTCCGGAATGCCACGTCGACGTCGAGGGCGAAAAACGGTGGGCGGACCGCTGGTTCGCGGAAGTCGAGTTTTTCCGGCTCCCGGTGCGCCTCGACGATAATTGCGGCAAGCTGCAGGATCTCCCATGCCGGCACGTCGGGCCCTAGAGCTTGCCGCAGTTCCGCAATGATTCGACGAATTTGACTTGGACGCGTCATCACGTAATTCCCCAGAGGTCGGTTTTGCCGCTCGATGTGGAAGGCACACGGTGAAATTTCAAGTTTGCTCCGCGGGCAATTTTTTTGCGAAATATGACAGTGTTGCTGACGCCACTCTGGCTTTGTTTGTGATATGTTGTCTTCGTTCTGAAAAAAGCTCATCCGAAAAAAAACTCACAAGACGCTCGGCGGAACCACCGTCGAGCGCTCAAATTTTTTGCAGTGCTAGGCAGATCGAACGCCGCTAAGTCGAATCGGACTGCCGTGTCGTAGGCGCGCTTCACACCAGTGTCGGTGAACCGGATTCTTCAAGCACAATCGCATTGATATGCCGGCCGTAGTCCGCCTCGCCACGGTGGGTCATACGCCGGTAGCTGAAGAACCTCTCCGCCTCCGCGTAGGTGCACGCTTCCACGTCCTCGATCGTTCCGATCCCGGCCGCGGCGAGCCGCGCCACCACGTAGCCGGCGAGATCGAACATGAAATGCCCCGCGCGTGCGGCCGGGCGGAAGAAGCGCGCGTTGGCGGGGTCGGCGGCGACGAAACGGTCCCGCACGTCTGTTCCGGTCTCATAGTTCGGCTGGCGGATCATCGGCCCGAGCGCCGCGACGATCCGCTCCGGCGCGGCACCGAGGCGCTCCATGGCCGCGATCGTCGCATCGGTCACACCCGCGAGCGCGCCGCGCCAGCCGGCATGGGCCGCTCCGATCACCCGCGCCTGCGCATCAGCGAACAGCACCGGACCGCAATCGGCCGTCGAAATGCCGATGGCGAGGCCCGTAACCGCTGTCACGATGGCGTCGGCGCGAGGGCGCGTCTCGGCGCGCCAGGGCGCGACAGCTACCACAGCCTCAGGAGAATGGATCTGATAGCACGTGAGGAGACGCTCCGGCGGCACGCCCATGGCGCCCGCCATGCGGGCGCGGTTTTCCGCCACATTGTGGGGTGCATCGTTTGAGCCAACCCCGGCATTGAGACTCGCATAGACCCCGCCCGATACGCCGCCGGCACGCGTAAAAAAGGCATGCCGAATACCGGTGAGTTGCGCCAGTGTGTGCGCCCGGAGCGGTTGCGTCATGGCGCGAACCCCGGAAGCTGCGCGATCTCCGGCGCGGAAAACCCGAGCACTTTGAACAGCGAACCCATCTGGTCCGGCCCTGTTCCGGCGAGGCGCTCAAGGGCTGATGCGATGCCAAGGCGCTGGTGCTGGGCCGCGTGTGCTTGCAGCACCGCGGCGCGCGCCTCGATGCCGAGGCGCTTCAGCCACGTGCCTTGTTCGACTGGACCGTGAACGCGTGCGCCAGCCGCCTGCGCGGCCTTGCCCAGCGCCTCGAAATCCACATTGGCGGTGAGGTCGGTCAGTCCCGCCGATTCGAGCGGGTTCGCATAACGATGCCACCGTACCCCCTGGAAGGTGTCGCCGGTCGCACTGTTGAGATGGCCGTAGTCGATGACGAGCGCCGCCCCCCCCGCAGCTACCCGGCGTGCGATCTCGATCGCCAAATCATCGGGCCTCCACTCGAAAACTGCGCCGACCGGCGCCTGCGCCACAGCCGGCGGCAGCTTCGCCGGTAGATCGGGCAGCGGATCGTGTGTGACGGCCAGCGCCAGTTCGTCGTCAATATCGACGACGACGGCCCGTTCGTGCCAGCCGGTGGCGCGGCGCTCGGCTTGCCGGATCGGCAGCGCGTCGAAAAATTCGTTGGCCACAATGATGCAAGGCCCGGCCGGCACCTCGTCGATTGTCGCATGCCAATGCAACGGCACATTATCGATGCCGCTCAACGTCTGGCGTTGCTTGCGTTGTAGATCGGGGCTCGTCTCGATGAAATGCACGCGCACGGCCTTGCGGAATTCTGGTGCCGCCCGGGCAGCGCGAAGCGCATCCGCCATCATTGTGCCGCGACCGGGACCTAACTCGATCAACGGGACCGGGTCGGGCGCTCCCATCGATTGCCACACCTCGGCAGCCCACAGACCGATCAATTCGCCGAACATCTGACTGATCTCCGGCGCCGTGATGAAATCGCCGGCCATGCCGAATGGAGTGCGGCGGTTGTAGTAGCCGTGCTGCGGATCGTAGAGGCATATATGCATAAACTCGGCAACCGGGATCGGTCCGGTGTGTGCGATGCGCCGGCGAATTTCCACGTCGAGCGGGGTGCTATATTCCGACATCACGGGTGGGCGGGCTGGCGCCGCAGCGCGAAGGTGATGAGTAACACACCGGCGATGAACAGCGGCACGCAGAGCAGCATGCCCATGGTCATGCCGCCCCACAGGAAACCGAGTTGCGGGTCGGGCTCGCGGAAGAATTCACAGAACGACCGTAGGATAGCGTAACAGGCCGCGAAGGCGCCGAGGATGAGGCCGGGACGCTGAAGCGCGCCAGCGCGCACCAAAAGACCGAGCACGATCAGCAAGGCGAGCCCTTCGAGGCCTGCCTCGTAGAGCTGGCTTGGATGTCGTGGGATCGGCCCTCCGCGCGGAAAAATGATCGCCCAGGGCACGTCCGCGAACCGGCCCCACAGCTCACCATTGACGAAATTCGCAAAGCGGCCGAGCAGCAGCCCGATCGGCGCGACGGCGCACGTGATGTCGCCGAGCGGCAGTATCGGCAGGCCCCGCCTCGATGCGAACCAAATCACCGCGGCGACACAACCCAGAAACCCGCCGTGAAAGGACATGCCGCCGTTCCAGACCTGCAAAATTTCCGACGGGTGCTCGATGAAATGCGGCAGGTTGTAAAACAGCACATAACCGGTCCGGCCGCCCAGGATGATGCCGAGCGTCACCCACAGAATGAAGTCGTCGAAATCCTGGACGGTCAGCGGCGCTGGGCCGCCCCAATTTCGTTCGTTGCGGATGATGGCGCGCGCATAGAGCCAACCCAGCAGGATGCCAAAAATATACGCGAGTGCATACCACCGGATCGCAAAGGGCCCGATGGTGACCAGTATCGGATCAAGGTCAGGAAATGGAATAATCGAGACGGGCATAAAAGTACCCAAGGTCAAGGCACGTGAGGCCCGCGTGAACCGCGATCCAGTTCAAGCGCGCACCGTAGCGCATCTAGCCGCCCCGGACCTTGCGCACAAGCGTCCCGATTGCCATTGTAACACCCAGAGCGAGGGCATTTGGCGGCGGCCCTTCTACGCCTTTGACTTTGATAGGCATTTAGACGCAGCCAGGCGCCATCAACGCGGGCACGAGTCGGAAAGTGCGGAGACGAGCAATGGTGCAAACCACAGGGCGGCTTTACGACGAATTTGCGAGATTGATGAACGACGCGGCCGGCGTTGCTCAGGGCGTCAAGCGTGAGTTCGATTCCGTCATGCGTAGCCAGGCGGAGCGGATCTTACGCGATTTGGACGTCGTCCATCGCGAGGAGTTCGAGGCCGTGAAGGAAATGGCTCGGCTGGCGCGCGAGGAAAACGAGGCCTTGAAGACGCGCATTGCGACGCTTGAGGCTAGGCTCGGGACATCGTCGGGTGGCGGATAGCCCGGAGTCCCTCCCGTCTTCGGGGAGGGACATGCGGTCGGACGTCGATTTCTGCTGATTTCTAGTTTCTGCTGATCTGATTCTGCCGGTGTATGGATGTGTTGTCATTCGGCGGCTGCAAGGCTATAAGCCGCACGGCCGCGGTCCCAGAACACCCCTGGAGGTCGGCCGCGGGAATCGGCTGCTTGGGCAGCAATCAGTTTAACGCACAGCTGAGACGAGGGCCGCCTCAGGCGGATGCTCGTTGCACTGCGCAGAACGAGGAATACGACAATGGCGACCGTCAAGGAAATCAAGGCGACGGCACGTCCGCGGGCCGGCAAGGGGGCCGCCCGGGCCGTACGTCGCGCCGGCCGCGTGCCCGGCGTTATCTACGGCAACAATGAGCCCCCGCTCAACATCTCGCTTGATCATGCTGAGCTGCGCCAGCGCATCTATGCGGGCAAGTTCCTGACGAGTCTTTACGACGTCGAGGTGGACGGCACCAGGCATCGCGTGATCCCGCGAGATTTCCAGGTCGATCCGGTCCGCGACATGCCGGTCCATGTGGATTTCATGCGGCTGGGCGAAGGGGCCACTATCCGGGTGCGCATTCCGATCCGGGTGATCAACTCCGACCTTTCGCCCGGCATCAAGCGCGGCGGCACCATCAATGTCGTAACGCATACGATCGACATTCGCTGCCCCGCCGACGCCATTCCGGAGGCGTTCGAGGTCGACGTGACGGGACTGGAGATCAATCATTCCAAGCATCTCAGCGATATCAAGCTGCCTCGGAATGTGCGTCCCTTCATGCGTGCCGACGCCACGCTGGTGACTATCGTGCCGCCGTCCGGCTATGCTGAAGAAATGAAGGCGGCCGCCGAAGCCGCGGCCGCTGCTGCGGTGGCCGCCGCTGCCGCTGGTCCGGCCGCTCCTGCGGCTGCTCCGGGCGCCCCCGGCGCTCCCGGCGCTCCCGGCGCTGCACCAGCGGCGTCCGCTGCGCCCGCATCGGGAGGCGGCGAAAAGAAATAAGCCGGGCGCGCCATGCGGCTCTTGGTTGGGCTCGGCAATCCGGGCCCACGCTACGCCGGCAACCGTCACAATATCGGCTTTATGGTGGTCGAGGCCATCGCCCGCCGCCACCGCATTGTCCCGTGGCGGCGGCGTTTTCAGGGGGTCGCGGCGGAAGGTCCGATCGAGGGTGAGCGCGTTATCCTGCTGCTGCCGGGGACGTACATGAACGATTCCGGACGGGCGGTCGCGGAAGCGGCGCATTTCTACAAGGTCGACATCGGCAATATCGTGGTCTTCCATGACGAGATCGATCTGCCGGCCGCCAAGGTGCGGGTTAAAACCGGCGGCGGCGTCGCGGGCCATAATGGCCTGCGGTCGATCTCTTCCCACGTCGGCAACGATTACCGCAGAGTGCGCATCGGCGTCGGCCATCCGGGCGTCAAGGAGCTGGTATATCCCTACGTGCTCAGCGACTTCGCCAAAGACGAGCGGCCCTGGGTCGAGGCTTTGTGCGACATCATCGCGGACAGCGCGCTGATGATCGTCAACGGGGCAGACTCGGCCTTCCAGAACAAGGTGCACCTTGCCATGCAGGCCAAGGGGTTCGGGGACAAGCCGGACTAAAAGTAAAGTTCACGTGATAACCCGCGCACACGTATGCCCCAGATATTTTGCGCGGCCTGCCAACCAGTTAACGAGCGGTCCATGGGCTTCAAATGCGGCATTGTCGGGTTGCCGAACGTCGGCAAATCGACCCTCTTCAACGCCTTGACGTCGACCGCGGCAGCGCAGGCGGCGAAATATCCGTTCAGCACGATCGAGGCCAATATCGGCGAGGTGGCCGTGCCGGACCCGCGCCTCGATGTGCTGGCGAAACTCGCCAAGTCGGCCAAGATCGTGCCGACCCGTATCGCCTTCGTGGACATCGCGGGACTCGTCAGCGGCGCCTCCCGAGGCGAGGGGCTCGGCAACCAGTTCCTCGCCGTAATCCGCGAGGTCGATGCTGTCGCGCATGTGGTGCGCTGCTTCGAGAATTCCGACATCTCTCACGTGAACGACCGGATCGATCCGATTGCTGATATTGACACGATCGAAACCGAGTTAATGCTCGCCGATCTCGACAGCCTCGAGCGGCGCATCGACGGACTGGAGAAAAAGTCAAAGGGAGGAGATGCCGAGGCGAAGCTTACCCTCGATCTCGTCGACCGCGCGCTTGCCCTGCTGCGTGAGGGCAAACCGGCGCGGTTTGTCGAGGTCAAGCCTGACGAGGACAAGGCGTTCCGCGGCCTCGGCCTGCTGACATCGAAGCCGGTGCTCTATGTCTGCAACGTGGACGAAGCTTCAGCCGCGACGGGCAATGACTTTTCGCGCAAGGTCGAGGAACGCGCCAAGCAGGAGGGCGCTGCTGTGGTGGTGATCGCGGCGCAGATCGAGGCTGAAATCGCGGTGCTGCCCGCAACCGAGCGCGCCGAATACCTGGCCGCGATCGGTCTCAAGGAGGCCGGGCTCGACCGCCTTATCCGGGCCGGTTATGGCCTGCTGCGCCTCCTGACATATTTTACGGCCGGTCCCAAGGAAGCGAAGGCCTGGACCATCACGCGCGGCACCAAGGCGCCCCAGGCAGCCGGCGTCATCCACACTGATTTCGAACGCGGCTTTATTCGTGCCGAGACCATCGCGTATGACGATTACGTCGCGCTCGGCGGCGAAGCGGGCGCCCGTGAGGCCGGCCGATTACGTCTCGAAGGCAAGGAGTACGTGGTCGCCGATGGCGACGTCATGCATTTCCGGTTTGCGACCTGACGGGAATTCCAGTCTGCTGTGATGTGCGCTTTCGCGGATTTCAAAGTTGGGGATGTCGCGGAATTCGGCCGGGTCACAGCAGCGGACATCAAGTCCTTCGCGATTGATCTGCAGCCGATGCATCTCGACGGGCCGCCGTCCAGAACACGGCTGTGGGCGCTTTTCGAGAGTCGGGGCCGGCCATGGTCGGGAATGACGCGATTCCGGGAAGGGGCCTCGCATAGCCGAAATTGCACGGCGGGGTAGCGCTTGCTCCTTCCGCGCGCGCATTATTTTCGACGAAAATTCTGTACCCCGGTCCGTCTTGCGGAGGTCTCGCGTCGCTCCTAACTACCGGAAATCAGCCTTTTGCGCGGCAATAGTTGGCGCGGTAACCTTTTGTAGGGCAACATTAGTGAGGGAGGAACGTAATGGAACTCCTCAAGCTCGTCGCCCTCGACCGGGACGACCTCGAGGTGGTTTCGACCCACCTGCAGGACGCGACGCTCAGCGTTGGCGACGTCCATTGGCTCCCGTCCGAAAAACGGCTGGTGATTGGGGTGGCACGGTTCGACTGGGAGGGGTCGCTTGGGGGAGCCTCGCAATTCCAGCGTCGTCGCACCGCGCTCCGCTTCGACCGCGTTAACGCTATCAAGTGCCGCAATGTCAATTGCAAAGATAAACAGGCAATGCTCAATCTGCTCGCGGTCGAGTTCGACGAGACCGACCCACCGGGCGGCGTGGTCACGCTCATATTTTCGGGTGGTGCAGCATTGCGACTTGACGTAGAGTGCCTGGAATGCGAGTTGGTCGATCTCGGCCCGGTGTGGACCGAGACGTGCTGTCCGACCCACGCGGATGTCGATGATGTCAGGACGGCGTGAACGAGGTGACGTTCAAGCCTTTGCCGCAAATTAACCGCTTCCGCTCTCGCGACGGAGCGCGGCAAATTTCCTTTCCAATGGACGTCGGAAGCACGGCTCCTCCGTTTGGCGGACCGCTTTGGGGGCCGCGCGCGCGGGCTTGCCGCCAGCCATAAGATCCAGTGCCTCGGGAACGAAGCCGGCTTGCCGACGCTTGCCGATATCGAGGCGGTATGGCGCAAATTCGGCGAGGCGCCGAGCGCCTTTGCTCATGCTGCATCGCGCAGCGAACCGAATAGGGCGAGCGACCTCAAGCCAAGGAAAGTGGCCGCAGAATGCACGATCACGTGCGACGGAATAGCTTTGAGATAAGAACGAAAGCGTCCTTTCTGCTCGAAGCGCTGCCGGAACTCTGAACCAGCCAGGTAATCGACAATGCGCGGCGCTATCCCGCCGGCGATGTAAACGCCGCCCCGTGCACCATAGGAGAGTGCCACATTGCCGGCGAACCCGCCAAGCATGGCGCAAAACATATTGAGAGACGTCTGCGCGGTCCGGCAGGTTCCCTTCAGCGCCGCATGCGTGATCTCGGCCGCATTGCGTGTTGGAGCATCGATCCCGTCGAGCGCCGCTATCGCGTGATACAGATTCTCCAGGCCGGGCCCCGAGAGTGCCCGTTCCGCCGATACGTGGCCAAAGCGCTGGCGCAAATGTTCGAGGACCTCGTCCTCCTGACGTGAGCTGGCTGACAAGGTCGCATGACCGCCTTCGCTCGCGATGACGATCCATTGCTGACCATGGGGCAGCAGGCCGGCGACGCCGAGGCCCGAACCGGGCCCCAGGACGGCCATCGGCGCGGCCACGCTCGCGTGCCAGCCGCCCAGCGTGCGCAGGTCCTTTCCCTGCAGATGCGGCAAGGACAGCGCCGTTGCTTCGAAATCGTTGATGATCCGAACAGTTCCAAAATCGAATTGGTCGCGCATCTCGCGGCCGTCAATAATCCACGAAAGGTTGGTTAGAATGCAGCGTTCGTCTTCCACCGGCCCTGCGACGGCAAACAGCGCATGATTAATAACAATCTTGCGCGGATGTGCTTGCAAGAAATCCCGCACGGCGTCGGCAAACTGCGGATATCGCGCAACTTCAATCCACGTGACTGGCCCCAGCGCGCCATCCGTCAACAAGGCGAATCTCGCATTGGTCGCACCGATGTCGCCTAATAGCACGATGTTAGCGGAAGCGGTCATCGATCGCCTTCAACACTGCTGCGAGAAAATCTGCGATCTCCCGTCAGACATAGCCGGTACGCAACTTGCAACGGATCGGCTTGCAGCCCCGTCAGGGCGATGGGTGGATCATGATCCGGCAACATAGTCAACAGCGACGCCAAACGTCTGGTTCCAAGAAATGGCCGCAACACCGGCAAAACAATCGGCCTCGTTGCCACGCTCGACACGCGATGGTTGATAACAAGGGTGAGAAATTCAGGCTGCGATATGGAGCTTGTGGCCGACGCCTGCGGGAAGGCTGGCATGCTGCGTCGCCGCAGCAAGCACCTGCACCATCGCGCCAAAGGCCGCGCTGAAACGGCCCCGCGTCAAAACAGGCCCGTCAAAACAGGCCCGTTGACGAAACGGGCTTTTGCTTATAATTTAACCAAATGGTAAACTATCAGTCTCAGCTCCTCAACGGAGTCTTTGCTGCTCTGTCCGATCCGACGCGGCGCGCCGTGTTGGTCCGCCTGAGTGAGGCGCCGGAACTCTCGGTCACCACACTGGCCGAGCCGTTTTCCATGACGTTGCCGGCTGTGCTCAAGCATCTCGACGTGCTTGAAGGCGTCGGGCTGATCCAGCGGCACAAGCGCGGGCGCACAGTATCCTGCCGGCTCAACGCCGCTCCACTGCAGGAGGCACAGCGTTGGCTCGCTCATTACGAGCAGTTCTGGTCCGACCGCCTCGACGCTCTTGCACGCTATCTCGCGGAGGAAGCGCCGGACACGATCGCCGATACAAGACTGGATGCCACAACCAAGCCGACGCCAAATGCGGAGCCTGTACCATGTTCACCGATGCTCAATCCGCCGCTGCCAAGCGCCCAAAGCCGAGTCTTACCATCAAGCGCAAGCTCGCAGCGTCGCCGGAGCGCTGCTTCCGCGCCTGGACTGACCCGGCAGCGCTGAAGCGCTGGTTCGGCCCTAACAAAATGGCAGTCGTATTGGCCGAAACGGATCCGCGCATCGGCGGTCGCTACCACCTCGTGATGCGCTCGCACGACGGCGAGGAGCACGACGTCAGCGGCGAGTTCCGTGAAGTGGTGACAAATCGCAAGCTGGTCTTCACCTGGGCTTGGCGCAGCACGCCGGAACGCCAGTCTCTGGTGACGATTGAATTCGTGCCTGAAGGCGCCGCGACCGCCCTGACCCTCACTCATGAGCAGTTCGTCGACGAGGCAGCCCGCGACCGCCATCATCACGGCTGGACCGCTTCACTCGACAAGCTTGCCACGTTCGTCGCCTGAAAGTTCATTAGCGTATGTCTGCCAATGGAGGTTGTGATGTCGAGCGTCGAAATCATCGGTTTTGCACCATCGACCTACACACGCACGGCCCGCATGGTATGCGAGGAGAAAGCTATCCCTTATGAACTCAAGCCGTCGCCGCCCCATGCACCCGAAGTCACCGCCATCCATCCATTCGGAAAAATTCCGGTGATGCGCCATGGCGATTTCGAATTGTGCGAGTCGAAGGCGATCGCCACCTATCTCGACCTTGCGTTCCCAGGGCCACGCCTGTTTCCGACCGAACCGCGGCATGCGGCCCTTACGGAGCAGTGGGTGTCGCTGGTCAATACCCGAATGGACGGAACTCTGATCCGCACTTATCTGTTCGGCTATATTTTCCCCAAGACCGAAGACGGCAGGCCGGACCGCAAGACGATCGACGCGGTTTCGCCCGCGCTCGCCGAGGAGATTGGCCTGGTCGACCGGGCAGTGGCGAAGGCGGGGTATCTGGCGGGCGACAGCTTCACCTACGCGGACATCAATTTGATGCCGATCCTCTATTACGTCCGCAACTTCCCCGAAGGTGCCACCGCCATAGCAGCCGGAAAATCACTGTCCGCCTATTACGACCGACTCGCCGCGCGGCCGAGCTTCGTAAACACGATGCCTCCGCCTCCACCGCCGCGGCAGGCGAAGCCATCGTAAGCATTCTCAACCGGAGGACAACAGCCATGCCGGATCATCAAGTGGTCTCCCGCGAAGAATGGCTCGCCGCCCGCATCAAGCTACTCGCCGAGGAAAAGGAATTCACGCGTCGCCGCGACGCGTTGACCCGCCATTGCCGTGAACTGCCTTGGGTGAGGATCGACGACTACGTGTTTGAAGGCCCCGGTGGCACGGTGCGTCTGTCCGACTTGTTCCGAGGCAAGTCGCAGCTCATCATCTATCACTTCATGTTCCATCCCGACTGGAACGCGGGCTGCAAAAGCTGCTCGTTCTGGGCCGACAATTATGAGCGGATCGTCGCGCATCTGCGCGCGCGCGACACCAACCTGGCGGCGGTCTCACGGGCGCCGATCACCAAGATCGAGGCTTTCCGCAAACGGGCGGGCTGGACCTTCGAATGGGTCTCGTGCGGCGCCGACGGGGTCTTCAATCACGATTTCGGCGCCTATCTCACCAAGGACGATCTCGCAAAGGAAGGCAACAACACCAACTACGGGACCCGCCGCTTCACCATTGAAGATGTGCCTGCCATCAGCGTGTTTTCCAAGGACGCCGACGGCGGCCTATATCACACTTATTCGACCTATTCGCGCGGGCTCGACATGTTCAACGGCGCCTACCACTACCTGGATATCGTCCCCAAGGGGCGCGACGAGGAGAAGCTCAAATATCACATGGACTGGGTGCGGCTACGGGATGAGTACGCGTGAACTCGTCGATCGCAGGATGGGTTTTGGGTTGAGCCAAGCGCAACCCATCCTAACCCGCTACGGCCCACCTTCGCAGCCGTTTCACGCCATCTGGAGGACCGACATGAACAGCATCCGCAAAGGAAAGGCGCACGCGGTCGCCGACACCGCGGAAGGACACCTCACCGCCAGCGTGGAACTTGCGGCTGCCCCGGAACGCGTGTTCCAAGCTCTGGCCTCGAAGGCAGTCACAGATTGGTGGGTCAGGGCCGGTGTCTTTGATACGCGGGAGTGGGCGGGCGATGTTCACGCTGGAGGGCGGTGGCGCGCCTCCGGCATCGCCCGCGGCCAGCCTTACGCGCTCGAAGGTGAATTCCTTGAGGTCGATCCGCCGCGAAAGCTCGTGCACACGTGGCACCGCGTCGGAACGCCGACCACACCGACGACCGTGGCGTACGAACTGGAGCGGCTCAACGGGGGAACGCGCGTCACGCTCCGGCACGCCGGTTTCAGTTCGCCCGAGATATGCACCAGCACGGCGATCGGATGGGAGACGAGTTTCGAGCGGCTGGCAGAGTCCCTCGCGCCGTAACTTTCGCTCAGACCACATCTTGCTGATATGCATCCGCGTTGACGGACGACCGCAAAGCGGCGCTACATGCAGCGCTTAACGCAGGGCAGGACTGCCGGGGCGCGCCAGACTGCCAGGTGGCCGAGCATATGGAACGTACGACATCGCGGAATTGAAGTTGGATGGGTTGCGCGCCAGCGAAACCCGTCCTACGCGGCAAACTCAACCATCTTCCTCATGCAGCAGCACCAGAAACCCGGACAGCCCACCGGCAGCAATCGGCAGCCAAGCCGCCAGCGACGGATAAAGCAACTCCGCCTTGCTCAAGTCCTCCGTCACTTTGGAAAGAACATAGATCGCAAATCCGGCGACGACGCCAAGCAGAATTCGCTGCGGCACCCCGCCAAACCGGAACGCTCGCAGGCTAACCGACGACGCCAGCAAGATCATTGCGGCAAGTAGGAATGGCCGCGCGATCAGGATCTGATATTGCAGGCGATAGCCCGCCGCCGCAAGACCGGAGTCTTCCACAAATCGGATATAGGTTGGCAGATGCCAAAATCCGACGGTGTCGGGCGCAGCAAAACTTTCAGCCACCTGCTCGCGCGTGAGCTTGGTTGGCAACAGATAGGAATCGAACTCATACGGCGGATTATTGAGCGCGAAAATTCTCGCATTGGTCAATTGCCATGCGCCGGGCTGCAATTCTGCGGCCTGGGCTTCGATGCGCTCCTTGAATTCACCTGCTGAATTGAACGTGAATACCGTAATCGTGGTGAGCTTTAGCCCCTGCTCGCGACTCTGCCGGGCGTTGAGGATTGATTCGCCGTCAGCGCCGCGTTGGCGCACCCAATAACCGCTGTCGTAGCCCTCCAGCGCTGTTGGGGTCTGGCCGAAAATCTTCGATTCGATGCGCTTGGAAGCTTCGCGCAGCGACGCCGAGAGCGGATTGTAAACCATGGTGCCGAGCGCCCCAAGCGCCATGGCGACCACCATCGCTGGCGCAATAATCTGCCAAACAGACATTCCGGCGCCGCGCGCCACGACGAGCTCCATGCGCCGGGACAAGGCAAAGAAGCACGTCATCCCGCCGACCAGGACGCTGAATGGCAGCAGGCGTTCCATGGTCTGCGGCACCCGATAGAAGGACATCAGCATCAGCTCGAAAGCCGGCGCGTCGGGGACATCGCTGGCCCTGCGCATCGCGTCGATGTAGTCGACGAACGCGACCAGCACGAATACGCCAGCAAAAACCCCAGCCACGGCAATGAAAAAGCGCCAGGCAAAATAACGCGACAGGGTCATCGAGCTCATGTCCGGTCCTTTATCGGCGACCTCATCTTAGCGCCGCATCCACGAAGCGAGAATCGTAGTATGCAGCGGGCGGCACTGCGGGTGGCTTGAGGTCTCCGGATTCCAGCAAGGTATCGCGGGCACGCAGTATCGCCGCCGCGGTGATCGCGCCGTCGGACACGAAGGCGCCAACGTGCATGCACAAATCCCAGGTCTTAAGCGCATCTTCGATCCCGGTACCGGACGCTTTGGCCAGAATCTCGACGACCTCGCGCTTGTGCGCCGGGTCCGTCATATAGCGGACGGCCCTGTTATGGGCGCGGACGAACGCCGCAAGGGTCTTTTCGTGGCCGTCGGCCCAACTGGCATTGACGTGCCAGACCATCATCGGAAATTCGCCAATATAGGGCGCGACCGGTCCGAGGTCGGTGAAGCCGTCTTCGATCGCCTTGAAGCTTTGCGGCGGCGACAGCACACTCGCGTCAATGGCACCGCCGAGGAGCGCTGCCGTACGTGCCGTCGTGGACCCCGAAAACAGAAGGTCTACATCCCTGCTGGGGTCGAGCCCGAAGTGTTTCGCGACCGCATACCACCACAGATTCGTGATATCACCCTGGCCGCCTGTCATCACCCGCTTGCCTTTGAGGTCAAGAACCGACTTGATGTTTTTCGCAGCCACCAAGCTGTGGGTTCCTGTAGCGAGACTGTTCAGAAAGATCTTCACATTGGCGCCGCCGCCAATTGCTCTTATCGAATCGACCATTGAAGAGCTTCCGATCTGGGCGCTACCAGCCGCAACCTGCTGCAACGATCGGGCGCTCGAACCGGAATTGATCAGGTCGAAGTCAAGGCCTTCCTCCGTGAACAAGCCCCTTTTGTCGGCCACAATGGCCGGCCAAATCGAAACGCTGATGCCGATCACCACGGCGGAAAGCGTCGTGCGGGTCTGGGCTGCAGCCGGTTGCACGATAGAGACGAGCGAAATTGGCAGCACCAGAACCAGAAGCTTCTGAACAACAGCTGGTAATCGCGCCATGAAGGGCCGCCTTTCACCGCGTTCCATAGGCCCGATCGCCCGCATCGCCAAGACCCGGAATGATGAAGGCGTTGTCGTCGAGATGGTCGTCAATGGCCGCGGTCCAGACGGGTACGTCAGGATGGATGCCACGCAGGCGTTCGAGCGCGGTCGGTACCGTAATCAGGCAAACGTACCGGATGTCGCGGGCACCGCGCTCCTTGAGCCGATCCACCGCCGCAATCGCCGTATTCGCGGTCGCGATGACCGGCGCGATAACGATGACCACCCGCTCGGCCACATCGACAGGCGCCTTGAAAAAATATTCGACCGCCACCAGCGTATCGGGATCACGATAAAGCCCTATATGTGCGACGCGCGCGGACGGGACCAATTCCAACATGCCTTCCGCAAGCGTCATGCCGGCGCGCAGGATCGGCACAAACACCAGCTTCTTGCCGGCGATGGTCGGGGCCATCATGCGCGCCATGGGCGTCTCGATTTCCACCATATCGAGCGGCAGGTCACGAGTCACTTCGTAGCACATCAGAATCCCGAGTTCGTGACACAGTTCGCGAAACGATTTGGTCGAGCGGCTATTTTCGCGCAGCAATGTCAACTTGTGCTGCACCAGCGGATGCTGAACAACTGTCACGCCTTCCATCATTGCTTCCCCGCGGCATGTTCCCCATCCCCCTGGCATGATCCCAAAAAAACTGCAGACTTGCTGGAAAAAATCACGCCCACGCTAGCGATACCAGAGTGCCAGCATGGCGCTTCAAAACACGGTGCCGTCGCTGATCACACGCAATGGCGGCGAACCGTCAGGCCGCAGACGTCGGGCGATATCGCGACCCGCTGCCCATGTGCCTCCCTGCAGAATCTTAGGCAACGGCAAGCGGCGAGCATCGCGCCCCAAGCGATGCCGCACAAGGCCCGCCAGCCGCTCAAGCAACGCCACCGTAAGGGCCCGCCATTCGACTACCAGCGTCGACTCCACTTCGTGCGGGCGCTTGCCCTGGTCGGGATCCCGCAAAGCAAGAACCCCGGTGTCGATAAACAGGCCACCGTTGCGATACTCGGCAAGACCGGTCAATCTATCCACGTCGGTAACTGCAATGCCGGCGCGCTCCATCGGCTCGATCAATGAATAGGTGAGCCATTGGGATAGCTTGTGCAGCGGCACCAATTGATCGGTTGCGTCGGAAGTCTTGATCGCCGGATGACGCCAACAATCCCCCAGTGGAATGCCGCCGAGCACGATCCGGGCTGGCCAGATCGCCCCAAGATGCTTAAGCACCTCGGCCAGGATGCTCGTCGCAGCAATTTGTCGATCGGTCGCGAGATTTGCCAGATGATCGAAAAGTCCGCCGGGTCGGGGGTCATCGTTCCCCGCAAAGACGGATGGCGCGTCCTTGATAACGCGGCCGAGCCGATGCAAGAGGTCGGCGCGCCCGGCGATTCCTGGCAGCGTGTTGCCTGGGCCCGCCTGGAATCCGTCGATAAGCGCAGCGTCCGTAGTCTCACTGAGTTTTGCCGCGTCGACCCGCAGCCAGTCGCGAGGATTCCCAGAAAACAAGCCGTTGCCGAACATCGCCAGGCTTGCCAATGCAAGTCCTTCCGAACGTCCGATCTCACGACCCGTCGGCATGTCGCGATAACGCCAGACCGCACCGGCGCCGGCATCGAGCAGAACGCTGATGATGGCAAGGTCGAATTCCGCCCGTGCGCGCGCGGCGGCGGTCCGCCAATGGCCCGTGTCAGCAAACGTCGTCCAACGGTCGTCGCCATCGACGACGAAGTGGCGCCAACGGGAATGGACCGGAATATCAAGCGACGGATAAGCTTCGCGCGTGACCGCAGCAGTGAGATCGGCGGCTTCTTCCAAGCGATGCAAATGGACATGAAAATGTTGGAGCTGGTCGGCGAGGCCTGTCTCCAGGATCAGGTGCGCACGCTCTCGCACCGCGGCCGAGGTCAACAGTGACAGCGCCGCAAGGGTGTCCGGACTCACGGCGGCCGATCAATAATTCTCGAGCGGCCGGCCGACCGGATCGGTGAGGTCCGCGCGCGGCTCCGGCGCGTAGTAGCCGGCAGCACGCTTGGCCCTGATCTCCACATGGGCATCCGGTGGCACCAATTCCTCGGGAATTGCGACGCGCTCTACGATCTCGATGCCTTGGCACGCCAGCGCATCATATTTCATGTCGCTCATCGAGACGAAACGATCGAGGCGCCGCAGGCCAAGCCAGTGGATCGGGTCGGGCATCAATTGCTGGAACCGCGCATCTTGTACCCCGGCAACGCATTCGGTGCGCTCGAAATAGGTCGAAGCCTGATCGCCGCCTTCCTGCCGCTTGCGCGCGTTGTAAACCAGAAACTTGGTAACCTCGCCAAGTGCGCGACCCTCCTTACGGTTGTAGACAATGACGCCGAGTCCTCCGGCCTGGGCCGAGCGTGCGCATTCCTCGATGCCGTGGATCAGGTAGGGCCGGCAGGTGCAGATGTCGGAGCCAAACACGTCGGAGCCATTGCACTCGTCATGCACCCGACAGGTGATCTTGGTGCGTGGATTGGCAAGCTTCTCGACCTCGCCGAACAGATAAACGGTGGTGCCGCCGATCGGCGGGAGAAATACACGCATATCGGGCCGTGTCACGAGTTCCGGAAACATGCCAGCAGTCTGCTCGAACAAAGCGCGGCGCAAATTGGTTTCCGTCGTGCCAAATCGCTCCGCCACCCCCGGCAAATACCACACCGGGTCGATGGCGACCTTCACGACCGATAGACTGCCGGTCTCGGCGATATGCTTGCCGTCCGGCTTCAGACGGCCGGCCCGGATTGCATCGCGCATCTCGATAAGATCGAGCCGGGCGCGGGTGACCGCGATCGTCGGGCGAATGTCCTCGCCTGCCGCGATCTCTGCCTTGAAGGCAGCCGCGACGAGATGCCCCCAGGGGTCGAGCGACACAATGCGCCCCGGCTCTGACCACTGGGGAAACGGCCCGATGGTGACAGCCGGATAGGTATTCGTCAGATCGGGGCGACGGATTGGGTCGAGCGCACCCGCCGAAACCGCCAGCGCGCGATAAAGCGCATAGGAGCCACCATGGCTGCCAATAACGTTGCGATGCTGCGGTTGTGACACCGTACCGATGATCGGACCGCGCTCACACGGACTCGCCGCGCCCCAATGGATCGGGAAACGCGATTTTCCGCCGGGCTCCGGATGGGAGGTGAGGCGAATGTGATCGGTACGGTTGGATTTCATCATGAACCTGTCGCGGAAAAGGCCTCGCAGGCGGGCCGGCGCGGCAGGCCTCTTACAAAAGAGTAGTGCCGCCTCGATGCGCAGCGCCTCTACGCGCCACTACTAAATATAGCTGACTGACCGGAGGGCGGCTACAGCGATACGGGCGGAACAGCCGACAAAGGCTATGAACTGGGTCACGGCAGCCACCCTGCGGCCGTCTGAGGTGCTTCCGCAACGTTCGCCGCCGCATCGACCGCATAGCGGAGCGCGCGCAACACTTCCGGTACGCCTTGGTGCGTGACTGCCGACACCACCAGCGGCGTTGCCTTTGCGGCGCGTTTGAGCCGGGCCAACTGTACCTGCAGCTCTTCCGGCATCAGAGTGTCGGCTTTATTGAGTGCAATGATCTCCGGTTTGTCTGCAAGACCGTGGCCATAGGCTGCCAGCTCGCTGCGCACCGTTTTGTAGGCCTTGCCGGCATGTTCGCAGGTGCCGTCGATGAGATGCAGGAGCACGCGGCAGCGCTCCACATGGCCGAGAAAGCGGTGGCCAAGCCCCGCGCCCTCGTGGGCGCCTTCGATCAGGCCCGGGATGTCTGCCAGCACGAATTCGCGGTCGTCGATCGACACGACGCCAAGCTGTGGATGCAGCGTGGTGAACGGGTAATCCGCGATCTTTGGCCTGGCGGCGCTCACCCCAGCCAGGAAAGTCGACTTGCCTGCATTGGGCAGACCCACAAGCCCGGCATCAGCGATCAGCTTGAGGCGCAGCCAGATGGTGCGCTCCTCTCCCGCGAGGCCCGGATTGGCATGGCGGGGCGCGCGGTTGGTGGCCGACTTGAAATGGGCGTTGCCAAAGCCCCCATTACCCCCCTTTGCGAGCACGGCACGAGCGCCAAGCTCGGTGAGATCGGCGAGGAGCGTTTCGTTGTCTTCGTCAAAAATCTGGGTGCCTTTCGGCACTCTGAGCGCGACGCTGGCGCCGGCCGCGCCGGAACGATTCTTGCCCATGCCGTGGCCGCCGGTCTTGGCTTTGAAATGCTGCTGGTAGCGATAATCGATCAGGGTGTTGAGGCCGTCGACGCATTCGGCGATCACGTCGCCCCCGCGTCCGCCGTCGCCGCCGTCAGGACCGCCGAACTCGATGAACTTTTCGCGTCGGAACGAGACACAGCCCGCCCCGCCATTGCCAGAACGAATGTAGATCTTGGCTTGATCGAGAAATTTCATGGGGCGCTTGATCGCCGTTAACGGACTGGCTGCCATCAAACCGGCAGCCACCTACCCTACAACATCGGAATGACGGGTGCTTTGGACAAGATTTGAGGATCCTCCTCCGCCGGTCAGGGCAGGCGCGTCAGTGGCGCTCCTCTATTGCAGGGGCGTGTGCGAAGGGAGGAGCAATGAGGCCTATCGCATTGCCGCAGGAATTGGCCCCTCCCTTGACGTTGCCGCTAAGCGCAGGATGGTGCTTCAGTCCCGAAAGCTCTCACGCCCCGCCGCCTGTTTGCCCCGGGGCGGCACCCCAACTCTTTAGCGACGCCCAGATCGACCGCTCCAATCGGAACCGATCGAATGGAGCAGACGAGTTGATGGCGCGGATCCGGTAGAGGCCGACCCCGGTCCACTGAAAACCGCATTTTTCCAGCACACGGCGTGACGCCGGATTGTTCACGCGCGCACCCGCCGTAAGGACATCGCAACCAAGGTCCTCGAACCCGTGATCGACCAGGGCCTGCGCGGCTTCGGTCGCATAGCCGCAGCCCCAGAATGGCACACCGAGCCAGTAACCGATCTCCGGCCCGTCGGGGCGCATCTCTATCGCGCATCCCCCGACGACGTCGCCACGCAATGTTATCAGGTAGGACTCGGCGGACTTCGCAAGCGCCGTTCCGATCCATTCGTTGGCATCGGCAATCCGATATGGATGAGGAATGCGCACCGTCTTTTCGGCGATGCGGCGGTCATTGATGAGCGCTGTCACCCTCTTGGCATCCTCGAAGCGCGGCGCACGCAGAACGAGCCGCGCGGTTTTCAGGACGGATGTACCTGCTTCGTGAAGCGAGTCTGTCAGGGTTCGCTCAAGCAATGTCATCGTTGGGTTCCTTGGTCTCGAAAAATAAGGGGAGCCGGCTCACCCGTCTCCCCTTTTTGGAACCCTATGGTCCCGCCGGTTCGACTGGCGCGCCGGCGGACCTCGATGTGATCCACCGGTTATTTGGCCGCAGCCTCCATCGCTAAGACGGAGACGTAAGTGCGGCCCTTGGCTTTGGTCCGGTACGCCACGCGACCGTCGATCAGGGCGAACAACGTATAATCCCGACCCAGGCCGACATTTTCGCCCGGATGCCACTTGGTACCGTGTTGCCGCACAATGATGTTGCCGGCACGACACGGCTCGCCCCCGAAAAGCTTGACGCCGAGACGCTGTCCAGGTGAATCGCGGCCGTTGCGCGACGATCCACCTGCTTTCTTGTGCGCCATTGTGATCTTCCTTCTAGTCTGCCTTTAGCTCGATTTCATGACAGCTTCGTGGCCCGTTTCCCTGCCCACCGGCGGAGCGGGAGGGGGACGCAGCGGCTGCATATCACCTGCCCGTGTCTGTCGCGGTCGCCTCAGTCGTCGGTTCAGCTTTCGGCGTCGGCTGCCGCCGCGGCCGAGGCGGTGGCGTTTGCGAAGGCTTGTGGCCTTCGGTCAGGATCTCGGTGATCCGAATCATGGAGTATTCCTGGCGATGTCCGCGCTTGCGCCGCGAATTCTTGCGGCGCCGCTTCTTGAAGGCGATGACCTTCGGACCGCGCACGTGATCCAGCACTTCGGCTCCGACCGTTGCACCCGCAACCGTGGGGGTGCCAAGTATCGTCTGGTCGCCGCCGACCACCAGGACCTCACCAAGTTCCACAACCGTACCGGGCGCGGCCTCCAGCCGGCCAACCTGCAGCACGTCTTCCGCGACAACGCGATACTGCTTGCCGCCCGTTTTGATGACCGCGAACATCTTTTGGCCCTTGTGTTCGTGCGCGATGCTCGGGCCAGTGGGGGCCGGATCGCCTTCTTTCGATCGTGATTTTATCTGCTGTTGCAGAAACTTAGCGCGAACGAACTCACGCCGCGCTGCAACAAAGCGCGCGGGCCCCGAAAGAGCCCGCGCGGCGACGATACATATGACGGCTCAAGGCCTTCCTGTCAATAATCGGATCCGACGTAATTGCGACGGTACTGTTACAGGCGACGCGCCTGTTCGACACGCCCATTCGAGGTTATGAAGAAACTTCTTCGGAACGGGCGTGATACCCGCCCGCCCGCCTGCAAACGACAGCCCCAAAACGTTGCGTCAGGCAGCATTAATCATGCTGAGAAATTTGCCGACTTCCGCCCTGAGCCGATTGCTTTCGTTCAACCAGCGATTGCGCCAAAGAAAGTACCTGACTCGACGCCAAGCCGGTGTCGCTGGCATCGGCGATTCACGTCGGTGACATTGGTGGCGACCTGGGCAGTGCCCTTGGCGGCTTCCCGACATTACCGGGCCACTACCGGGCCACCACGCCTCACTTGAGCTGATCGGCGACCTTCTCAATTCCAGCCTTTGCGCAGGCCTCCTCCTTCGGTTGACCGCCGACGGCGCCGCTCAAACCGACTCCGCCGATCGTATCCTCGCCGACGTTGATGGGCATGCCGCCGCCGAGCGGGATGACTTCCGCAAGCATCCGTTGCCCACTATTGGCGGTCTCGGTGCGCTGCGCCCATTGCGCAGAGGGTTGCCGGAACGTGCGCGCCGTGTAGGCCTTGCGGCGCGCAAGTTCAATGTTGTGCGGATTGGCATTATCGCCCTGCAGGAAAACACGCAGGCGGCCGGCGCGGTCGACGACTGCCACCGAGGTGGTGGTGCCGCACTCAGCAAGCGCGGCTTCGGCGATCGTCAGGGCCATGCGGAGCGACACGTCGCGCTGCATCAGAACTTGCGCACTCGCGGAGCCAGGCACAATCATCATTGCTCCTAGCGTGGCAATCGCGGCCAAACGAAACGACATGAGATATCCTCCCTCGGTAGCGACTCGATCAAGCATTGCGCCCCGCATATGCGGCGTCCAATCCGATCATTATGTCATTACCACATATCTTCAATAACGTGCGCAACGTCATGAACACGACCTCCTCGCCGCACGAGACTTCGATTCGCGAAGCGATTGCGCGACTCTGCGCTCCCTTCGACGATGCCTATTGGCTTGCCAAAGACCGGGCGGGCGGCTTTCCAGACGATTTCTTTCAGGCCTTCGCGACATCCGGCTGGCTCGGCGTATGTATTCCGGAAACTTATGGCGGCGCTCAGCTTGGCATCACCGAGGCGGCCATCATGATGCAGACAATCGCGCAGTCTGGCGCTGGCCTTTCCGGCGCGTCGGCGCTGCACATGAACATTTTCGGCCTCAACCCGGTGGTGAAATTCGGGACCGCTGAGCAAAAAGCCCGCATGCTGCCGCCCCTGGTCGCCGGCCGCGATAGGGCGTGCTTTGCGGTCACCGAGCCCGATGCCGGGCTCGACACCCTCAACCTGAAAACCCGTGCCGAACGGACGCGCGATGGCTACATCGTGTCGGGCCAGAAAATCTGGATTTCCACAGCGCAAATCGCCACCAAGATGCTGCTCCTGGCGCGCACCACGCCGGCTGACCAAGTGGCGAAGCGCACTGAGGGCCTGAGCCTGTTCTACACTGACCTCGACCGGCGCTACATCGACGTGCGCGAGATCGAAAAAATGGGGCGTAAGGCTGTCGACTCCAATGAGCTCTTCATCGACGGCCTTCCGGTGCCGCTTGAGGATCGTATCGGCAAGGAGGGCAAGGGCTTCGAACTCATTCTCCACGGCATGAATCCGGAGCGGATCCTGATCGCTGTCGAGGCGGTAGGGCTTGGGCGCGCGGCACTCCTCAAGGCCGTTGGCTACGCGAGCGAGCGCGAAGTGTTCGGCCGGCCGATCGGGCGCAATCAGGCAATCCAGCATCCGCTCGCGTCGTGCTGGATGGAGCTGGAGGCGGCAAACCTGATGGCGTTCCGGGCGGCCGCGCTTTACGACGGAGGCGAGCCCTGCGGGGTGGAAGCCAATGCCGCGAAGTATCTCGCCGCCGAGGCCGCGTTCAAAACCTGCGAGACCGCCATCATGAGCCATGGCGGCATGGGCTATGCCAAGGAGTTCCACGTAGAACGCTATCTGCGGGAATCGCTGATCACACGAATCGCGCCCGTGACACCGCACATGATTCTGAATTTCATCGCCGAGAGGGCGCTGGGCCTACCTCGATCATATTGAAGCCTGCAAGCGGGAAAGGACCTGTCGCTGCGCGATGCGGGGTCGTCCGTCCCCGCGAAGGCGCGGAACGGCGACCCGATAGCCGCGGCAATCCTGCGGAATCTCGATATCGTTTCTCAGCTGCCGCCGAGGCCGAGCGCGGTCGCCATGATTCGAAACACTCGCGTGTTATCGATGCGGCCGTGGAACATGTCCGCTCCCGGCCCGCTCGCTGTCAGGATGACGTCATCCGCCGCGTGAACGCCACTATTGATGTTGAACGGCAGATTGCCCGAGCGGCGGACCGCTCCCCGCATGCTGCAGTATTTTTCGTTCGCTACGAAGTCCCCGTTCGGACCTGCAACCGCTGGGATGTTTTCTCCGTCGAGATACGGGCGGCCGGTGTCGCAATAGTCCGGAAATGCCCCGAAAACGAACGCGAGGCGCCGCGAGACATCGATTTTTTCGGGATAGCCTGCGGCATTCGGGGCAGGATAGTTTGGCACGGTCGAATTCTGATAAACGCCGAGACGCTCGCGAAGCTGCTGCCCCGGTCGGTCATCGTCATAAGTACCCACGATGGCCGTTGGGTGCCCGTGATCGGAGACGACGATAATCAGGGTGTCGTTCCGCGCGGCCGCAAACGCCTTGGCGACCTTCACGGCATTGTCGAGCATGATCGTATCGTAGACGGAGCGCTCCCAGTCCAGGGAGTGGCTGTATTTATCGATGCGCCCGGATTCGACCATCAGCACGAAGCCCTTGTCGTTCCTCGACAGGATATCGAGCGAGACGCGGACCTGGTCCGTCAGATCCGGCTGATCGGGAAATTCCGACACCGTGCCTTTCCCCAGGAAAAAGCGATCAAGCGCGCCGTCGATATTGCTGGTGTTGAACAGTCCGAGCAGCTTGCTTGAACCTCCCGCCGCAGCAAGCTCCGTCTTGGTGGAGACGAACTTATAACCGGCATCGGTGAACTTTTTGACGTAATCTATATTGTCCGTACGCTTTCCACTGCCCGATGTGGGGAGAAAATTGAGCGAACCGCCACCCATGATGACGTCGGGCTGCACGGAAAAGAACATCTTAACGATGTCGTCGTAATCGGCCCGCTGGCGGGTATGTGCCACCATTCCGGCAGGAGTGGCATCTTCGATTTCCGTGTTGGTGACCACGCCGACCGCCATATCGCGCATGCGTTTTACAATCTCCGCGATGGTTTCGACGCGGGGGTGCTGCAATGTATCTTTATTCCGAGCGCAATAGACGCCTATCGCGTTTACGCAGGTTTTGTGTCCAGTCGTATAGGCACTCATGCTGTTGGCGCTATCGGTCACAACGGAGTCGGTGCCGGAAGTAGAGACCAGCGCCATATGCGGCATATCGTCGATGGCAAGCTCACCCCCGTAGCGACCCTGGACAAGGCCCTTCGAGAGGATGCGGGCGGCAGTTCGATGAGCGATCGTCATTCCATCGCCAATGAACAGGATGACGTTTTTGGTTATGGCGCTCGGCGTATCGAAAACCTCCCAAGCCACGCTTGCCTTCGTCTCGCCCGAGATGGCTTCGACCACGTATTTGCCCGGCCTGGTCAGCACGGCATCGTGAATCCAAAAGGCCGAATAATCGCCACCATCCTCGCGCTCGATCACCGATGCGCTTTTGCCGGTGACCGACGCTGCGTCGGCCCCATTGATGCTGACGCGCACGGTTGCGGCGGGCGGTGCGCCGGGAAATTCGACCTTGAGGTCGAATTTAGAGCCGGACAGAATTTCGGCTCTATCCAACGGATAAATCGTCTGGGCTTGAGCGCCCGCAGTCGTGGCCAAAGACAGTGCTGTACTGAGAAAGATTGCTAGTTTTCGTCTCATCGCCGCACCTACGTCGATCAATTGAAAACAGGGCATCATCGGGAAAGAAGAAGGGCAGCAGCGCTTTCCTGCACCGATTGACGACCTGGTTGTCGTCGCGCAGGCAATCGAGCGCGCGATTTTGCTCTACAGCGCTGAGCGATCAATGCAACAAAATAGATCGGCTCTCCCTGTCGCCGCAAACACTAAATGCCCCGTGTACATATTTTGTGCAGGAGGTATTGCCGTTACGTGAAACGGATCAACTTGCACTCACAACAATTTCCACCAAATCGGGTGCACTGTCGTCGCGCCGTCATCTGAAAATCGCCGCGTCTTTGCGGTGCGCCCTGAAATTGAGAAGAACGACGGATGGGTTGTCGGTTCTGCGACAAGCCATCACGATTCATCGACCTGTCGCATAACTGTCGAACAGCTGTCAGGCGCGGCAGGCATCATCCGAAGTGCTTCGAAAGCTAGCTCACAAATCTTACTGATCCAGTGGCAACCGGAGACTGAGCGATAGCTGCGCATATCACGACCGACCCAGACGGCAAGCATCGATCTCCCCCGGACATGTCCGCGGGGGAGGCAATGAAAAATCATCGCTTGTTCACGCGTCGGCATGTGATGAAGGGAGGCGCGGCGGCCATAGCGGCTGCAACCGCAGCGCCCTCAGCCGCTGAAGTCGGTCCGCTTGATGGTCATCAAGCCGTGGTGACCGGGGTGGTGTTTGAGGATCTGTCGGGTTGCGGCAAGCGCCAGCCGGGCGATCCGGGAATTGCCGATGTGCTGGTAGCGAACGGTCGCCAAGTGGTGAGAACCGATAGCGACGGCCGATACATATTGCCGGTAGATGACGATACGATCATATTCGTGATCAAGCCCACGGGATACAGCATGCCCGTTGATCAGAGTGTCATGCTGCCCCGCTTCTATTACATTCATCGGCCAAGCGGGACGCCGGCGCATTTACGACTGCGCGAGCGCGGCATCGCGCCAACCGGTCGGCTGCCCGTCTCAGTTGACTTCGCGTTGAAAAAAATCGATGAACCGACCCGCTTCGACGTTATCTTGCT
>Ga0066395_10000083_pt1 | contig 32948 bp, 30 predicted proteins | sample PanSoiPlot1MoBio_FD_61218 | JGI IMG/M metagenome (GOLD analysis project Ga0066395, IMG submission 61218) | Tropical forest soil microbial communities from Panama analyzed to predict greenhouse gas emissions - Panama Soil Plot 1 MoBio | ecosystem: Environmental > Terrestrial > Soil > Tropical... | reverse complement strand
TCTGGTTCGTCCATTGCAGCTCGGGGCCTATGGGAATGATCGAACCTGCTGGCACATATAGCGGGATTGTTTCCAGCGGCGCAACTGCCGTGACTGTCCTTCCGCCGTTCTGTTTTGCGCCAGTCCAGAAGTCGTACCAGACTCTGCCGTCGGGTAGATAAACGGCCCGCGAACTCGCCCGGGCCTTTGTTACAGGATTCACCAGCAGTGCCGGTCCAAAGAAGAATTGGTCGGAAATGTCTAGGGCATTCCTGTCAGAGGGGAAGTCCATCACCAACGCTCTCATCGGGGTGTATCCCTCTGAGGTCGTGCGCCAGGCGATGGAGTAAATGTACGGCAGCAAGTGATAACGCAGATTGTCGTATCGCGTCAGGATTTCCTGCGCCTTTTGTCCGTACGACCACAACTCATTCGCCTTGCGTGCGCCGTGCGTGCGAAAAATCGGGCAGAAGGTGCCGTACTCGAACCAGCGGACATACAGCTCCTGGTAGGACGGATCATCAGGATTCCCGCCAAGAAAGCCGCCGATATCTGTTGTCCAGTAGGGCATACCGGACATGGAGTAATTAAGCCCGGCAGGGACTTGCCGGCGCAGCGTCTGAAAGCTCGGATAGATGTCCCCCGACCAGGCGATGGCTGAGTTTCGCTGCTGCCCCAGAAATGCTGAGCGCGTCAGAATCACCACACGCTGCTTGTCCGTGGTCGAGCGCTGTCCCTCGTACACAGCCTTCGTCTCGAACAGTGGATACATGTTGGCATAGCGGGAGCCGCTGCCCAGCGCCGTGTGCGCGCCATCGAGCATTGCGCCCTGCTCCTCGCCCCAGGGATCGAGAGGTTCCGATGCATCGAGCCACCAGCCATCAACGCCTTTGTCCCAGAGGCTGGCTTTCATCTGCTGCCAGAAGGTCGCGCGGGCATCCGGGTTGAAGGCATCGAACAGGCGGCTTCCACGGTCGAACATGGTGGCCTGTGTACGTCCTGCGGTGACGAAATAGTGGTTAGCCAGCATAAAATCGAAATTCACGCCTGGCGGCGTGTACAGCGGCCACTCGGAAAGAACGGAATGGACGTGCTGTTCGCGCAGTTGGCCGAGCATGTCGGCCGGATCGGGAAATTCCTTGGTGAATTCGTTTGCCCCCATGCGGGTCATCCAGTTGGCGTCGAGAACCAGCACGTCAAGAGGAATGTGTAGGCTTCGATACCTAGCCGCTGCGTCCAGAAATTCCTGCTGGTCTTCATACTTCCACCGCGACTGCCACAAACCGAATGCGAATTGAGGTAACAGCGGGGCGGAGCCCGTCAGACTGCGGTACTGTGCAATGATCCGGTCGAATTCGGGGCCGTAGATGAAGTAATAATCGACGGCGTCTGCGACTTCGGCCCGCAGTGCCAGTTTCGGCTGAAAGTGATTTTCATACCGACCCAGGGAAGCGTAGTTCCATAGCAAACCATAGCCGCGACTCGAAAGCAGAAATGGAATGCTGATGTTGGTGTTGTCCTGCATCAGCGGCAGGTCCGTTCCCCGTTGGTTAAGCAGGCCGCTCTGGTGCTGGCCAAGACCGTAGATGGCTTCGTCCTGGTTCAGGTCGAAGTAGGCGTCGGCGTGAAAGGTCTTCTCGCCATCCACAGAGGTAGATGTCAGGTAGCGGGGTGTCGGGGAAGGGGATTCGTGCACCAGCCGCTTTCCACTAGCGTCGTCATAAATGAGGTCTGCTGAATCGACCTCAGCGGTTATCCGCAGGCGCTTCGTGGCAATGCTGATGTACTTCGGAGTGTCTTCTGTGACGGCGAAGGAAACGGGCGGCCAGTCGGTCTCTGCAATCCATGGCCTCGGATATTGCACCGCCTCGGGCAGCCAAAAGACCACATGGACCATCGCTTCGCCGCAAAAGTGTACGCTCAGCACGCCGCGGCGTGTTTGAAAGTCAATGCCCTCGGAGGTCCGCGAGTAGCTCAGAATGGAATCAGACTTGACGGGTGTCTGCCCGCATAGCGAAGCAGCCAGGATTAGCACACAACCACAAAGAGCGGCAACGCGATGGGCGATCATCGGTTTGGAAAATGGTCGAGGATGTAGCAGAACAGTGTACGCGTCGCCAGGCAGAAACGAAGCGCTAGGCCTCTCAGTTTTGTTGTAAGCACGACGGGTGGAGGACACCTGCAGGCGCCCAGAAGGCGACGCCTATTACTCTGTTGCGCTTTAGCGCCGGAGGTAATGGCGGCGGATTTACTTCAGCGGCTAAAGCCGCAATTCAAAACTAGCCGAGAAATGCAGCGCCACCCCTTAAGCAAAACTGAAAATGTCCCAAGTCTACGAGCTGGCTTCTTGCGATCCGCTTTTTACCGTCTCAGGTTGCGACTTCGCGAAGAGAATCTCCGAGACCAGCAACAGCGCTCCGATAACAATGGCGCTGTCGGCGACATTGAAGTCCGGCCAGCTATAGCTGCCGAGATAGAAGTGCAGGAAGTCCACGACACGCCCGTCCATGACGCGGTCCCAGAGATTTCCCGCAGCTCCGCCGAGAATCAGCGACAGGCCGATCGTCGTGGTATTGATGGTGTGGCTGTTCTTCCACAGCAACACCGACACGATGATCAGCGCGATCAGCGAAAAGCCCACCAAGGCGGCAATCTTCCAAGGGAAAGACGAGTCGGCGAACAGTCCGAAGGCTGCGCCACGGTTCTCCACATGCGTAAGGTGAAACAGACCGGGAATCACCGTGAGGCTTTGGTGCAACGGAATGTAGCGGGCCACGGCCCACTTGGTTAGCCGGTCGAGCAGAATGACCGATACCGCAATCAGGAAGAAGTACTTACGCATGGAATCGTTGTTTAACACCGAACCGTTCACGGTGAAATCGAAGACCTTGAAGCGTCGCTGAGCCCTCATGCATAGGTTAGACGCATGCCAGCCGCCTGGGGAATCTGCCGACTGTCCCAGTTCTATCGCACCTCCGTGGCCTCCAGTTCCGCCAGCACCGGACGGCAGCGTTCGCAAACCGTCGGGTACGTCTCGTCTTCGCCCACATGAATCGAATAGTTCCAGCAGCGTTCACATTTCGCGCCCGGAGCTTTCCGCACCTCAATCTGTAAACCTGTGTCGCCATTCCCGGTGCTGTTCTTCTCGAGCACGGCATCTGAAACGATAAATAAGTACCGCAGTTGGTCGAGATGGCGTTCCAGCAGCGGATAAAGCGACTCCGGCGCCAGTATATGCAGTTGCGCTTCCAGGCTGCCGCCGATGCGCTTCTCGGTGCGCGCTACTTCCAGCGCCTTCAAGGCTTCGTCGCGGACGCGCAACAGGGAAGACCAGTCCGCGATCAGCCCAGCGGTGTCGAAGCCGGCGGGCACCGTCCCGGTCAGATCGCCCGGGGCGGGAAACAGCGTCAAATGCACGCTCTCGGCTTTGCCGGAAAACTTGGGCAGATACTCCCAGATTTCCTCGGCAGTGAAGCTCATCGTGGGGGCCAACAGCCGTACCAACCCATCGCCCAGCCGCCACAGTGCTGTCTGCGCCGCGCGCCGGGCGTGAGACTTCGGGGCCGAGGTGTATAGCCGGTCCTTCAACACATCGAAGTAAATGGCGCTCAGGTCGACAATGCAGAAGTCCTTCAACCGCTGATACGCCTTGTGGAATGTGAATGAGTCGTAGTGCTCCCTCACGTCGGCGGTGACTTTTGCTGCGCCCAGCAAGATGTACTGGTCGAGAGGCTGCATTTCGCCGAATGCGACGCTATCGCGGCCCGGGTCGAAGTCATCCAGGTTGCCGAGAATGTAACGAAACGTATTGCGAATCTTGCGATAGCTTTCGGCGATGCGCAGCATGATCTCGTCCGAGGCGATCACATCTTCGCGGAAGTCAACCGAGTTTACCCAGAGGCGGACAATTTCGGCACCGAGCTTCTCCGCCACTTCGACAGGATCTACGCCGTTTCCCAGGGACTTTGACATTGCACGTCCTTGCGGATCGAGCGTCCAACCGACGGTGCCACAGCCGCGATAAGGAGTTCCTCCCTTGGCTCCAACCGCGCACAGCAGGGAAGAGTGGAACCATCCGCGATGCTGGTCACCACCCTCAAGGTAATAATCTGCCGGCCACGGCAGTCCCGGTTCGTGTCCGAGCACCGCAGCCTGGCTGCAGCCCGATTCGAACCACACGTCGAGAATGTCCATCTCCTTGCGGAACTTGGAGCCCCCGCACTGTGCGCACTTTATGCCTGCTGGGACAATCTCCTCAGCCGGGCGCTTGTACCAGGCATCGGCGCCTTCGCGCGCGAACAACTCAACGACAGCGCGGTTGATGGCTTTGTCGTTCAAGAATTCTTTACAGCCCTCACATTGGAAGACCGCAATGGGCACACCCCACAGTCGCTGACGCGAGATGCACCAGTCCGGACGCGTGGCAATCATGTTGGAGATGCGATCTTCGCCCCAGGCTGGATCCCACTTCACCTTCTTAATCTCTTCGAGAGAGCGGCTGCGCAGCGTACCGCCCGGCAGCTTGCCTTCCATCGAGATGAACCACTGCTCGGTGGCGCGGAAGATGATGGGGTTGTGGCAACGCCAACAGTGCGGATAGGAGTGCTCGATCTTCTCGAAGCCTAGCAACACGCCGCGCTTTTTAAGCAGCTCGACGATGAGCGGGTTCGCCTTGAATACCTGCTGGCCGTCGTATTCGGGCAATCCGTTGCGCAGGATACCTGCGTCGTCAACGTTGCAGCTCAGGTCGATGCCGTACTTCACGCCGGTGAAGAAGTCGTCGGCGCCGTGTGCAGGCGCGGTGTGAACGGCTCCGGTGCCGGTGTCGAGAGTGACGTAGTCGCCAAGTACGCCCAGCACGGTGCGGTCCAAGAATGGATGTGCGAAGGTCGCATACTCCAGCGTCTTGCCAGGAAAGCTGGCGATCTCTTTGGCCGTACCAAGCCCGCACTTCTCGATAGTCTGCTGCGCCAGCGCCTTGGCCACGATGTAGATCCACTCGCCGGTATCGAGCGCTACGTATTCCGCATCGGGCGAGAAGGTCACCGCCATCGACGCTGGCAGCGTCCAGGGAGTCGTGGTCCAGATGATGGTGGCGACGTTCTTCATGCCCGCCAGCGCAGGACTGAGCTTTCCAGCGTCGCTGGTCAGGGGATAGCGAACCCAGACGCTCGGGCTGGTGTGGTTCTCGTACTCGACTTCGGCCTCGGCCAGCGCCGTCTTGTCGTGGATGCACCAGTACACCGACTTCAGGCCCTTGTAAACCAAGCCTTGCTCGTAAAACGAGAAGAACGTTTCGACCACGACGCTTTCGTACTGCGGCGTCATGGTCGAGTATGGGTTATCCCAACGCCCGAAAACACCTAAACGCTTGAACTGCTGGCGCTGCAGCTCGAGATATTTCTCGGCGTAGGCGCGGCAGGCGGCGCGCACCTGAAGCGGGTCCATCTCAAGCTTTTTGCGCCCCAGGTCGTTGTCCACCTTGATCTCGATAGGCAGTCCGTGGCAGTCCCAGCCCGGCACATAAGGAGAATCAAAACCCGCCATGGTCCGCACCTTGACAACGAAGTCCTTGAGTGTCTTGTTCAGTGCAGTACCCAGGTGAATCGGGCCGTTGGCGTAAGGCGGGCCATCATGCAGGACATAAATTGGCTTGCCCTTGTGCGTCGCTCGCAACCGCTCGTAAATGCGCATCGCCTCCCACTGTTCCAGCCGCTTGGGCTCGCGCTGCGGCAGGTTCGCCTTCATGGGGAAATCAGTTTTGGGCAGGTTCAGCGTGGACTTCAGGTCGAGCGGCACTCCGGGTATCTCCCCTTCCGATGGGTCACAAATTTGCTAAAAACCGCACCCTAGTCTTTTCATTATAGGGAGCGCACAAACCGCCGTCCAACAGCAGCTTGCGTACTTGCAGGGCTTTACTCCCGAGGTTCACCTCGGTTAATCTCAAAACATTGAGGAGCATCCAACTTCCCCCGCATCTAAGCTGGAGGAGTTGTTGTAGCAGCGGTAGTGCCATCTCCCAGCATTCGCAACCTTGTGTTTCCAGTCGGGTTTGAGAGGGCAGTGTCTCCCTGCCCGGGCTGGGCAGCTGGTTCCGTTGGCTCAACCGAATTTCCGATTCGACCCTGAGGATTCGATCGAAGATATGGCTGAACAAAGCACCCTTCCTCCAGTTCGCGAGGCGCCGCCGGCGCAGGACCTTAATTTCTTGCCTCCTCCGGAACTGGGCCAATCCGTCTGGCAGTCGTTGTCGGAAAATCTTCGCTCCTTTTGGAAGCCGGAAAAGCTTCCGCCGTTGCAGCTGACTTCCAAACCGGTCGAGGAACCCGGCCTGATGCTGCCAGACGAGTCGCTGTGGCAGTCGCTTAAACGCAATCTGCGCGAGACTCTGTCGCCTGAGAACCTGCCGCCTCTGCAACTCACCTCAAAGCCGATCGAGGACAACCGAATTCTGCGGCGCACGGACGCCGAGCGTTCGCTGTTCAGCTCGCTTCGCGAAAACATTAAGTTTGCCTTCTTTCCTGAAAAGCTGCCTCCGCTCCAAGTCAGCTCCAAGCCGATTCGCGTAAAGAGCATCTGGGGCGCCTACGATTACAAGCAGGAAGGCGCAGGCGTATCGCTGGTTGTGCACGTGGTGCTGATCGGGGGCCTTATCGGCCTGTCGATTCTGACCAGCCGCACCGTCAAGCTGAACAACCAGGCCCAGAGCATGATGACGTTAACCGATGCCGATGTTCCGCCCGAGCTGCCAATGACGACCAAGAAAGGTCAGTCGATGGGCGGAGGGGGTGGCGGTGGCGATCGCGACAAGATCGAGGCTCCCAAAGGCAAGCTGCCCAAAGCTTCTATGGAGCAGTTGGCGCCGCCTGCGGTCGTAATTCGTAACGACAATCCGAAGTTGCCGGTAGAGCCTACGGTGGTCGTGCCTCCCGAGATCAAGCTGGCCGCCAACATGCCGAATCTCGGCGATCCTCTCTCGCGCATTCCTCTGGGTCCAGCATCGAACGGCACCGGTAGTGGCGGAGGAATTGGTTCGGGCAGCGGCGGCGGAGTCGGGTCAGGTAGTGGCCCAGGCGTTGGTCCCGGACACGGCGGTGGATACGGTGGTGGTGCGTTCCGCGTAGGTAACGGCGTTTCTGCGCCGCGAGCATTAGAGACCCCAGACCCGGAGTACTCGGAAGAAGCCCGGAAAGCCAAGTATCAGGGAGTGGTCGTTCTCTGGTTGATCGTCGGTCCGGACGGCAAGCCGCGCGACATCCGAGTGAGCCGTCCCTTGGGCATGGGCCTCGATCAGAAAGCCATCGAAGCGGTACAGCGGTGGCGTTTTGAGCCTGCCATGAAGGACGGCCGGCCGGTTGCCGTACAGATCAACGTAGAGGTTAATTTCAGGCTGTATTGAGCTGAAAACAAACGGCATATGAGATTCAGAGGAAGAGGCTTAACTCCCTTCCGTTTGGCTTCTAGCCTGCTCCATCTATATTTCCTTCATACACTCGGCGCCTCGGCGGAGCGCTGCTTCGATGCTGGGGCAGAGATTCTCTGCGCCGACGTGGCGATCGAATGCCGCCTGCTTCATGAGCTGGCGCGGCTGAGGCGGGGCTCCGCAGAAAAGCAGGGCACGGCCGGAATTGTGAAGCTTCTCGGCGAGATCTTCCAGCACTTTGAGGCCGGTGGCATCGATGGCTGTCATGTTCCGGAGCCTCACAATGACTACCGGCGGAAGATCGTCTAGCTGCTCGCTCAGCAGGTCGAGCTTGTCGGTGGCGCCGAACAGAAATGGCCCATGGATGCGAAACACGCGCACATAATCGGGAATGTCCTTGTCTTGCAAAATGTGTGCTCGACCCGCTTCCACATAGTCGTCGGTGACCTCGGCGGTGATGCCGGCCGCGAGGTCCGCCAAAAAATCCTGAAGCGTGTAGTTCCTCAGGCAGAGCACAGACTTAGGCAACCACTGTTCCATCGAACCTGACCAAACTTCTCTGAGGAGGTCTTAATTTTACGGGATTGCGACTGCAGTCAGGGCGATTGATCACAGCGTCTTGAGGAAAGCCTTAGCTCTTTCCAATTCCGGAAATAACTTTTCTTCTGCCTGAAAGTCCTTTCCATGCACGCAGCGCCTGCTGCCTCGAAGCTTTACCGGATGTTTGAGGTGCAGCATCTCGTGATAAACGATGTACTCCAACGCATATTTCGGCACCCGCGGATGATCAAACACGCGGCTGACTACAATGGCGTTGTGGGACGGATCGTAATGCGCCAGACTCGAGCGCGACTTGATCTGGCTCCACGTCATCTGCGGACGCCCCAACAGTCCGTGGAAAAACCGGCGGTTCAGGTCCTCGAAAATCTCCTCCAGGTGATACACCGAACCGTTGGGAGAGGTGATGCGCTTGCGCCCGCGCACCTGCCGCACGAGATGCGCTTTGGCGCTGACCTCATGGCTTGTGACGTAGCGCCGATACTGTGCGACATGCTTCTTCTCAATCTGCTTGCGGAAGATTTTGGCGAGCAGTATGTGGGCGATGGACTCCAGCACCCGCTCCGGCGCTCCTTCCAGCAGGTCGGAGAGACGTATGTGCAGCTTGCCCTGGCGCATGCGGATGGTATTGTTGACGTTGGCGAAGGGATAGAACTCCACCCGCATCTCAGGCACAGGAATCCCAGGCCGGAGTTCCCGGTAACTGCAGTGAAAGATTTCTGTGAGTTTGGCCCGCAAGGTAGGACTAACGTATCACGCTGGTGTGTGGAAACCGATTAATCCTTGCGCTCCGAGTAAACCTTGGTCAGCTTCTTTTCGGCCGCCAGTTTGTTCTGCTCATCTAGGGTCTCGCGCGCGCTCTTGCCGTTGTCCGCCACGGTGTCATTCGCATTGGCAAGAATGAAGGAGAATTGCTCCAACTGTTCCGGCGGGGTTTTTTCTTTCAGCTGACGCAGCTTTAACTGCCATTCGCTATCGGCCTCGATAACCAGCTTCAGGCCCTTGCGCATGTCGGCCGCGTGCGAACCGTACATCTCGATGTTGTCGTCGATCTCGTCCATGATGGCGATAAAGTCCTGCAGGATGTCGTGGACTTCCTTTGTCTTGCTCGGGCCTTCGGCAGCCGCGGACTCGATATTAAACATCCGCTCGCGGTTGAACTTGACGAGCAGCTCCAGCCGCTTGCTGGGATAATCGGCCGCCTCCCGCATCTGGTCCACTTCGGCGTCAGTGAGGGGGTCGCGGTCGCGGCGCTGTGCCGTCGAGGGAGGCGCAAGGCTTCCCAGAACCAGACAGGCTGCAAGCAATCGGGTTAGAAACGTCATTGCGACTTGTCCTTCGGCTCGGTCTTTTGGCCGGGCTCAGCTTTTTCGCCGAACATCCTGGCCAGCAAATTAGCGCGCAATTCTTCCAGTTGCTGTACGGTCTTCTCCACCGGCGGACGATCGTCGACATTCAACGATTGCCCGATGTCGTGCATCCGGTGCTGCAGCTTGCGCAGGTCAATCTCCGTCTGCTTCAGCTTTTTGTTCATCGTAGTGGCTGCTGTCGTGGCGCGTTGAGCGTAGGTGAAAACTTCGCGGATCGACGCCTCGGCATTCTCGACATCGCCATCGGTATAGAGCCGATTGGCCTGCTCAAGTTGCTGGTGAGCGTATTCCAGTGAGAGCGTAACCCGATCCCCGCCCTGGGCCGCATCTGCGCGTTCCTTCAGATTCGAGGCAGCTTGCGGCGTCGCCTGTGCGCACAAGCTCATAGTAAAGAGAGTCAGGAACGCGAAACCCAAGTTTCCGCAGCGCATGGCTACTTTTTCTCGCCGTATTTGCTGGCGTTTCCCGGATCGATCGCGATCAGTCGATGCCGGGCTTGCCATTCCTGATCGGGCAATTTGCCGCCATCCACAGCCAGAAATTGCTTGTAATTTTCTATCGCTTTTGGCCTGTTCTTCAAGTTGTCATATGAGGTGGCGCGCAGAAAGTAGGTTGCCGGGCTGTCCGGGATGTACTTCGCCCGCTCGTCAAGCGAACTAATGGCCAGCTCATAATTCTTGTTTTCCGATGCCACGATGGCGAGGTTACCGTACACGTCCGCCATATCAGGCTTCAGTTTGACCGCGGTCAACAACTCATCCTGCGACTCTGGATAGCGTTTCTGCGCCATCAATAGCGAGCCCAGGGCGAAGTGTGCTTCGGCATCCAGCGGCATACCTTTCACGGCGAGACGCAGTTGCTCTTCGGCGGCGGTGTAATTGCCGGCTCTCACATAGATCGTGCCGAGCTCCAAGGCGGCTTTTGGGTCCCGGTTCGAGTCGGACTTCCCGGCGCCCAGAGCCGTTTCCGCCTCCTCCTGTTTGCCTTCCGCTGCCAGCACGCGGCCCAATTGGGTACGCGCATTGGGGTTGTTTGGATCGAGCTCCAGGAGCTTTTTTAGCTGTGTTTCGGCCTCGGGAAGTTTGCGCTGCTGCGAATATAGGTTCGCCAGACCGGCGATCGCATCTTTATCTTTGGCATCGAGCGCCGCCGCAGCCTGATATTCCCGCGCTGCTTCTTCCAGCTTGCCCTGGCGTTCCAGGAGGGCTCCCGCCGAGAGGTGCGGTTCCGGGTCTTTGGGATTGAGCTTCGCCGCTTGTGCATAGGCCGTCAGGGCCTGCTGCGGATCCATCGATTCCTCTACCAACCCCAGAGACTGCCAAGCGCGGGCGCGTCCCTCGTCCACTTGTGCGGTGGGCGTGAGTTGCGTTGCCGCCTTTAGGTACTTTGCGGCCTCTTGCTTGTTGCCCTGCTTGGCGAGAACAATTCCGAGGTTCAGGTTCGACTCGAACACATCCGGCTTGGCGATTACCGAGTTGCGATAAGCTGCCATGGCCCCTTCCGGGTTTTTTGTAGCGTCGCACACGAAACCCAGGTCAAACCACGCCCGGTAATCGTCCGGACGTGCCGCGACCGCTTTTTGCAGCAGGACTTCCGCGCTGCGGTAGTCCTGTTTCTGGAGCGCCATCTCCGCCTCCCGCAGTTCGGGAGAGACTGCATCTTCGTCGACAGCGACCTGGTGATGGCGAACTGTCGTCCCGCTCTGTTGGCTGGTGCCCAGCCGTACAGAGCCCAGCATGAACATCAGAATCAGCGCGAACCCAGTTTTTGATTCACTACTCATGCGGCCTTAGATTTCCGTCAGATAAGATGCGCGACAGCCATTGCCCGGTGTGCGATTGCAGGACTTTGGCAATCTCCTCAGGCGTTCCCGTCGCCACCACCTGCCCGCCCTGCCAGCCCCCTTCGGGACCGAGGTCGATCACCCAGTCGGCGGTCTTGACCACGTCAAGATTGTGTTCGATGACGAGAATCGTTCCGCCCGCCTCAATCAAGCGGCGAAACGCCGCCAGCAACTTGCTCACGTCATCGAAGTGCAACCCTGTCGTGGGCTCGTCGAAGATATAGAGAATGCGCGGATGCCGCCGATTGCGTTCGGCCTGTGTGCTGGCGAAGTCGCGCTGCTTTGGTTGCAGGTGCGCGGCCAGTTTCATGCGCTGCGCCTCGCCGCCGGAAAGCGTTGTTGCCGATTGCCCCAGCCGCAAATAGCCAAGGCCCACTTCATCGAGCACACGCAGCTTCTCCACGATCTTCGGCACCCCGGAGAAGAAGTGCAGCGCACTCTTTATCGTCAGCTCCAGCACTTCGTGAATGTTTTTGCCGTGATAGCGAATCTCCAGCACTTCGGGCTTGTAGCGCTCACCCTTGCACTCCTCGCAAATCAGTTCCACATCGGCGAGGAACTGCATTTCGACGGTTACCGTGCCATCGCCCTGGCAAACATCGCAACGGCCGCCGGGAATGTTGAACGAGAAATGCCCGGCGGTGTACCCGCGCTTTTGCGCCTCGGGCTGGGAAGCGAACAACTCGCGGATGGCATCGAACGCCTTGATATACGTCACCGGATTCGAGCGCGGTGTCCGTCCAATCGGCGATTGGTCCACCAGCACCACCTCATCGATCCATTCGCCGCCTTCCACCAAATCGACCTCGGCCCGAGGAGTGCCGCTAACCTGACCTTTTTCCGCCGCCAGCGCGTTGTAAAGCACATCGTGCACCAGGGTCGATTTGCCCGAGCCCGAAACGCCGGTTATCGCCACCAGCATGCCTAGTGGAATCGTTACATCAACCTTCTTAAGATTGTGCGCACGCGCTCCCCATAGCCGAATCGTCCGTCCGTTTCCGCTCCGACGGGTGGGAGGCATCGGGATGCGAAGTTCGTTCTTGAGATAGCGACCTGTCAGAGACGCCGGATTATTCAAGATCTCATCGTAGGAGCCACTGGCGATGACCTTGCCGCCGTTCTCGCCCGCTCCCGGGCCTAGGTCCACAACGTGATCGGCATGGCGCATGATTTCCGCGTCGTGCTCGACCACAAGCACGGTATTGCCGAGGTCGCGCAGGTTTTGCAGGATTTTGATCAGCCGGTTGGTGTCACGGCTGTGCAGCCCGATCGAAGGCTCATCGAGCACATAGAGCGTGCCCACCAGCCGAGAACCGAGCGACGTCGCCAGTTGAATCCGCTGGGCCTCGCCACCAGACAGCGTGGAAGCCAGCCGGTCCAGCGACAGGTACTCGAGCCCAACTTCGTTCATGAAGCGCAGTCGATCTCGAATCTCCACCAACAGCCGTTCGGCGATGTCGGCCTCTTCGCGCGTAAGTTGTAACTGGGCGAAGAATTTGGTTGCGTCCTCCACCGTCATCGACGACACCTGACAGATGTCTTTGCCCCCTACTTTCACCTGGCGTGCTTCCAATCGCAGGCGCAGGCCGCCGCAATCCGGACATTCCGAATACCCGCGATACCGGCTCAGAAAGACTCGGACGTGCAGCTTGTACTTCTTGCGCTCCAGGTAATCGAAGAAGCCGCGCACGCCCCACCATTTCCCATCGCCTTTCAGGATGTAATTCTGCTGTTCGCTGGTGAGATCCTGCCAAGGCACATCCAGAGGAATGCCTGCTGCCCGAGCGTAACGCTTCATCTCCGTGGCTAGCGACTTGTACTTCGGTTTCGTCCACGGTTCAATGACGCCCTCTGACAGCGTAAGAGTCTTGTTGGGGATCACCAGGTTGAGATCGAAATCAATAGTGTTGCCGAATCCCTGGCACTTGGGACAGGCGCCATACGGATTGTTGAAGGAAAACAGCCGCGGCTCCGGTTCGTCATATCGCGTGCCGTCGTTCTTGCACTCAAAGCGCTGCGAAAAGCGGAAGCGCTGCACTGGTTCTTCATCGCGGGGCGAGGTTTCGAAGATCACTTCGCCCGCCTCGCGATAGCCCTGCTCGACGGCATCCACCAAACGCGAACGAATGTCAGGCGCGATCACAATTCGATCGATGACCACGTAAACCGGCTCGGCAAAATTCACTTCCAGCACGGCTTCCGGCGCGGAGAGATCAATGACCGCCCCGTTCTGGTAGAGGCGCAGGAAACCGCGCGTCCGCAGCTCCGTCAAGCGAGCCTTCAGCAGGGAATCGTCGGCCGGAGCGGCTTTCTTCTTTTTCGCCGGCCGCCGCCCCTTTGCGCTTTCCGGCTCCAAGGCTGCAGGCAGGGAACGCAGCGGAAATAGCACCTGCAATCGGGTCCCGTCATGTAGTGCCATCATCCGGTCAGCCACTTCGTCCACCGTGTCCTTGCGGATCTGGCGCCCACACCTGGCGCAATAGGTCCGTCCAATGCGGGCGTACAGCAGCCTGAGGTAGTCGTAGATTTCCGTAGCTGTGGCGACGGTCGAGCGCGGGTTGCGGGTCGTGTTCTTTTGCCGGATGGCAACGGCCGGAGCGATCCCTTCGATGATATCGGCATCCGGCTTCTCAATCCGCTCCAGAAACTGGCGGGCATACGCCGAGAGCGACTCGACGTAGCGGCGCTGGCCTTCCGCATAGATTGTGTCGAACGCCAGCGACGACTTTCCCGACCCCGATACGCCGGTCACCACCGTCAGGGTATTGTGCGGGATGTCCAGATCAATGCTTTTGAGGTTATGGACGCGTGCGCCCCGAACTACGATGCTGTCGTTCGACATGAGCCCCAGGATTCAGCAGCCACCCGGCCCGGCGTGAAGCCCATCCCCACAGAAGGCGTCAGACTCGACTGCTGAAACCTTTGATTATAGCCGTTCGTTGGATGCCTGGCGCGAGGCAGCTCCAATGCGGCATTGGATCGCAAAAGCCACGCGAAAAAATCCGCAAGGCCAGTTTGCTTGGGCCTCAACTGCTCGTAGTGGTACATCCTCCACTGTGTGCGCTTGTGGAATCGCGACTCTTGCTGGTTCTGCACTCAGATCCGCTCGAAAGCAGCCGTTTCAACGAACCCGAGATGCGTTCCGCCGCGCCTGCGTTGCTGCTCTACGTCACGCCCACAGCCGCTCAAAACTGCCTCTCTGGGTGGAGTCAGCAACTCGGATACTCTAGTCGTCTGTGACCCCAACGGGAACGTCCCGGTACTGCCTGAGCCAACTTCGCTGTTGCTGATCGCTTCGGGCATTGCGTTTCTCGCGCGGAACCTTCAGAAGGCCTGATCGTTAGACAAAAGCGCTTCTTAAGAAAGGCGAGTGACGGGTAGGTCGCCTTTTTTGTCTTTTGAATGGCCCCGGTTACCGCGCGAAATACAGCAGAGCAAACACGTAGAGCCAGAGCACGCCCATGAAGTGCCAGTACCAGGCCGTCACATCCACCACAATCCTTCGTGTTTCCGGCGGGCGATCGATCCACGATGTTATCCCGGCGTAGAGCAGCGCCAGGATTCCACCCAAAAGATGGGCCGCATGCACTCCGGTGAGGATGAAGAAAAACGACAGGCTGATGTTGGGCTCCGGATTGTGGTAGCCCCTGCGTAGCGTCTCCCAGGCTGTGTACTGGCCGGCAAGGAACGCCAATCCCATCGCGATCGTCGCCCATAGCCAGGGAAGCGAACGGTTGCGGGCAACCTGAATCCCCGGGATGTCGGCTATGGGAGCAAGAACAACGTCTTCCTCGGCACGCCGACGTGCCACTTCGAGAGTGCCGCTGCTCAGCAGGAGAATGCAGGTATTTACCAGCAACAGCCCAACCGGCAGTATGGTTGGCACCCAATTGCTGGTGTACTCGTTGCGCGCTGCATCCCAAACCACCCCTGCCTTGCGCACCACGTAAGCCGTGGTGAAAGAAACGAAGATCATCAGGACGGATGCAAGCAGGAAGCCAACCAGCATGCGGTAGCGGCGCAAGCGCTCGCGATAGTTGGGGAACTCATCGCCTCCCCCGCGCCCGCCCGAGCCCCCATCACCACGCGGCCATTGGTCCGTTGGCCCGCGTCCCCCTCCGCCATGCATTGGCTTGGCTGCGGGAGGCGCCGCTTTAAATTTTAGGAATGCCATACAGCACCGCCGGACGGACCCACATCACCGACATCTGTGACCTATGATGCGCGTGGCTCGCAGACTTTTCAACCGCGCAAAACCCCTCATTATTCAGAGGAAATCACCGTAATTCATTCTCTCGAGATTGCCCTCTTTTGGGGCCCAGCGCTAGGCTCCAAGGAGTGAGACGTCGCTTGCTCGCAATCCTGCTCGTGGCCGGTGTGATCTATGCCTGCGACTATCTGGTGCTGCGCCTTCGCATGGCCAGCAATCGCAATGCGTTCGGCAGCGTCACCCGGAACGTCTACTACTCGGTGAAGCTGAAGAACGGCAAAACCGAGTTCGACTACGGCGGGCAGCAAGCCTTCGAATGCCCCAATTCGCTGCTGCCGCAATACTGGGAGAAGCCCTGTTGGCTGGCCCGACGGCAAAAGGATCAGCAGATCAATATTGACTCCGGAAATCCTAACAACCCCAGCCTGTTCTGAGTTTGCCCATCAGGCCTCTGCGCCTGCACACGAATGATGTTCTTCGTGCTTGCGCAATTGCCTTACTATCCTTCATCTTGGACACATGTCACGCCATAAGCCTGTCCCCGGCCACGAGGTGCAGCAACGTGTTTACGGTCACAACTGTTTCGGATGCGGCCCCGCCAATGACTGCGGTCTCAAGCTGGAATTTCACCTCAACGAAGACCACAAGCGCTTCGTCTGCGAATTCGTGCTGGCGCAGCGCTTCGAGGGACCACCCTCGCACGCGCATGGCGGCATCATCGCCACCATCCTTGACGAAGCCATGGGCAAGGTGAGTAAGCTGCGCGGCATCATCGCCGTTACCGGAACTATGCAGGTGAACTACATCCGCCCCGTACCGCTGGCGGAGCAGCTCGTCACCGAGGGCTGGGAAGTGGGTATCAACGGTCGCGAGCACTTCCGCGCTGCCGAAATCCGCAATCCCCAGGGCGAGATCCTGGCCACCAGCACAGGTACTTTCATCGAAGTCGATCCCGCTCGCATGTGGGCAAAATTCCTTAACGAACAGCAGGCCGATGCGACGTAAGTAGGAAAGAACCAAGCCAAATGCTGGGGTTACGCCCTGCTTCTCGCCGCGTTAAAATAGAATTTCAGTCACGACGGGGTGATCGCTCCCGCCCGCAGGAACACAGCTTGCCGGGCCTCTCAGCCGCGATCAGGGAAGAAGGACCTATGTCGGAAAACAACGGAACCAGCACCAGCCTGCGCCTCAAGGTCGGTCTCGCCGAGATGCTCAAGGGCGGCGTCATCATGGACGTCATGTCGGTCGAGCAGGCCGAAGTCGCCGAAAAAGCCGGCGCCGTCGCGGTCATGGCTCTCGAGCGCGTGCCCGCTATCATCCGCGCCGAAGGCGGCGTCTCGCGCATGGCGAATCCCAAGCTCATCAAACAGATTATGAGCACCGTGTCCATTCCCGTTATGGCCAAATGTCGCATCGGCCACTTCGCCGAGGCGCAGATACTACAGGAAATCGGCGTGGACTATATCGACGAGTCCGAGGTGCTCACCCCTGCCGACGAAGAACACCACGTTGACAAGCACGCCTTCACCACACCCTTCGTGTGCGGTGCTCGCAACTTGGGCGAAGCACTGCGTCGCATCGCCGAAGGCGCGGCGATGATCCGCACCAAGGGCGAAGCCGGCACCGGAGACGTCATCCACGCCGTCAAGCACATGCGCCAGATCCTGAAAGAGATGAAGCAACTTACCGTGATGAGCGAGCAGGAACTCTATGCTGCTGCCAAGAACCATCAGGCACCTTACGAGCTCATCAAGATGGTCGCCAGGGAAGGGAAGCTGCCCGTCCCGAACTTCTCTGCCGGAGGCATTGCCACGCCAGCTGATGCGGCACTCATCATGCAAATCGGCGCCGAGGCGGTGTTCGTCGGCTCAGGAATCTTCATGAAAGGCGGAGTCACTCCCCTGGACCTGAAAGACAAAGCCGAGCGCGAAGAAGCTGAAGCACGCGCACGCGCGATCGTCGTCGCGACAACTCACTTTAGTGATCCGAAGGTCCTCGCCGAAGTTAGCGAACAGGTGTCGGGCGCGATGAAGGGTTTGGCTGTCTCAGCCCTCGAGGAGAAGGACCTGCTGCAGACGCGGGGGTGGTAGCGCAGAGCCGTCAGCCATCAGCGTTCAGTGCGGGCGCGACCTGGTCGTGCCCGTCGTAGCCGCGCGATAGCTTTGAGGTCCCTAAAGACTGTTCCTAGGTATACGTCAGCCCGCTGCCACGTTGTCGCCGAGCGCCGGTTGTGCGCGAGGCGAGCCCGAGGACGGTATATCTTAGCCAGCACCGAGGCAAACCGGAGTGGTGGGTTGACGAGCTATTGAACCCACGAGTCGGCTTCAGCCGACACTCTTCCGTGAGAGCGTCCGGCCGAGTCGAGATCGGCTTCGGTTAATCTAAATACCCTGAAGATGAATATCGGCGTATTAGCTCTGCAGGGCGATTTCGACGCCCACCGCCGCCGCCTCGAAGAACTTGGGGCGAAGGTCGTCCTCGTCCGCAAACCCGAGCAACTCGACGAAATCGACGGCCTCATCATCCCGGGCGGCGAATCCAGTACCTTTCTGAAACTCCTTGGCGAAAAAGGTTTCCAGAAACTCAATCGCTTCGTTCATACCAAGCCAACCTTTGGAACCTGCGCCGGCGCGATTCTTCTGGCGAAACGCGTAACAAATCCCGACCAGCCGGGCCTGAATGCTCTCGATATCACCGTCGAGCGTAACGCCTATGGCCGCCAGATCGATTCAACCATCCTCGAAGCCCAATCGAAGCTCGGCGAGCAGCCGCTGGAGATGGTCTTCATCCGCGCCCCGCGCATCGAACAGATTGGCCAAGGCGTCGAGGTTCTTGCGAAACGCGGCGAAGACCCGGTACTGGTTCGGAAGGGAAGAGTTATGGCCGCGACCTTTCATCCTGAGCTGTCGAATGACACCCGCGTGCACGCCGAATTCTTGAAGCTGGTGAAAAACGGCACGAAGTCGTAGCTTTCAGAGGGCACGGCTTCAGGCGTGCCACGCAACGCTTCTTCTTATTACTGTTATCAAGGGGGCTTTAGCCCGCGAGGGATCTGCTTTCCCTAAAGGAATTTAATAATGTCCATCTACGACTTCTCCGCCAAACTCAACAACGGCGACGACAAGAGTCTCGGTGACTATCGCGGCAAGGTCCTGCTCATCGTCAACACCGCCAGCCAGTGCGGCTTCACGCCGCAATACGAGGGCCTGCAAGACCTCTACACGAAATACCACGGCAAAGGCCTGGAAGTCCTCGGCTTTCCATGCAATCAGTTCGGCCACCAGGAACCCGGTAGCGACGAACAGATCAAATCGTTCTGCGACTTGAGCTACGGCGTGACCTTCCCGCTGTTTTCGAAGATCGAAGTCAACGGCGACGGCGCGCATCCCCTCTACAGGTTCTTGAAGAACAAGAAGGGCGGCCTGCTGGGCGACGCCATCAAGTGGAACTTCACCAAGTTCCTGGTAGACAAGCAGGGAAGTGTTGTCGAGCGCTTCGCCCCGACAACTACGCCGGAAAAGATCTCTTCCGACATCGAGCGCGAACTGGCGAAATAACAAGAGTTTCAGCCAGGCATCTTCACGGATTGTTTTTAAAGATTTCTGCTCCGGCGTAATCTGCGTTCGTTGGCGTCAATCCGCGGTTGATTTGTTCCTCCTTCATGCCCGAAGCCTGCCGTGAGCGAAGTCGAAGGGTGCCTCGGTGGTGAATACTCGCTATACTTGAACAACAGAGGATGGTTGTGAGTTCGCAGCAAAAGACCTTTTACATCGAAACCTTCGGTTGCCAGATGAACTTCCACGATTCGGAAAAAGTCGTGGGCACGCTTATCACCGAGGGCTACCGCCAGGTGGAGCGAGAAGAGGAGGCCGACCTCATCGTGTACAACACCTGCTCCATCCGTGACAAAGCCGAGCAGAAGGTCTTTCACCGTTTGGCAGACTTCAAGGCGCTGCACAAGCAAGGCAAGCGATTCGCCGTTTTAGGCTGTGTGGCCCAACAGGAAGGCGAAAAGATCTTCGAGCGTGCCCCTTTCGTCTCGCTGGTGGCCGGTTCGGCTTCGTACCGCAACCTGCCCAGCATGCTGGTCAAGATCGAGTCGGGCGAGTCGCGCGTAACTGGTCTTGATGACCGCCAGACCGACCAGACCTTCGACACCGAGTTCACAGCGCGCAGCAATCCGCATCGCGGCTACATCACCATTATCGAAGGCTGCGACAAGTTCTGCGCCTACTGCGTGGTGCCGTACACCCGCGGCAAAGAGCGCAGCCGCACCTCTGACTCGGTGCTGGCAGAGGCGCGCCGCATGGCCGACGCCGGCTACACCGATGTGCAATTGCTCGGCCAGAACGTAAACTCCTACGCCGATCCCTCGCATAAAAAGAGCTTCGCCGAGTTGCTGGGCGCCGTGGGAGAAATTCCGGGCATTCGCCGGGTGCGCTTTACAACTTCGCATCCGCGGGACTTTACGAAGGACATTGTTGATGCTATCGACGCCGTTCCCACGCTCTGCGACCACGTGCATCTGCCGGTGCAGAGCGGCTCGTCCCGCGTGCTCGATGCCATGTTTCGCGAGTATACCCGCGAGCAATACCTGGAGCGTATCGCCTGGATGAAAGAGGCGAATAGAGAAATCAGCATGACCACCGACATCATCGTGGGCTTCCCGGGCGAGACCGAAGAGGAATTCCGCGAGACACTGACTTTGTTAACCGAGGTCGGATACGACGGGGTCTTCTCGTTCAAGTACTCGCCCCGCCCCAACACTCCGGCATTGCAATACGCGGACTCCATCCCTGACGCTGAAAAGTCCCGCCGCCTGCAAATCCTGCAGGACCACCAGCGCGAAATTCAGCGCGCCAGCTACCACCGCCACGTTGGGCAGACGCTGGAAGTCATGGTGGAAGGGAAGAACCCGGCCCGCGGTCAGGTGGTAGGACGCACTTCCCAGAACAAAACGTTGAACTTCATGGTCAACGGGAGGTCCGAACCGAGCCTCGGAGAATACGTACAGGTCCTGGTGACGCAGTCGTTCCCCAATAGCCTGCTGGGTGAGTTGGCCGGATAGCCCAAACGGCCCGAAGGCGGTACGGTTTGAGCGGTCGCGCCAGGTTTGCGTTCTTCTCTTGGGCGATGACTTGGGCACAAAGGCGATCGGCGGGATCTTGGCTGACTGCTAAGCGCTTTGTCCCTGTACTCCCTGCCTCCGTGGTGAAGAATCGTTGAAACATTTTCCCCACTTGCGCAACCCTTAGCCTCTGGCGTATCACTAAACATTCGGAGGACCCACGATGGAAGTTGAGATGAAAATCCGCGGTTTGATGATGGACCCGGTCACCAACATGCCCATCGTGATCCTGAAAGAGACCGGCTCGGAGACGGTTCTGCCGATCTGGGTCGGTATCTACGAAGCTAACGCCATCGCGCTCGAAATCGAAAAGGTCAGCACACCGCGCCCTATGACGCACGACCTGCTGCGCAACCTGCTGATCGGCCTGGAAGCCACTGTCCGCAAGGTTGTCGTGACCGAGCTTCGCGAGGACACCTTCTACGCCGTGATCTGGCTAGACCGCGGTGGGGAAATCATCAGCATCGACTCCCGTCCGTCCGACGCCATCGCCTTGGCGCTCCGCATGGATTGCCCCATCTTTGTGGAGGACGAGGTTCTCAAGAGCAGCAAACAAGCCGCCAGCGCCATCGATCGGGTCACCTCCGACGACCTGCGCAAGTGGCTGGAAAACCTCGGTGAAGACGACATGGGTCACTACAAGATGTAGCTCGTGCCTGATCCCGCCGAACAGCTCCAACGGCTGTATCTCGAAGGATTTGACCTGCAATTCTTCGAGCGCTACCCGAACACTATTGGGGTGCTCCGAGATGGTTGCATTGTCCTGCTGAGGTCAACTCCCAATGGGCTAGAAATGATTGGTATCCCCGGCTGGCGCATGGGAGAACTCATGGGCGTCTTGCTGGAGAAAGACGGCCGCCCGGTCTTCCAGGCCAAATCCGAGATCGTGGAAGCCACCCCCGAGCGCCTCGAAACCCTTCGCAGATTTCGCCAAGATCTGGAGCGGCTGCTGCAAACAGTCAGCTAGGCCGGGGATTGTAGGGATACTTCAGAAATGGGCAAACCAAGTGAAATTGCGGCATGCAGTCTGGGCCGGGGCGCATTGCAGCAGGCTTTCACTGGAGTTTACATAATATCTCTTATCGGACATAACTAATCCACGGCGCACTACTCCAACAGCACCACTTTCGGATGAAACAAACTGCCCGCCACGCGGCTGGCCAGGCATACCAAATCCGACTGCCCGGCAAAGACCTTCACCCACTTCGCGGCGGAAAACTCAGCCAGATTGACCGTCCGCCCGTAACGGATCCTTCCCACTGTTTCGTCGTCCGCCGTCACACTCGGAACGCCCGGCAGAACGCGTCGCAAATGAAACAACAAGCTGTCGCGTTCGCCTCCTGTGGCCGCACCAGCGATCTGATCCAAACTGTGGGCATCGGACAGCCCAAACTCTGCCACCTGCGTGCGCCTGAGGCTGGCCAGATGCGCGCCACAACCCAGCTTTTGCCCAAGCTCGTGGGCCAGGCTCCGCACGTAGGTCCCCGACGCCACCCGACACCGAAACCCGCACAGGTCGTCCTGGACCCCGGTAATCTCGAAGGCACGAACTTCCACCTCGACCGGCTTGAGCTCCACCCCCTGCTTCTTCCGTGCCAATTTGTAGGCCGGCACGCCCTTGATCTTTTTCGCCGAAAACGGTGGAGGAACCTGCAGCAACACGCCTACAAACTCAGCCGTCGCGCCCCTCACACCATCAAGTGTTACTTTAGCTTCGCGGACTGGCCCTAAAGGCTCGCCGTCTGCGTCATAGGTAGCGGTCGCATAGCCAAACCGGATGGTTCCCTCATATGCCTTTTCCGAAGCCTGATAGAACTGGGCCAGCCGCGTGAATTTCCCGATCAGCAGCGGCAGTACCCCGGTCGCCATCGGGTCGAGCGTCCCCAAGTGCCCAATCGACCGCTCACCCAGAATCTTCCGCATCCGTGCCACCACATCGTGCGACGTCCATCCCTGCGGCTTATCGACCACCATCACACCGTTCAGCGACATCCTTCTGGTATCGTGTACGCAGAGGTGTTCCTCGGTCAAATTGTCAGGAACCTCATCCAATTCGACAGGGAATTCACTTCCCTGCCGAATACCCGCACCTAAGCCGCTCCCATGATCCCGCTGAAAGACGACGCCCCGCGAGTCACCACGCCCTACGTCACCTACTTTTTAATCGCGGTGAACACGGTAGCGTTCCTCTTCGAACTCTCGATCGGCGCCGGTAGCTCGCGCCAGTTCAATGCGTTTCTCACTACTTTCGGAGTCGTTCCCGCGCGAATTGCCGTCGTCCTCTTCAATCAAGGATACGTTCCCTGGGACCTCGTCTATCAACTGGGAACGCGCTACATAACACCAATCGCCGCGTTTCTGCCGGTGTTCACCTCCATGTTCCTGCACGGCTCCTGGATGCACCTGATCTTCAACATGCTCACTCTCTGGATTTTCGGCGACAACGTCGAAGACTATCTCGGCCACTTCCGCTACATCCTGCTGTACCTGATTAGCGGCGTCGCAGCTATGGCCGTCCACACCCTGTTCAACCTCAATTCCGCCGTACCCACGGTGGGCGCCAGCGGAGCCATCGCCGGCGTAATGGGAGCCTACTTCCTGCTCTATCCACGAGCGAAAGTTCTCACCATCGTTCCCTTTTTCTTTATGTGGTTTATGTGGCTGCCGGCGTGGGTCGTGCTGGGCTACTTCTTCGTTGGACAGTTCCTGCTGGGCGCCGCCACCTCGATTAGTGTCCACGGCGGCAATGCCGGTGGAGTCGCGGTTTGGGCGCACGTCGGAGGCTTTCTCGCCGGCATGGCGCTTATCAAGCTCTTCCCTGTTCGCGCTCGCCGCTACCGCCATGGATTGTACTAGGAGCCTGTAGGAGCATCGATCTCACCCTTCGCCAAAATCAGGCGATACGGTGGTGGGGCAGCTTCACACTCTGTTGGTTTACAGAATGCCCTTCTGCGGCACCAGCATCACTTCACTCACACTTGCCTCAGGAGGCAGGGTGACGGCGTACAACACTGCCGCTGCAACGTCTTCTGCCCGCACCATCTTCTCCCGCGGAGCTTGCGGCCAGAACTGCTCCCAGATCTCGGTGTCCGTCGCGCCGGCAATGAGCGCTGTCACTCGGATTCCCGACGACCTCAGTTCTTCGCGCAAGGTGTCGGTGAAACCCAGCGCCCCGGCTTTCGAGGCATTGTAGGCAGCAAGCTTCGGCACCGCCGTTCTCACCGTCACCGACAACGTATTCACAATCGTTGCGCCGCGCCCCATGAGCGGCACCGCCGCTCGAGTGCATAGAAACATCCCTGTCAGGTTGGTGTCGAGAACCGTCCGCCAAAGCGCAACCGGAGTCTCCGCGGTGTCATAGAGCTTCTGCAAAATTCCCGCGTTGTTGACCAAGACGTCCAACTGCCCCCAGCGCTTCTTTACCTTCGCAAACACCAGGGCCACGGCCTTCTCGTCGCGCACATCGCCAGTTTGCGCCAGTACCTCGCCGCCCATAGCAACTTTCGCTAGTTCCGCTTTAGCCATGTCCAGGGCTGCTGGATCGCGACCGGTGATCACCACGCTGCATCCCTCGACCGCCATTGCTCGGGAAATCGCCAGCCCGATCCCACGGTTCCCGCCGGTGACCACGGCAACTTTTCCAGCCAAACGCGGGTGCCCCCGAGCCTGTCCTGAGCTGGGAGAAGGATTCGCGCCCTTCTTTTGGGCGCTAACCAGGGGCCTTTCACTTCCACCTTTCCGGACTCCCAATCTTCTCCCCAATACCGCCTGAACCTCTACACTCCGTTATTCGCCTTCTCCCGGATCAGCGACAAGAACTCCTGCCGCGTCTGCGGCGCGCGAAACGCTCCCAACATCGATGACGTCACCGTCGCCGAGTGCTGCTTCTCCACGCCGCGCATCATCATGCACAGGTGCCGCGCCTCGACCACCACGCCCACGCCCAGCGGTTGAATTGCCTCTTGGATCGATTCCGCAATCTCCACCGTCAGCCGCTCTTGCACCTGTAACCGCCGTGCGAATACCTCCACCAACCGCGGTAATTTGCTCAGCCCGATCACCCTTCCCCTCGGGATATACGCGATGTGCACCTTGCCGAAGAACGGCAGCATGTGGTGCTCGCACAGGCTGAACATCTCAATGTCCTTCACGATGACCATCTCATCGTAGTCCACGGAAAACAGCGCACCCTTCAGCAACTCATCCGGGTCTTCGTTGTAGCCCTTGGTCAAATACCGATATGCCTTCGCAACCCGCAGCGGAGTCCTCAGCAAACCCTCGCGCGTGGGATCCTCCCCCAACCGCACCAACAGTTCGCGCGTCAGTTCCTCCAGCGATGCGCTGGTTAATGTCGTTTGTGTTTCCATTAAGTCTTTCATAGTCTTCCCGGCCCGAACTTCGGCTCATGTTTGATGATTCAATACAGCCTCAGGCTGCCGGCCTTTGCAGACAACTGATAACTGTTCGCTGACAACTTAGCGCCGCGGCTCCGCCCCTCCCGCATACTCAAAGCTGTTCATGCTGGTCTCTTCGACCCTCACCTTCTCCAGATGAGCCGCCTTCAAGTTTTGCTTCAATTTGTGGAAAATCGTCTCTGCCAGGTTCTCTGTCGTGGGCACCAAATTGGCGAATTCTGTCAGCATGTTCAAATTCTGGTGATCGAACCTCTCGATCACCTCTTTCTCCACCGCTGCATCCAGGTCCACCAGGTCGCACACCATTCCGCTCTGTGCGTTCACGGTCCCGCTCACCGTCACCTCAACGGCGTAGTTGTGTCCGTGGCCGAACCGATTGTTGCATTTCCCGTAGGTTTGCCAGTTCTGCTCGTCTGACAACGTAGGAGCATGCAATCGATGCGACGCTGAAATCGTGTAGCGACGTGTGAGATAGGCCTTCATGCCTCTCCGTAATAGTCCACGAACAGATCCGGCAATTCATACAGCCGCACGCGATGCAGCTTTGCGACGTTCAACTTCTGGTTGAGCCTTTGCCAGATCGCGATGGCGATGTTCTCCGTCGTCGGAATGCGCGACGCAAATTCCGGCACCTCTTTATTCAAGTGCCGATGGTCCATTGCCTCGACCACCTCGCGGTTTAGGATGTCCTTTAACTCTTTCAGGTCGACAACAAAGCCGGTCGTCGGATCAATCTCGCCCTTAACTGTTACTTCAAGGGTGTAGTTATGCCCGTGTCCGTTCGTGTTGGCGCATTTCCCGAACACGCGCCGGTTCTCCTCCTCCGACCATTGCGGATTGTGGTAATAGTGCGACGCCGAAAACTCAGTCTTGCGGGTTAAGTAAATCATGTCCTTTCAGCTATTCTTGTTCGAATACGGCGAAATTGCCAGCCCGGAGAAGAATAGATTGATTCAAGTTCTCCCTGTCTCCGTGGAGGAAAAGTCTGTTCCGGGCACCGCGTACACTCTCCCTTTCCACCTCACAGTTCCCTTCTTATGACAGATGTAGGAATTTACCAAAAGTACCGAGAACAGGGGCAATCCAAAGATCGCAAGCCCATCTGACAACCAGTCAAAATGAGCCTGCCGAATGCGCCGAAAGAAGAAAGCCAGGAATAACACGGCCAGAGCTCCGTTGCCGACAAGCGCGATCCTGTGGCCATTGGAAGTGGCAATCGCCACCCCAAAGATCGACAAGACGATCAGAAGGAACTCAAGCATCCGCTTCGTGGCCAGCCACAAAGGCCGCGGAAACAGCAGCGCCAGGTTTTTCGTCCACCCCTCCCACATCGAGGCAAAGCTGCGATACATCCGCGTGCTCACAACCTCCGACATCCGAAATTGCAGTCTGTGTCCTGCCCGCTTGACCCTCCGCGCCAACTCGACATCTTCCAGAATCGCCTTGGCCACACCGGCATGCCCTCCCACCGCGTCGTAAGTATCGCGGCGAACCAGCAGGTACTGCCCGTTCGCGGCAGCCATAGGCGAGTTTGGATCGCTCACCTCCTTCGGCCGATATGTCGCTGCCAGTTCTGCAAAGATCACCGGCATCAGCACTCGCTCAGCCGGACTGCGGACCTCCTGCTTGGGCGAGTACGATAGCAGTGCAGCGCCAGTTTCTTCCGCTTCATGTATTCCTTGAATAATGGAATTGGGCGCATGAACGGTGTCAGCGTCGGTGAACAGTAGCCAATTCCCTTTCGCAACTTTCGCCGCAGTCCAGCAGGCGTTGGACTTACCGCTCCAACTCGGTGGTAGGGCGTCGGCCCCGATCACCCTCACCGGAAACGACTCGGCAATCTCCCGCGTGCGATCGCTGGAATGATCATCGACCACGATGACTTCGTAGGCTCCGGCCTGAACCACCAACGACTCCAAACACCGCCCCAGCACTGCCCCTTCATTCCTCGCCGGAACGATGACAGAGACCACGGGGACATCTTGTTTGGAGTCCATGGGGTTCGATGTTCGTTTAGCCGGGTAGCGGCGACGCGGTCGACAACGGCGCTTAAAGCTAAGAGCCCAATAGCTGAGCGCTTTCGCTATTATATTTTTGTGCAGCGCTCGCTCTGGTTACCCGTACTGTTGTGCATCGTCATCCTCGCCTCTTGCAACAGCGGGCGCCCGCCGCGCATTGGCGAAACCGCTCCCGATTTCACCATCACAGACGCACAGCACACGGTCACGTTGAGCCAGTTCCGCGGCAAGCCCGTGCTGCTCAACTTCTGGGCATCGTGGTGTGCTCCGTGTGTCGAAGAAATGCCGTCACTGGTCGAGTTGCAGAAGCAAATGGGGGACAGGGCCACGGTTCTCGCAGTCAGCTTGGACTCCGACGACAACGCCTACAGGCAGTTCGTCCGCGACCACAACGTCGACCTGCTCACCGTGCGCGATCCGAAACAGACCTCCAACACCCTCTATGGCACCTTCAAGTTCCCTGAGACCTACATCATTGACCGCAACGGCAAAATCCTTCGCAAGTTCGTGGGCGCCGTCGACTGGACCAACCGCGAAATCGTGGATTACCTCAACAAGCTTTGATTGGTGAGAACTCTTTGCAAGTTCCCAAAGCGGGGAAAGTCCCTCCAAAAGCTACTTTTCTGCCTGACAAATAGCGCGTGAGGTAGAACTGGGTGCTCATAAGGCGGGCCGCCCAACATCCTTCAGTCATTCCTTTGACGTTTGTCGCTACGTCTCACAGGCTGCAAAAGTCGCACGGAAATCGCCCTAACAATTTTAAAACCAATGACTTACGGTAAGGTGGAGGCTACGAAATCACCTAAATTCCCAAAACGGAAGTTTCAGAGTTTGGTACTCCTCAACCGTAAAGCATTGCTGATCACGCTTACCGAACTGAAGCTCATCGCGGCCGCAGCCAGAATCGGACTTAGCAGCAAACCAAACGCTGGATAGAGGATTCCCGCCGCTATCGGGACTCCGATCGAGTTGTAAACAAAGGCGAAGAACAGGTTTTGCTTGATGTTGCGCATCACCAGCTTGCTCAGCCTGCGTGCGCGCACCAAAGCCATCAGATCGCCCTTCAGCAGCGTAATTCCCGCGCTTTCCATGGCCACGTCGGTTCCAGTTCCCATCGCAACGCCAACCTGCGCTTGCGCCAGCGCCGGTGCATCATTCACGCCATCGCCCGCCATCGCAACCGTTCTTCCCTGTTTCTGGAGTTTCTCGATGACTTCCGCCTTATGATCAGGAAGAACCCCTGCTTCGTAGTCGGAGATGCCCAGCTTGCGCGCCACAGCCGCAGCCGTCATTTCGTTATCGCCTGTAAGCATGACGATGCGCGCGCCTTCGGCTTGCAGCATACGCAATGCTTCGGCTGCTTCGGGCTTGACCGGATCAGCGATGCCTAGCAGCCCGACGGCGCGTCCATCAATCGCAACGAACACAACTGTCTGTCCGTCGCGTCGCAACTCATCGGCTTTGCCCCTCAGCTCAGCGATGCTGACGCCTTGGTCCTCGAACAGGCGCTCGCTGCCAACCGCCACCTCGTGTCCGCCAATGGTGCCGATTACGCCTTTACCCGTGACTGAACGGAATCCATCGGTCTGAATCAGTGGAATCCGGTTGGCTTCGGCGGCCTCCACAATCGCAGCCCCCATCGGATGCTCGCTGCCGCGTTCCAGGCTCGCCGCCAGCCGCACGATCTGTTCCTCGTTCTCTCCTGCAAGCGCAATGACGGAGTTCAGCTCCGGTTTGCCTTGGGTCAGCGTGCCGGTCTTGTCCAGCGCGATGGTATCGACCTTCTGGAAAGTCTCAAGCGCCTCGGCGTTCTTGATGAGCACGCCCGCACGGGCACCGCGACCGGTACCAACCATGATCGCCATGGGCGTTGCCAAGCCTAGCGCGCACGGACACGCAATGATCAGCACCGCAACCGCATTGACGACGGCATATGCGAGCCTCGGCTCTGGTCCTATGAACAACCACGCCAGGAACGTAATCACGGCTACAGCGAGCACCGCAGGCACGAAATATGCCGACACTCGGTCAGCAAGTCGCTGGATCGGTGCACGGCTGCGCTGCGCGTTGCTTACCATGCGCACCATCTGCGCCAACACGGTCTCACTGCCCACGCGCTCGGCGCGAATCAACAGCCAACCGGTACCGTTGACCGTCGCGCCAATGACTCGATCGCCGCCGCGCTTCTCCACCGGCATCGACTCGCCGGTGATCATGGACTCATCCACCGAGCTCAGGCCATCCACGACGACAGCATCGGTGGGGATCTTCTCGCCAGGCCGAACACGCAGCTTGTCGCCCACCTGCACCTGCTCAAGCGGGATGTCGTATTCGCTGCCGTCATCACGCATCAGCCGCGCCATCTTGGGCGAGAGGTCCAGCAGTGCACGAATGGCACTGCTGGTTCGGCTGCGGGCCTTCAGCTCCAAGACTTGTCCCAGCAGCACAAGCACGACAATGGCCCCCGCAGCCTCGAAGTACACGCCCGGCTGTCCGTGCAACCCGCGCATGATGTCGGGAAAGATCTGCGGCGCGATGGTCGCGACTGCACTGTAGATGTATGCCACGCCAACACCCATGGCTATCAGAGTGAACATATTGGGGCTGCGGAATCTTACCGATGCCCATCCACGCTCGAAGAATGGCCACCCAGCCCAAAGAACGATGGGCGTCGCCAGCACGAATTCCACCCACGCTGCAATGCGGGGTGAGATGGCGTGCGCCCATGGCCCAATCATGTGGGCCATGGCAATGAGCATTAACGGCACACCGAGCGCTACACCCCACCAGAAGCGCCGCGTCATGTCGCGCAGCTCTGGATTCTCATCTACCCGCTCTGTCACCGTCATGGGCTCGAGCGCCATGCCGCATATCGGGCAGGAACCTGGACCATCACGAACAATTTCCGGATGCATCGGACAGGTCCACTTCGTGCTGCTTGACGGGAGCGGCACCTCCGGCTCCAGAGCCATGCCGCACTTTGGACAAGCTCCCGGCCCGGATTGCCGCACCTCTGGATCCATCGGGCAGATGTAATCCACGGACTTCAAGCTAGGCTTCGGGGTCTCCGGCGTTGATTTCGCTGCCACTCGGGAACCAGCGCTTCCGATTTGAACAGCCTGTGGCATGCCACCAGGCTTGTATCCCTTCCCGAGGTATTTGGAAGGATCCGCTTTGAATTTCTCGGCACAGGCTCGACTGCAGAAGTGGTACAACTTCGCATCGTGCTCCACTGTCCCAGCTGCATTAGCTGGGTCAACGCTCATGCCGCAGACCGGGTCGATCACTGTAGGGCGTGCGGGCGCAAGCGAGACGATACCTTCCATCGTCGGCATGGAGGGTTTATATCCTGGCGCCAGATATTTGGCGGGTTCAGCGACAAAACGATGCATGCATCCGGGAGAGCAGAAGAAGTATGTGTCGCCCTGATATTGGGCTTTGCCGCGAGCCTTGGCTGGATCGATGCTCATGCCGCACACCGGATCATGTGCATGAGCCGACAGCTTCTCGCCACCTGTCTTTTCTTCCACTTCACTCATGGGATGGTGTTGGTTCCTGCAGAACAGTGCAATATAGTAGTGTGTGTTGTTTCACGATCTCTTCAATCATTGCATGAGCCGGGAGAATTTTCGATGACCACCGTCGACGTGATGTTCCGCTATGGAATGCCGCCTACCGAGAGTGTGATGAGCGCCTTCGGGCAGATGAGCAACGTATATGGTATCCGGCGCCTTCAGCTGAATGAGTCGGACAAGACGATTCGGGTGGAGTACGATGCTACCCGGCTCACCGAAGCAAAAATCGAGGGATTGCTTCGCGCGGCGGGGTTTGATACTACCGAGAAGCTGACACTGGTTTCGCCCTCTGAGTAGGGGAGACTTCAACACGGGTTATCCTTCCAAGACAACCTCAATCAGGGCTTTCCCTTGCACTTAGCTTTCGACGAGTCTGGGGGCTGGTGCCCTCTGGAAGCAGCATTTCACAGTCTCGGAGTCTCTGGAGGCCGGCGTTCCCCAAGCCGGCCCCGGCAGAAGGACCCAAAGGGCTATTGGCTAGGGAGTTTTTAAGCTGAAGGCTGGCCGCTAATGCCCCAGAAACGGAAAGGCGAAGTGCACGGCGCGGTGCACTTCGCTTTCATCGTGCGGTCAGACGGGCGGTCCTATTGATCCGCCTTGGGGAGGAACCGTGGAACAACTGCCGAACAACCAATTAAAAGAGGGCCACCAGGAAGAGGACTCTGGCCGAAACCTCTTTACCGATGGCCCTATGCGCCACTTCGTCTGCATACTACAATAGCATCCCGCGTGCCAAACTGGCGCCGCTGATTTTAAAGACGTTGCTCGGGAGAACGGAAAAATTTCGATGTAAAACTTTCCCGCAACTGGAATCTTTTGCCTGAATGCTCGAACCCAATATCAGATTCAGCAGAGTGAAACGATGAATCTGGATCGCCGACGATTCTTCAGAACTTTTGCAACAGTTACAGCGTTTGCAGCTCTCAACTTGCCGCACGCACTGGAGGTAGATGCGCCTCTCTGGAGCAGTACTACTGCACCTCTCCCGCTCAAGCTTGGTGTTGCAAGCTACTCGTTCCGTAAGTTCGGACCTGATGATGTCATTGGGTTCATGCGGACACTGAACACACCTTTCCTGAATGCGAAGGACGTACACCTGCCGTTCACGCCCCTGGCAGCGACTACAGTCGCTGCTGAGAAATTCAGGGCTGCGGGGTTGACGTTGACCGCAGCCGGAACAATCTATTTCCAGAAGGATGAAGATGCTGACATGCGTCAGAAGTTCGACTACTGTCGATCCGCCGGGATTGCATTGATCGTCGCCGGACCAACCCCGGAAACGCTGCCTCGCCTGGAGAAATTCGCAGGGGAGTATGACATCAAGGTGGCGATCCACAACCACGGACCGGAAGACAGGTACTTCCCTTCTCCGATGGAAGCGCTAAAGGCGGTGAAAAGAATGGACCCTCGAATGGGAGTTTGCATTGACGTCGGCCATACTGCGCGAGCCGGGATCGATGTGTCAACAGCGATCCGACAAGCCGGCCCACGGTTGTATGACGTCCATATGAAAGATCTGGTCAAGGAGGGTGGCCAGTGGAAGCAGGTTGCTGTCGGTGACGGCAGCCTGCCGGTGGAGAAGATTTTTGCCGCCCTCGTTGAGACCCGATATTCCGGATATGTCGATCTGGAATATGAAATCAGCGAAAACGATCCACTTCCTGGCATGATCAAAAGCTTTGCGTACATGCGAGGAGTGCTGGCGGGAATGGGATGTAGCTCCTAGGAGGCGCAAGACCGGTTATCACTAAGAACACGAATCCCGGAAGCACTGCTGTGACTCGATCCCGACCGGCAACACCAGGAGTTGATATGGTGCCGGACGTTAGTTCACTCATAATGCAGTGGCTCTACCGGATCGAGCCGCGAGGCGCGAAACGCCGGCACATGGCTTGCGAGCACACAAACGGCTGCAAGGATCGCAGCGACGACAACCACGAGCGTCGCGACGTCCCAAGGCTTGACACCGAACCGATACGGCGCGCGTTTCACTTCGACCAAGGAATATCTCCTAGACTGCTTACTCAGCTAAGTGGCAGCAACTTTCGTCGACGCAGCTGCCGACATGCCGTTATCGAGCGCCTTTAGTGCAGCGACGGCGCGCCTCCCCAGTCCGGCAAAGGCCCCTTCAGAACTCTGTTACAATGGCAGGAGCCGCAACAAGAAGCGCCCTTAGCTCAGTTGGATAGAGCGTCTGGCTACGAACCAGAAGGTCGGGAGTTCGAATCTCTCAGGGCGCGCCATTAATCCCCAATAGAAATGCATCTTTCAGCGATAGTACGTTAGAATCATTCTTCGATTGAATCGTTCTGTTGCTACCATATTGCTACCGCGCAAAGGCATGGGCGGGTCGCTCGCACTTCCCCTTGGAAATCATGGCGGCGCACACGAATGTCCCTTCTGAGCTGAGGGTTGCTGGTTCGATCCCA
>Ga0066395_10000081_pt1 | contig 33030 bp, 30 predicted proteins | sample PanSoiPlot1MoBio_FD_61218 | JGI IMG/M metagenome (GOLD analysis project Ga0066395, IMG submission 61218) | Tropical forest soil microbial communities from Panama analyzed to predict greenhouse gas emissions - Panama Soil Plot 1 MoBio | ecosystem: Environmental > Terrestrial > Soil > Tropical... | reverse complement strand
AAGGCAGTGATGCCGGGCCACAGGAAGGTCGTGAGCCCGGCAGCAATCCCCAGCAAGCCGATGACGATGAGCCACCAACTCGGAATCGGTTTGGCGCCCCCGGTGAAAGCAGCGGCAAGCGCGACGACGCCGTCGATCAGGGCGTATGCACCGTAGAACAGGACAAGCGTCAGAAGCGTGAGCCCCGGCCACGCGAAGGCCAATAAGCCAAACACGATACCGGCGATGCCCCGCAGCAGTACGAGCCACCAGTTCTTGGCAAGCGCGTGCAACATCGGTCGATGGAAGTAACCGGGATGCGTTTCGATAGTCATGACAGTCTCCTCTTTTCTATACTCACGACTTGCCCCCTCTCTCACGGCACATCGGAATCCGACGTGGCTCGTGGACGTTGGGTTTGGACAGGCGGATGCTCCTTCACGACCCGCCCAAACCGCTAAGAGTCAGGAACGGCTGAGACTCGCGAATGTCATTTGCGCGGCGAAGTGAAAGGCCAATGTCGAGCTGACATATGGGCTGGCGCTCCGCGGCTCGATTTCTCAAGGACAGACTTCCCGGAAGCCCTGATGCTGGCTGGCGTCGGCCTAGTACCAGCAGTAGCCCGGAGCCGGAGCGGCACCGGCCCACGCCGACGCAGTCGCGGCTGCTATCGGACATATGCTGCGGCTCCTCATACTAACGAAGCATTGAGGCGCGACCTGAGGCAGAGATGATGTATTCAACCCCAGACAGAAAAGTATCGCAACCTGAAGATTTGGAGGTTTGACCAACCGAGAGCACGAATGAGGCAGCGTCACCGCGAGTCGTGGCCGTGCTTGTCCCGGCCACCCCGATTAATTCACTGAGTGCCGTAACGTTCGCGGTCGCCGGGACAAGTCCGGCGTCGACATCGGCTTATGATTTACAGTGACCGAAATGCCGTCCGGGTGTTCCGGGCGCGTCAACTGAATTGAAGGTCTGCAAGACATTCGCCATTGTAGGGGCGGCCCTTGTGGCCGCCCGGCAGGCCACAGCCTGCGGCAGCGCGAGGGCGGGCACAAGGCCCGCCCCTACGCAATGCGCTTCCCCTCAATTTTGATGAAGCACATGGCTAGAACATCCCATTGGGATTGGCCGCCTCTTCCGGGGCGATCTGCAGCACATCCCAGTGCTCGACGATCTTTCCATTGTCGTCCACTCGGAAGATGTCGATACCTGCCCAGGTGTGTTCACCGGGCCACACTTGCCGACAATGAAGAACCACATAATTTGCTTCGGCGATGACCCGTATGAACTCGACTCGTTTGCCCGGGTATTCGCGCGCCATGCGTTCGAAATAATCTATGAATGCCTGCTTTCCGTCGCCAACACCGGGATTGTGCTGGATGTAAGTGGCGCCGGTGTAGCGCGCGACCGCATCCCGCGGCTGGCAATGATTGAACGCCAAGTCATAGAAAGCCACGACATTCTGTTTGTTTCGTTCCAAATCAGACATTGCCGAACCAGACATCGCCGCTCCGTTCAGGCGCGATCATGACTCAGGGCGCGATCATGACAAGCTGAACGCATGTCAGATGCATGGATCTGCCATTCCTGGCAGCGCCATTCATCCTGTGTTCACCTTGGATCGGGCATTTATGCGGCGCGCTGTCGCGGGGGGAATTTTCTTCAAAATCGGTCCGGTCGTTTCCTTGACCCCGTGGGGGCGCGGGCCTGCTTTTCATTGGATATCAGCCGCCGATGGTCGAGTACGCGCATTCCTTTGATACGCATTCCTTTAACGCTCATGCATTTGACACTCATTCTTTTGATACGTTTGAGGTCGGTGCATTGAGGCCGGATTCGGCGGTGCGCTCGCCGAGGTTTGCACACAAACTCGCCAGGGGCGGAAAGCCGCAAACCTTTGATTTTTCCAATCGGCAGATTGCTGCGCTGTTCGTTCTGTTTGTCGGCATTACGGCAATTCCGATTCTGCTGCATCCGCTGCCGCCACTTTCGGATTACATCAATCATCTCTCGCGTATGCACGTTATCGCGGCAATCGCCGGGGATTCCAATCTCGCCCGTTTCTACCAGGTGGACTGGCAAGTTATCCCCAACCTGATGATGGATATGATCCTGCCCGTCCTGGTGCGGGTGATGAGCATCTATGCGGCGGGGCAAGCCTATACGATCGCGAGCTTCGTGCTGATTTTGTCCGGTACGTTTGCGCTCAACCGGCAGCTTTATGGACGTTGGTCGGTGCTTCCGCTGGCGGCGTTTCCACTGCTCTACAATTACGTTTTTCTCGTCGGCACCATGAACTATGTCAGCGGCATCGGGCTTTCGCTGTGGGCGCTGGTGGCCTGGATCGCCTTGCGCGACCACCGTCTGCTGCTGCGTTTGATAGTGTCGATGCTGTTCGTCACGGCATTGTTTTTCTGTCACCTGTTTGCACTCGGCACCTACGGTCTTGGCCTGCTGGCGTTCGAGCTCTACCGGCTGTGGCTTTCGCCCTCCCTCCCCTCGCCCGCTGGAGGGGGCGACAAGCATCCAGCGGCTCGCACGCTGCCTGCGCGGCTGTTCGATTTCGTCGCCACCGGTCTGCCGTTCCTGCCGGTGCTGCCGTTATTGATGATGAGCCCGACGTGGGGACTGCGCGGTGACATCAGCTGGGAGTTGGCGGGCAAGATCGACGGGCTGATCTATGCCGTCGATGTTTACTCCAATGCGGTGGCTGCACTGCTCGCCGCGATTGTAGCGATCGTGGCTGGTTTTGCGCTTTACCACCGCGCTCTCAAGTTCCACGTTTTCGGATTTGTGCTGCTCGCGGTCGGCACCACGGTCTACGTGGCAATGCCGCGCGTCATCTTCGACACCTACATGGCGGATCAGCGCTTGCCGATCTCGCTTATTTTCATGTTGATCGCCTGTGCGCAACTCGACCTTCGCCCTCTCGGTCTGCACTACGCGTTTGCGCGGCAGGGCGTGGTGGCGGTCCTGGTTCTGCTTCTCGCCGGACGAGTGCTGGAGGTGCAGACCGTTTGGAGGGAGCTGTCACCGGGCACTGCTTCCTTTCGCGAATCCATTGAGCTGATCGATCGTGGCGGCAAGGTGGTGGTCGCCTACGCGGATCCCGACGGCGGCGACGATGTGCGCAATCTCGGTCTCGTGCACGCTGCGTGCCTCGCCGTGATCGAGCGCTCTGCCCTGGTAACGACGGTGTTTACGGTTACCGGCAAGCAGATTTTGCATGTCCGCGCCGATTATCGCGATCGCGTTGACACTCAGGACGGTAGCCCGCCGACTGTCGACAATCTGGTGCGCGTGGTGCATGCGAATGCGAATGCAGAGGATTATTGGCGGCGCTGGACTTCAGATTACGATTATCTCTATGTGCTGTTCACCAACGGCCGTCATGAAAATCCCGATCCTGCGCGCCTGACCCCGATTTTCCGTGGTGAACGGTTCATGCTTTATCACATCGAAAACGCGCAGATCGCCGACGCCGGCGGCTCCGTGAAGTGATTCCTCTTCTCCCTCTCCCCGCTTGTTGGGAGAGGGTCGGGGTGAGGGGGCGTGCCCTCACGCTCAGACTTGGGGCCAGACCCCTCACCCGGCGCGCAAGAGCGCGCCGACCTCTCCCCGCTTGCGGGGGAAAGGTAAAGGCGCGTCAAACGCGTTTGCCTTGCCTCAGGGCGTGCCCGCGGCCTGACGCTGTTCCTGCAGGAACGCAATGAGCAGCTTGTTCACCTGCTCGGGCTGTTCCTGCTGCACCCAGTGTCCCGCCCCATCCAGGAGATGAAAGCCCACCATGCGCGTGCAGGCGCTGGTCTGCATGCTTTCTACGACGCCCGGTGTCTGATAGACGCCCCAGTCGCTCTTCCCTGCGATGAAGATCGATGGCACGTCGACGGTGCGGCCCGAGAACGTCTGCAATTCCGCGATCGTCTTGGGGTCGCTGCCGCGCCGGACCCGATAGCCTTGCAGGGCGCCGGTGAAACCGGTCCTGCTGTATTCCGTGACGTAGACGCCGACCTCGGCGTCGGTCAGCCATTTGCACGCCGCGATCTCGGCCGCGGAGGGCATTTCGGCCGCGACCGTCTCGGCCATGCTCTTGTCCTTGTCCATCACATAGTAAGTGGGAATCTTAGCCATTTCTTCGGCCGTGCGCGCCTTGAGCGGGAACGGCTTATTTCCTTTCCAATCGGCGCTCTTGTAGTGGTAGTAGGCGCGGAAGAAGGCATGCAGGCCCTGCGGGGCATGCAGCATGTCATCATTGGCGCCGCGGGTACGCTGATGGTTCTGGTAATATTTGCGTGGGCGGTCGAGCTTTGCCAGCTCGGCGTCGAGTTCGTCATCGGTCGAGGCCGGGCGCGGTGGTGGAGCGCCGTTGGCGCTGTTGAACGGCAGGCTCGGTGCGCCCGCGAACGGTGAACTCATCAGCGCCAGCGAGCGGAAGATATCGGGTCGGATGAGCGCGGACCACGACGCCACCGGGGCGCCGGCATCGTGTCCCACCACGGCGGCCACGGACCGGTAGCCGAGCGCATACACAAGCCCGATGGCGTCCCGCACCATGTTCAGCGTGCGGAAGGGATCGGGGTCGGCATCATAGGAATCGTCCCAACCGGCGGTTCGGCCGTAGCCGCGCTGGTCAGGAGCGATGACGTGATAACCGGCCGTCGCTAGCGGCAGCATCACCTTGCGCCAGCTGTAGGCAAGTTCCGGGAAGCCGTGCAGCAGCAGCACGGCGGGCCGGCCTGGCTCGTCGAAGCCAGCCTCCAGCATGTGCACCGTCAGGCCGTTGACGTTTGCGACCGCGCGGGAACGGATGCCCGCTAGCAGCGTGCCATTGCCATAGGGCGGAAGGCTCGCGATGTCGGTGCGCACGATGGCGGCGCGTGCGGCGCCTGACGCAAGCGCTACGCCGCCCGTGCCCGCGGCCACCAGAAAGCCACGGCGCGATAGACCGGAAATGCTGCCCGTTTCTTCGAGGCAGTTGAGGACCTGCGTTGGCATAGCCGACTCTCCATATCGCCGGCAAACGTTGCCAGCCGATATGGAGCAGAGTAGAGCGCGTTCCGGTAAATTGGAACCAGTACGGGCTTGCAAAGTCATCTTCTATTCAGCGCAATCGAAACGTTGGTGACATCGGTCCCTTGCGGCTGGATCTCCACTGTCTGGTAGCGCCCGCGGGTCATCAGCGACAAACTGGCGGAGAAGCTATTGCCGCGGGCAGCAACCTGGATGTGATTGCCGCTGGCTCGCCCGGAAATGGTCCCGCTGGCGTTGCGAGTGGCTTCACTCCACGATCCGGAGATGACCCCGTCCTGGTATTCGGCTCGGCCGGCCAAGTCGAAATTGTAGCTTGGGCTCGCACAGCGGATGTTCAGCTGCAGGTCATTACGGTCACTGATGACGCCGTATTGCGCCCGGCAGCGCAACGGTTCCTGCATGCCGCTAGCCATCGTCAGGGTGCCGCCACCAGACCAGCTTCCCGCCATGGCGGTGAATGGCGTAACGGCTGGCCAGCCGGCGTAGGACGATGCGGACAGCAGCAGCAAGGCCATGCCGGCCAGCCGTAACTTATGACTGAGGATCATGCTTGTCTCCCGTTTTAGCTTTGCCTCTTAACGTCCGAGCGGACGATGGGTTCTGTCCGCTAGTCAAACCACCACTTGAAGCGCCGCCAAACAGGCCTTTTTGGTCGGCGGCAAGAGAGCGCGAGCGGTCCGAAAACACGCAAAAGGGAACCCCGGACGATGCGCTGCGTTTTTCAAAACACGCAGAAGCTGAATCCGAGGTTGATACGCAGAAGGGTGAATCCAAGAATGACTTGTGCTCGCACTGGATTGATTGGAATTGTGCTGTTTGCGACGCTCGGACAAGCGTCCGCGCAGCTATCACCGAACCCTGGAAACGGATCGCCGGGCATTGATCCGCGCAGAGGTGCCGTTGCTCCGGCCGCGCACCTTGAGCTTACACCTGAACAGAAGACAGCTATCTCCAAGGCGGTGCGACCGACCGAAGGAAAGGTTAAAGCGCCAGGAAATGTTCCGGCAGTGGTCGGCGCACCGGTGCCGCCCGCGACCGAACTTCACTTTCTGCCTGACGACGCGCTGGCGACGGCGCCTGAGGCGAAGGGCGTCAAGTACACCGTGGCGCAGAATCAGGTCGTGTTGGTCGACCCGACGACAATGCGCGTGGTCGACGTCATTCCGCCGTAGAGAGCGATCGGGAGCGTGGATAGAATGAGAGTCGCCATGCTCGGTGCCATCATGCCCGGATGACCCCGTGCGCGAATTCACGTATCCTCCATGGTGTTGCCCTGAAGCGAAGTGTTAAGAATTCTCCTGGGGCGATGGGCGCCCACGCATGGCCATGGAGGGAGCATGATTTCCATTCTCAAACGCGCTGCCTTGCTGTTCGAGCCGGCTGTCGGGTGCTTGCTGTGCCTGGCTTTGACGGTCGGCATCCCTGGCCATTCGGCCGCGCAGGCCGGCGGCGACACCATTTATGGGGTCACGGCACTTGATGTCGCCCCGAGTGCCGTAAGCCAGGGTGTGGCGCTGCTGCGGCAATACCGCGATGGCACGCTCAGGCAGGCCGGCAACATGGGTGTCACGCTGCTTCAGGAGGTGGGCTGGCCCAATCGCTTCGTGATCTATGAAGGCTGGAAAGACCAGTCCGCTTACGATGCCAACGAAAAGGCCGGCCACACGGCGGAATTCCGCGACAAGCTCAAGGCCATTGCCGGAGCCCCCTACGACCGCCGCGACTACTACGTTGTCACGGTCGGGCCGTCCCGGCCGGCATCGGGAGCCGATACGATCTACATGCAGTTGCATCTCGACGTATTTCCACCCGGCATCGAGCCGACATTAGCGGCCGCGAAGTCGGTGGCCGAAGCGGCGCGCAAGGGCGAAGGCAATCTTCGCTTCGATGTGGTGAGATCGGTCAAGCCGCCGCAAAGCCACACCACGTTCCTCGCCGCCTGGCAGAACCGCAAGGCGTTCGATGCCTATGAAGAATCCGCCTATGCCCGGCAGTTCCGCGATACAGTGGGGCCGCTGCTCGGCTCACCGTTCGACGATCGCCTGTACGTGCCGATCAACTGATCGCCGACTCATCGGGGAGGACCCATGCGTTCCTTGACGCTGCCATCGGGGCGTTTATTCGCTGCGTTCGGCCGCTGTGATGCGGCCGGCGCTCTCATGGTCGCCGCCGCCATCGCGGTCGCACCCGGCGCAAAGGCCCAAAGCGCCGATGCGGTCTATGCTGTGACTTATCTCGACGTTGGGGCCAGCGCAGTGTCGCAGGGCGTCGAACTTATCAGGAAATATCGCGAACTGAGCCGCCGCGAAGCCGCGAATTTGGAGTTCACGGTTTTGCAGGAGACTAGCCGGCCCAATCGCTTCGTCATCATGGAAGGATGGAAGGATCAGTCCGCCTTCGAGGCCCACGACAAAGGGGCTGCGAAGGCGGATTTCGAGGGCGCGCTCAAGCCGATCCGCAACAGCCCTCCGGATCGCCACATGCTGCAACCCTTTGCCAACGCGCCAGCGCAGCCTGTACCTGCGGGCGCGCTCTACATGGTGGAGCACGTGGATTTCCTGGGCGGTGATCCCGCCATCGCGACGGCCGCCGTGCCCATGGTCAAGGCACTGGCCGAGTCCAGCCAGAAGGAAGCGGGTACGGTGCGCTACGACGTCTACCGGCAGCCGCCGCCACGCATCAACCATTATGAGATTGTGGCCGCATGGACGGACGCGAAGGCTTTCGACAGCCACGAGACAGCCGCTCATACACTGCAGTTCCGCGCCGCCACGGCCCAGGGCGGCCGCGCCTGGCGGGCCAATCTCTATGACCAGCGCCTTTACAAGGAGATCAGTCTCGGGACGCGCGAGTGAGATCGCAGCTGCCGAGGCGCCGTCCGGTCTGTACCTCGGTCATGGTCATGTTCTTCGCGCCCATGACCATGGCAATCCGCCCTTTGAAGTCGCCGGATGACAGAGTGTAGGTCGCGTGGGCCTTCGCGGCATCCCGGCCCGAGCATCTGATGTCATAGTTTAGTGACGGGCCGTCCTGCTGAATGTTGATGGCGGCACATTGCCCAAACGGGTTGTTGTCGCTCAGAACCGGCATTGCCGGACCTTTCCACTCCGAAACACAAATCGTCGTCGTCTTGTCGATGGCCCATCGTTCGACGTGCGGCAGCTCCAGACGATAAGCGACCTCATAGGAGCCGCCCTGCAGGAATGGTGCCGGCTCCTCGGCCGCGACAGGCATCCCCGAAGCACTTAGAAGAAGAAGCGATGAGATCAGGCGAAGATGCATCCTGTGCCTCCCGCAGCGCAACGCGTTTCCGTTATGCTACACCACGTGAACCAGCAGGGTGGGCAAAATCGCACGCTTTTTGGCAAGTGGGCAGGGTGGGCAAAATCGCCTGATCTCGGGGAATTCGCCAAACCGGAACCTGTGTTTTTGCTATCTAACGCTACGACCTGATGTCCCCCAATCACCCGTGCAGCTTCATCACCCCGGGGGCGAACTCATACACCACGCCCTGGAGAACTTCGCCTTGGGTCGCGTCTTCGGGCGCCCGCACTCCGAACAGCACCATAAGCGTACGCGCAACTCCGCCATGGGCTGCCATGATGGTCTCGGTTGTGAGCTCCGCCTGCCAATCGCGCACTCGCGCCAGGAGCTCCGCGTAGCTCTCACCCCCGGGGATCGCGAAATTCCACTTGTTGCGCTCGCGCACTGCAAGCGCCGAGCGGTCGAGCGCCTGCACCTCCTCATAGGTCAACCCCTCCCAACGTCCGTACGACAGCTCGACGAGGCGCGGGTCGATAACGTAGCCCTCGCGCGTCAGCCCAAGCGTGTCGCGCAGAATTTCCATGGTCTCGCGGGCTCGCGACAGCGGGCTCGCGACGAAGGCGAAGTCGGCCGGCGCCCTGTGGCGGGCGGCGATGAGACCACGCAGCGTGCTGCCGCAATGCGCCGATTGCCGGCGGCCGACGCCGTTGAGCGGAACATCGAGTTGGCCCTGCAACCGGCGCTCGGCGTTCCAGTCGGTCTCGCCGTGGCGAACGAAATAGAAAAGGGGGAAGCTCACAAGGCTGCGGCGCCCGCTCAATCACGGCGGACCGTGATATCGGGCGCGTCAGGATGCTTCATGCCGACGATGTGATAGCCTGCGTCCACATGATGGACTTCCCCAGTAACGCCGCGCGACAGGTCGGACAGCAGATAAACCGCGGTGTCCCCGACCTCTTCCGCCGTGATATTCCGGCGTAGCGGTGAGTTGTGCTCGTTCCACGACAGGATGTAGCGGAAATCCCCGATGCCTGCCGCGGCCAGCGTCTTGATCGGCCCCGCCGAAATGGCGTTGACACGAATTTTCTTGGCGCCGAGATCGGCTGCTAGATAGCGTACCGAGGCTTCGAGGCCCGCCTTCGCGATGCCCATCACGTTGTAATGGGGCATCCATTTCTCAGCGCCATAATAGGTGAGCGTAAGCATGGCGCCGCCGTCGGGCATCAGCTTCTCGGCACGCTGCGCAATCGCCGTGAACGAATAGCAGCTGATCACCATGGTGTTGATAAAATTATCCTGCGTGGTCTCGATATAGCGGCCGCTGAGCTGGGCGCGGTCGGAAAACGCGATGGCATGGACGACGAAATCTATCGACCCCCACTTAGCCGTAGTAGTGGCGAACACCGCATCGATCGACGCCGGGTCGGTAACGTCGCAATGACCGACCACGATGCCCCCAACCTCGGCGGCAAGCGGCTCCACCCGCTTCTTCAGGGGGGCGCCCTGATACGTGAAGGCGAGTTCCGCCCCATGCGCGCGCGCCGATTGCGCAATGCCCCACGCGATCGATCGGTTGTTGGCAACGCCCAGGATCAGGCCGCGCTTGCCCGCCATCAGCCCCGCGGTTTCCGGCATAAGGTCCTCATCACGCCGGTCCCGGCCGGCGGCCTCCTATGGCATAGGGCTTAAGGAGCCACAAGGCGGCGCGCCGCTCCCCCCGCTTGCGGGCGCTGGAAGGGCAGTCAGCGTGAGGGGCTTCACGCCGCTCAGACTTGTAGAGAGGCCCGCTAACCCGCCCTGCTTGGCCCTCGCCCGCTCGCGGAAAGGGTTTAGCCCTGGGACGTTCTCCCCCCCGCGGAGACCTGTCGAGCCGTGGCTGCAGGAGACTACCGGCCCCGCGAATTGAATGTCTCGGGAAAATCCCCTTCCTTACTTCAAATCCTTGCGCGGATCGTAGGGGTTGTCATGGCGCCACTTGCGCATCAATTCCTCAAGGTCGCGGTCGCCCTTCTCAGGGAGTGCGATGCGCACGGTGGCGTATAGATCGCCGGCCTTGCCTTCGGCCGGCATGCCCTTGCCACTGATCCGGAAGGTTCGCCCGCTGCTGGTACCGGCCGGCACATTGAGTTCGACGGCCCCGTTCAGCGTTGGTACCCGCACCTTGCCGCCGAGCACAGCCTCGTACAAGGTGATCGGTACATCGACACGCAGATTGTCGCCGTCGCGCACGAAATAGGGGTGCGGCGCCACCCTGATGGTGATCAGAACATCACCCACCCCGCCAGGACCCGGCAGGCCCTGACCTTTGAGGCGAATCTGCTTGCCCTCTGCAAGCCCGGCAGGGACCTTGACGTCCACCTCTTTGCCGGTTGGCAGGTGCACGCGCCGGGTCCCCCCCTTGGCGGCCTCGGCAAGCGAGATCGTCACCTCTGCCGTCACGTCGCGGCCGCCGGATTCCTCCGGAGCGAAACCGCGCGCCCGCCCGCGACCGCGTGGCGCGTTCGCAAAGCCGCCGAAAACGCCACTGAGCAAATCATCCAAATTGGAGAAACCGCCCGGCCCGCTTGAACGCCGTACGCCCTCCGGCCCGAATGAAAAATGCTCAAAATTGAAATCCGCACCACCCCGCCCGAAATCGCGACCGAAATCGCCCTTGGGGCCGAAGCCCTCGAAGCCGCGAAACTTGGGCTTGCCTTCGGCGTCGATCTCGCCGCGGTCGAACGCTTTGCGCTTGTCCTCCTCGCCGAGGATTTCGTAGGCCGCGTTGACCTCGGCGAAGCGCTGGGCTGCCTTGGGGTCGTTCTTGTTGGCGTCAGGGTGCAGCTTCTTGGCGAGCTTGCGATACGCGCTCTTGATTGCCGCCGCATCCGCATTCTTTTTTACCCCCAATACCTCATAGGGGTCGCGCATCGTTGATTTCTCCGCTTGGAAACCGGCATACAGCACCGGCTGTTCGGCCTCAATGTGGGGGCAAAGCGCCGTTTTTGCAACGCAACCACGTAGGTTTGGCCGTTGTTTGCGGCCATTCCGGTCTTACCTTCTCACACGGCCGGAAGGAAGGTGCGGACAATGCCAAAAAGCAGACGCCTACTGCCGCCACGGCTTGAAGTTGCGCACTTCCCAGCGGCCGAAGCCGTTGCGGCAGGCCTCGCCCTGCATCCAGGCTTCCGCTTTTTCGCGCACATAACTGGCGAGGAAGTCGTGGCACTCGATGCCATTATCCCGGTAGGCGGTGGCGACCGGCGTGACGGTGCCGTGGGCGCCGGTGAGCGGATTCTCCCACGGCCCGCTGGCGCCGTCTTGTTCCAGGAGCGCTGTGGTAACGGCGCTGGCGACCGCGAGATCGGCATTCGAAAATATCATCGCGTTCTGTGCCGAAATCGATTTGATGGAATCGCTCCTGTCGTCCGGGCCAAAGAACCCGAGTCGGGTCGGCATGCTGCAACCCTCGGTGAAAAGCACAATGACCGCGACGCAGACGGCCCGATGCCAACCCGATATGCAGCACGGTCGGGACCATCGCACGGCGTGTCGCCGCCGCAAAACCCGCGGGAACGCCCACCATAGGCGCGATACAGCACATGCACTATAACCGGACCCACGATACGAAACGCGATACGTAGGCCCCGGCACATGACCGGTCACCAGGAACCCCCGTCGATGTCCGATACCGTTCCAATTGAACACCTGGCCTGGTTAAAGAGTGGTGATTTCACCGAAGCCGAAGAGCCGTTGCGCCTGTTTGCCGCCTGGTTCGAGGATGCCAGAAAGGCCGAGCCCAACGACCCGGACGCGATGGCGCTCGCCACCGTGGGCGCCGACGGACTGCCCAATGTACGCATGGTGCTGCTCAAGGGCTTCGACGAGCGAGGGTTTGTGTTTTATTCCAACGAGGCGAGCCAAAAGGGCCGGGAGCTCGCCGCAAATGACAAGGCGGCCCTCGCCTTTCACTGGAAATCGCTGCGCCGCCAAGTCCGCGTGCGCGGCACCGTCACAACGGTGAGCAACGACGAAGCCGACGCCTATTTCGCCAGCCGCCCGCGCTCCTCCCAGATTGGCGCCTGGGCCAGCAGGCAGTCGAGCCCGCTCGAAAGCCGCCTCGCGTTCGAAAAGGCGATCGCGCTCAATGCCGCCAAATTTGCCCTCGGGCCCGTCCCGCGCCCACCATTCTGGATCGGCTACCGGGTGATGCCCACCATAATGGAGTTCTGGCACGACCGGCCATACCGGCTGCACGATCGCATCGAGTTTCGCCGCGCCAATGCCGGGGCGGCGTGGACGAAAACGCGGCTTTACCCATAGCGACTTTCTTTACCCTCACCGTCTTCGAGGAGGGTGGCGAGCGGAGCGAGCCGGGTGGGTTCACAGGCATGGTCGTGCCGTGGAAGGAGCCCCACCTTCTCCCTCCCCGAAGACGGGGAGGGAGAAGAAGATCAGCTATACTTGCGTCAAATGGGCAGCCCCGCCTCGAAGACCCGAGGGAAACGGCGGGGGAGAAGGGACACCCTGGCTCTCGTGCTCCAAAACCATCCGCTAGGCCACACATAATCCGCGACGCCACGCTATCACGACGGGAATACACGACCCCTATATAATGCGGGCAGAATCGCAGAAGGGTTAGCCGATCAACGCCATGCCGAACACCGCCGCCTCGAACCAGCCGCGCCGCACGCTACTTCTCACCGGAGCCAGCCGCGGCATCGGCCACGCCACGGTGAAGCGCTTTGCCGCCGCCGGATGGCGTGTCATCACCTGCTCGCGCCACGCATTCCCGGAAAACTGTCCATGGGCGATGGGACCGGAGGACCACATCCAGGTCGATCTCGCCGATCCTGAGGACACGCTCCGTGCCATCGAGGAAATCAAGCGACGGCTTGGCGGCGAGTTGCATGCGCTGGTCAACAATGCCGGCATCTCCCCCAAGGGGAACGGAGGCAGCCGCTTGGGGACGATGGATACCACCTACGCGATGTGGCAGCAGGTGTTCCAGGTGAACTTCTTCGCACCCATCATGCTGGCCCGCGGTCTGGTGGAGGAGCTTGATGCGGCGAAGGGCTCAGTGGTCAACGTCACGTCGATCGCGGGCTCCCACGTCCACCCTTTCGCTGGCTCCGCATACGCCACCTCCAAGGCGGCGCTAGCCTCCCTCACCCGCGAAATGGCCTCCGACTTCGGCCCGCGCGGCATCCGCGTCAATGCCATCGCTCCTGGCGAAATCGACACTGCGATTCTGTCGCCCGGTACCGACAAGATCGTGGCGCAAATCCCGCTGCGGCGCCTGGGCACCACTGACGAGGTGGCGAAGATCATCTACGTGCTGTGCACCGAGATGTCGTCATACGTGAATGGGGCGGAGGTGCATATCAATGGCGGGCAATATGTGTGACGGAGAGCCCCACCTGTACGATGAATTGAGCGCTCACGAAACCCATCATGAGTGCCCGCGTGCATTGGCGCGTGATGCGCGGCAACGAATTGACCTTCGAATAAACGAGGGTGACATAACGACACGCGAAGCCAGACGCCTGACTACTATTCAAAAAATGGTTGGAGTGCTCAGAGACGAGCTGGACCTATGTTATCGATTTCTGGCTGAGCATAAGCTCTTGTCCGAGCTTAGGGACACAAAGAGGAACAAGGTCACCAAAAGCTCCGGTTCGACCTGAAGCAACTCACCCGAATGTTCGTTGCGCTGAGCGTGCGGGCGGGACACCCGTGCTCCCCTACAACCACTTCATCCACCTGAAGAAGAAGTACGGCAGCACGGCCGCCAGCAGCATCAGCACGATGGCGAGCGGATAACCGAACTCGAATTCGAGCTCGGGCATATGCTTGAAATTCATGCCGTAGATTGAGGCGATCAGTGTCGGCGGCATGAACACGACGGCCGCAACCGAAAAAATCTTGATGATGTTGTTCTGCTCCAGACTGACCACGCCCAGCATGGCGTCCAGCAGGAAACTGATCTTCTGCGACAGATAGGTAGCGTGGTCGGACAACGACTGCACGTCGCGCTGCATGCCCTTGAGGGCGGCGCGCTGGTCCTTGGCCCATTTCATGCTGTCGGCCTCGGCGGCGAGATAAAGGATCAGGCGTCCGATCGAGACCAGGCTCTCGCGCGCTTTGGACGTATGGTCGCCGCGGCGGCTGATCGACTTGAGAATTTCCCTGAAACTGTGGCCGCGACCCACGCCGTATTCGGACTCCAGGATTTGGTGGGATATGCCGTCGACATCGCTACCGATCCTCTCCAGGATGTCGGCGGCCCGGTCGATTACGGCGTCGAGCAGATCCATCAGCACGGCCTCGCCGGTGACATTCGCCGGACACAGGCGCGCCAGCTTAGCGCCCACGATGGTGAAGGGCTTGGGCTCGTCGTACCGCACGGTCACAAGGCGGTGGTCCGACAAGATGAATGTAACGGGGGTGGTGCCGGGCACGTCGGTGTCAGACTGACACATCAGTGTCGCCGTCATGTAACGCGCGCCGCCCTCGACATACAGGCGGCTCGTGACCTCGATCTCCTGCATCTCCTCGCGCGTCGGCACCGCGATGCCGAGTGTGCGCTCGACCAGCTTGTCCTCCGCCTGGGTCGGGCTGTAGAGGTCGATCCACACGGCGCGGTCTGGCACTTCGCCGTTACAGGTGATGCGTTCGAGGATGGTGCCGCGAGGCACGTTTGCTGACAGCATCCCAAACCCTTAGAGTCTGGCGCGCCTCGAAAGAGGCAGACGTGGCGATAGCATCGCCCGCATCCGGTCAAGTCGGCAAGCGATTCGTGCGTCATCGGGGTGTCATAGAAGCGGTGCACGCAAAACGAAATGAGGATGAATTAGCGAGCACCGCTCAAGAACGGGCACATTACGCGTGTCGTGCCGGCGGTACATGATCCTCTTTGCCTGCGCCATGCCGCCGATCTCCAACGTGAAATTTGTGTAAAAAACTTATTACTTCAAGGCGTTAAGTTAGGTGGTGCATGGTTGCAACAGATTTGCGCATTGATCATGGTCAAGGCGCGGCAAAACTGGAATTAAAACCGAGATTCGATTATTCCTTTAAGGAGTGATAGGTTGACCATGTGGTCCGAGGGCGGAGAGGCGGGTGATGGCGTCCTGGAAGTTTGTATTCCTTAGCGTTGGATTGCTGCTCGGCGGCTGCATGCAGACAACACTTGAGCCGGCGCCGACGGCATCGCTCAAACCCCGCGACAAGGAATTGCTCGCCAGAGCGCCTTACGCTCAGGCCACCATTCCTGAGCCGTTCCAACGGCACATTGTGGACTATCACCGCCGAGAGGCGCCCGGGACGATCGTCGTCGATACCGATAACCGCTATCTCTATTTTGTCCAGCAGGACCATAAGGCGATCCGTTACGGGGTCACGGTGGGCGAGGAGGCGCAGAACTGGTCCGGCGTCGCCAAGGTCGGCAACATGACCGAGTGGCCGGATTGGATCCCAACTCCCGGTGAGCAACAGCGCCTCGGCCCGTTCCCGGCACGCGTGCCGGGTGGCCCGCAGAACCCCATGGGCTCACGCGCCCTGTACCTCTACGCCAACGGCAAGGACACGCTGTACCGGATCCACGGGACCAATCAGCCTGAATACATCGGGCAGGCGATCTCATCGGGTTGTATCCGCCTGACCAACGAGAACGTCATCGACCTTTACAGTCGGGTAAAGGTCGGCACGCCGGTCGTGGTTCTGGCGCCTGGCCATGGTGACTCACCATTCAGTGCCAAGGTCGCGCTGGGCGGCGGGACGCAACAACAGTGACCGCAGATCGGTTGCTTGCCGATCAATAGTCGGTCGCCACCAGTCGCTCGCTGCTCGCCCAGGCGAGCGTTCTGTCGAGCGCACGGCCCAGCCGTTCGAATAATAAGTCCAGCTCTTGCGCCGAAATGATGAGCGGCGGACACAGTGAAATCGTATCGCTCGCAATTGCGCGTACGATGAGGCCTTCGGCCTGGGCCGCAGCGACGCAGCGCGCTCCGACGCCGATCTTGGGATCGAAAGCGCGTTTGGTGCGCTTGTCGGCCACGAGTTCGATCCCACCGATGAGCCCAAGACCGCGCGCCTCACCCACAAGCGGGTGCTTGCCGAGCCGGTTCAGCCAGTCCCGGAACTGCGGTATCAACGCTACCACTTTGTCGACGATGCGATCGCGGGCGAAGATTTCAAGCGTCTTGAGTGCGACGGCCGCCGCCGCCGGATGGCCGGAATAAGTGAATCCGTGGCCGAAGGTGCCGATCTTTCGGCTCTCGTCGACCAGAGCGTCGTACATGCGCGCCGGCATCAGAACGCCAGCAATCGGCAGATAGGCCGAGGACAGCGCCTTGGCAATTGAAATCGTGTGCGGCCGATAGCCCACGACCTCGCTGCCGAACATGCGGCCGAGTCGACCAAAGCCGGTAATGACTTCGTCCGCGATCATCAGAAGATCGTACTTTTCACATACCTTCATGACCTTCGCGAAATAAGTCGGCGGTGGCACGACCACGCCGCCGGCGCCCATCACGGGCTCGGCAATGAAAGCCGCGACCGTTTCCGGGTCCTCCCGCAGGATCAATTCTTCAAGTTGCGCGGCAAGCCGGGTCGCGAATTCCTCCTCGCTCTCGCCCTCGGCGCCATTGCGGTAGTAATGCGGGCAATCGGTGTGAACGACACCAGCGATCGGAACGTCGAAATCTGCATGGTTCGTCGGCAGGCCTGTGAGCGAAGCCGCCGCGACCGTGACGCCATGATAGGCGCGCTCACGGCTCACGATCTTCTTTTTCTTCGGCCGGCCGAGACTGTTGTTCAGGTACCAAACGAGCTTCATCTGAGTGTCGTTGGCCTCGGAGCCGGAACAGCAGAAGAACACCTTTGATACCGGAATCGGCGCGATTTCCTTGAGCTTCTCGGCAAGCTCGATCGCCGGATCGTGACTGCGACCGGTGAACAGATGTGCGAAGGAGAGCTTGCGCATCTGCGCAGCGGCCACCTCGACCAGTTCTTCGTTGCCGTAGCCGAGCGCCGTGCACCACAGGCCTGCCATGCCCTCGATGTAGTCCTTGCCTTCGGTGTCGTAGACGTAAACGCCCTTGGCGCGCTCGATGATGAGCGGGCCCTGGTCGCGGAACGTCGCCAGATTGGTGTAGGGATGAACCAGGGTTTCGACGTCGCGGACCGCGAGATTGCTTAGCGCATTCATCAGGGGCGGCTTTCGGCTGGAAGGTATACGGCGCGGCCACCGGCTATGAATGGCCGGGGCGGCGGGAGAGGAATCGGAACCGGCAAGGCCGCGACGCCCGCGCGGGAGGGCGCAACGAACGACTGCAGTGCGTAGGAATGCGCCTCATCGTGCAGATCCCATTGGCACAGCCGGTGTCCGCCACGACGTTCAGCGCGATCCATGTGGATATGATCTTCGTGATAACCATCCGAGCCTGGGCCAAGCACGGTAGTAAAGCGATTGCAACTCGCAGCCTTCATGGCGACCCGAAATCCTTTCGGTGCTTCCGAATCGGCAGGCCGCATCACGCGCCCATCCTTGAGCCGGATCGAGCGAATGTCGAGCGCGTTGGCAAGGCCGTGCTCGCTCAATTTGGCGCCTGCAACGCGATTGCGGCCACGGCAATCGTAGGAATCGTAGTTTTCGATTGCGCTCAGGGACGCTCCCATCGCAGCGGCAGCCGGCGCCAAGTCCTGACGTACGAAGGACACGACCGCCTCCGCCATCTCGCAACGCAACGTGGCGGGCGGCTCAAGCGTGACTTCGGTGCGATCCGCCAGGATGATCCGTGTCAGGTAGACGACATCGGGCCCGCCGCACCCGGCGGGACTGCCGAGTTCGCCAAGCGGCGTGAAGACGGCGCGATCGGGTGACAAACGCATCTGGCAGACAGTCGGGGCCGCGCCAGCCTCGGATTGCGCAGCTGCGTCGTCGCACAATGCGATGCACGCGAGAGTGGCGCCCATCACGGTGGCGGCAGCCGCTATTGCGCTGGTGACTTTCACGTGGTTCGCGATCTTTCGAGCTGTCGATAAACGCGGGGATGGCCGGCAATATTGCGGGCAATACGGCGAACGTTCTGGTGCCGTTCCGGTAGCATAAATGTGATTTGTCGGGAATGGCGATGCCCTCCTTCGATGTCGCAATCGTCGGCCTCGGCGTCATAGGCAGCGCAGCCCTTGCGGCGCTTGCGCGACGCGGCCGGCGCGTGATCGAAATCGATCGCTTTGCTCCGCATCCTCCTTTCCTGTTCTCCTGACGCTAATGGGTTTCGCTTCCGGTCAACCCATCCTACCCTCTACGCTCTCCCCGCGGCCACTTGGCGCCTGGCTTTCGAGGGTCGGCCGTTGCATGCGGTGAGGGGGTTGCTAGGCTGAATGCAAGCGTCCGGAAAGGATGGCTGCCTTCCGGCAGGCACGGCCGGCGCAGTTGGGGGAAACGACATGCTTGGATTAATGCAGGACTGGCCGCTTCTCTGCCATCGGGTAATCGACCACGCGGCGACCTATCACGGCGCCCGCACTGTGGTTTCACGCTCGGTCGAGGGACCAATTCACACCACGAACTACGCCGAGATTCGAGCCCGTGCCCTCAAGGTTGCCCAACGCCTTGAACGCGAGGGCATCAAGCTCGGCGACCGTGTGGCGACGCTTGCCTGGAACACCTGGCGTCATCTCGAGACGTGGTACGGAATTCTCGGGATCGGCGCCATCTATCACACGGTCAATCCGCGACTGTTCAGCGACCAGATCGTGTGGATCATCAATCACGCCGAGGACCGCCTTGTATTTGTCGACCTCACCTTCGTACCGCTCCTGGAAAAGCTCGCCGACAAACTGCCGACCATCGAGCGCTACATCGTGTTGACCGACGCGGCCCATATGCCGCCTACCACGCTGCGCAACGCAGTAGCCTATGAGACATGGATCGCGGAGGCAGACGGCGATATTGCTTGGAAATCATTCGATGAGAATACCGCCGCCGGCATGTGCTATACATCCGGTACCACCGGAAATCCCAAGGGCGTCCTCTACTCGCACCGCTCCAACCTCCTTCTCGCATTGTGCGCGAACGGTCCCGATGCATTCGGGCTATCCTCGCGCGATATCGTAATGCCGGTGGTACCGCTGTTCCACGCCAACAGCTGGGCGATTGCATTCTCGGCCCCGATGGCGGGCGCCAGCTTGGTGATGCCCGGCATGAAGCTCGACGGTGCGTCGATTTACGAATTGCTGACCGCCCACAAGGTGAGCTGCACCGCGGCTGTGCCGACGATCTGGCTCATGCTCCTGCAACATCTCGAAGCTACCGGCAGCAGGCTGCCCGATCTCAAACGCGTGGTGATCGGCGGCTCCGCGTGCCCGCGGGCGATGGTGCAGAAATTCCAGGATGTTTACGGCATAGAAGTCATCCATGCGTGGGGGATGACCGAAATGTCACCCCTCGGCTCGCTGTGCACGCTCAAGCCGGAATACGCGTCCCTCACCGGCGAGGCCAAGCTCGACATCCAGGTCAAGCAAGGCCATCCGCCTTTCATGGTCGAGATGAAAATCGAGGACGATTCAGGCCGACGGTTGCCGTGGGACGGCAAATCGTTCGGTCGCCTCATGGTGCGCGGGCCCGCGGTGGCGCGGGCCTACTACAGGGATGACAGCAACATTCTCGACAGCGAGGGCTTCTTCGATACCGGTGACGTGTCCACCATGGACCCGTGCGGCTACATGCATATCGTCGACCGCTCCAAGGACGTGATCAAATCGGGCGGAGAGTGGATCTCCTCGATCGATCTTGAAAATCTCGCGGTCGGCCATCCCAAGGTGGCCGAAGCCGCCGTCATCGGCATTCGTCATCCCAAATGGGACGAGCGACCGCTATTGGTTCTGGTGATGAAGAAAGGCGAGTCCCTCAGCAAGGAGGATATGCTCGCTTATATACGCGGCAAGGTCGCCAGCTGGTGGATACCGGACGATGTGGTGTTCGTGGACGAAATCCCTCACACGGCGACCGGCAAGATCCAGAAGACGGCGCTGCGCGAGCGCTTTAAGGATTACCGGCTTCCGACGGCGTAGGGAACGGGCTGCACGCCCAAGCAATCGAAATCCGCTCCAGGAAGGGGCTCAGCACACCTATTGCGCGGCACTCCGATCGCCTTTATGCATGTGTCCTCGGCTCATTAGTTACGCGCAAGCCCAATCGGGCTGATGTCGTGGTCTCTGCGCTCTCCGATCTCGGCTGATTCACGAAAAAGCGGTGAAGCATGACACTTGCTGATCGCATTGACGCAGCGGTCGATCCTGCGCAACCAATGGCCCTCGCGCCTGCCCGCTCTGTTGTGCGGCTCCGCTTCGCTGGTGATCGCGGCGATTACTGGCGGCTGGTGATCCGCGGTAACGCCCTCCAAGCGATCACGCTGGGCATTTACCGGTTCTGGCTGTTCACCGACATGCGGCGGTTTCTGTGGGCGAGCACTGAAATCGACGGCGAGACCCTCGAATACACCGGCACGGCGGTGGAGCTGCTGCTCGGCTTTCTGATGGCGATCGGCATTCTGATTCCGGTCTATGCACTGTTCTTTCTGGCGTCGCTCGAATTCGGTTTTGTCAGTCGGCTGTCGGGCATTGTCGCCATCGTCGTACTGGCGGGCTTTGGGCAATATGCGGCTTATCGGGCCCGCCGCTACCGACTTACGCGCACTGTGTTTCGCGGCTTGCGTTTCCATCAGACCGGATCGCCGGTTCTTTACGCTGTGCGCGCGATGCTGTGGTGGATTCCGACGCTGGTGACCCTCGGGCTAGCCTATCCGTGGATGGTGGCAAACCTCGAGCGATACAAGATGCGCAACACCTTCTACGGCAATGTCAGCGGCACATTTGCCGGCGCGGGGTGGCGCCTGCTCGTTCGCGGTCTGCTGATTTGGGTATTGATTGTTGGACCGCTGGCGGCCGGCATCGCCGGAGCCATGTCTACTATCGACTGGTCCGCCGTGGGGCGCGCCTTGGACCTCGGGAGCGCCGAGGGCGCCCTCGACGCACTGCGCAGCAATGAACGTATCGGCCTAGGTCTTGCCAGGCTGATAACCGGCTTTTCGGGGTCATTGTTCTTCGGGATCATCCTTTATCCGGCCTATCAGGCGATCACGATGCGGTGGTGGCTCGGCGGGTTGCGGCTCGGCACCACGTTGGCCACATCGGATCTGAGTATGGGCGATTATTACGATGCATATCTGCGCTACCTGCTCTATGTGTTCCTGTTCTCGATTGCGTTTTCCATCGTCGCCGGAGCTGTCCTGGGTTTCGGCTATATGGCGTCGCGCGGCCAGGCCGATTTTAGCCGTATGCCATTACCGCATGACGTCTTTGCAGCAGGATCGGCAATCGTCGCCTATGTGATCTACATTTTGGGATGCTCGACCATCTATCAGGTCGTGGTAAAAATGCGGCTGTGGCAGGTAGCTGTGGAAGCGATGCTGATTTCAAATCTTGGCGCACTTGACCACGTGCAAGCCAGCGAGGCGACATCTTCGGCGGTGGGCGAAGGTCTCGCTGACGCGCTCGGCGTCGGCGTCTGAACAGTTGAGTATGACGACAAACGGAACCGGCATCTTCTACGACGGCCGCACCAGCGATCGCCAAGAGGTCACGGTGGAAGTCGGCGATGACGCCGTGCGTGTGAGTGCCCTGAGCGGTCCCGTCCTTGCGCAATGGCGGTTTGCCGAGATCGCTCCGGTGGCGATACCCGCGGGAGGTCTGCGGATCGGCCTCGCTCATGCCACCGCCGCGGCGCGGCTCGAAATCCATAATCCAACGTTGGCGGCAGCGCTGATCGGGCGCCTAAAGCCGACCGACCGAACCGGCCTGACCGACCGGCGCACCCGCATAAAGGTCGTGGCCTTCAGCCTCGTCGCCATCGCAACTTTGGTTGCGAGCGCGATCTGGGGCGTGCCGCTGCTTTCCGATAGGATCGTCCCGCACCTGCCGGTCGCGCTTGAGAGGCGCCTCGGTGCGGCCGTCGATATGGAGGTGCGGCGGGCGCTCGACACTTCGACCGACGGAAAGTCATTCGAATGCGGCATCGGCGACGCGCAATCGGCTGTGGCCGCACGCGCAGCCTTCACAAAGCTAATCGCCCATCTGGAGGAGGTCGCTGGATTATCGCTGCCGCTGCGGGCCGTTGTGGTGCGGCGTATTGATGCCAACGCGATCACGCTGCCGGGCGGCCATATCTACGTATTCGACGGGCTGCTGACCAGGGCAGATTCAGTTGACGAACTTGCCGTCGTGCTCGGCCATGAGATCGGCCATGTCGCCCACCGCGATGGCACCAAAGCGGTGCTGGAGACCGCCGGCCTGTCCTTGCTTTTCGGCATGCTGCTCGGCGATTTCACCGGTGGCGGCGCGGTGATCGTCGCCGCACGAACAGTACTGCGGACGGCCTATTCCCGCGCCGCGGAAGCCGCCGCTGATGAGTTCGGCGCCAATCTGATGTACAAGGTCGGCAGTGACCCGCACGCACTCGGCGCCATCCTGTTACGCATTTCCGGTAACCCGGGAGCAACGACCTCCTTTCACTTTCTGCTCGACCACCCGCAAGCCCAGGAGCGCGCCGACGCGATCGCGCGGATTGCCCGGCCATCACCAATGAGGGCGCTGTTGACGCCGGCCGAATGGGACGCGCTCAAGAACATCTGTGCCGGAGGATGATCCGCAATGTCCTTGGTCATGTCCCGCCTGCGTACCTTGGAGGAAGCGCCCTCACGGCTCGCCGTCTGGGCCCGGCGGATCGCCGTGTTCTCACTCGCGGTGGCGGCAATATCCGTCATTATCGAGCGAGCAGATCTGTTGGAGATCGTCCCTGTGCTGGTCACGTTCGGGGCTGCGCTGGTGCTTGCCATTCTGGCGATCCTGTTCGCTTTCGCGTCGTTCGTCACGCTGTGGAACAATGGCGGACCGGGCTTTGCCCAGGCCGTTTCGGCGGTGCTGATCAGCGTGGGACTGCTCGGCTATCCGGGCTACCTCGCCTATACCGCATATCGATTGCCCGCCATCAAGGACATCACCACCGACCCGATTGATCCTCCACGCTTCGAGGTGGTAGCCCGCCTGCGGCCGCCGAACAGCAGCACCTATCCTGGCCGTGCCACAGCCGAGCTGCAGAAGGAGGCGTGGCCGGATATCGAGCCGCTGCTCCTCACCGTTAGCCCCAAGGCGGCCTTCGACGGCGCCGTAGCAGTCATTACCAAGCGCAAATGGCGCGTCGTTGATTCGCGACCTCCATTGTCCAATCGCGAGGGTCACATCGAGGCAATCGCTCGCACGCCGATCATGGGCTTTCGCGATGACGTTGTGGTGCGAATCCGCGCGACGCGCGAGGGCACGAGAATCGACATTCGCTCAGCGTCGCGCTACGGGACGGCAGATTTCGGCGCCAACGCAACACGCGTGCTGGCGCTACTCGATGACATCGACGACTCCTCAAGCTCCGAAAAACCCGAACGACAGGAGCGCCAAAACAAGGCAGCCCTGAAAGCTTCGGCAAGGCCCGGTCAGGGCGGCAAGCGATAGCGGCCGGTAATCGACGGCGCACCGTCGGTGGCGACCAGGCCTCGCGTCGTCAGATCTTCCAGATGGGCCAGGGTCGACAATGCGGCTGCGCCCGCCAGCCGCGGATCGAGCCCTATATAGATCGCGCGTACCAGCGTCGGAATGTTGGTTTCGCCCTTGGCGAGACGGTGCAGTATCGATGCCTCGCGGCCGCGGCGATGCGCAATATACCGAGCGACGAGGTCAGGCGCGTCGCGGATCACGTCGCCGTGGCCGGCGAGATAGATCCTCTCAGGCCTGGCCGCGAGCCGGTCGAGCGAGGCCATATAGTCGCTCATTGAACCATCGGGCGGCGCTACGATCGAGGTAGACCAACCCATCACATGATCTCCGGAAAACAACACGTCTGTTCCTTTGAGAGCGAAAGCCATATGGTTTGCGGTGTGGCCCGGTGTCGCTACCGCTTCCAGCACCCAGCCATCGCCTTCGATCAAGTCGCCGTCCGCGATAAGACGATCCGGCACGAAATCGGCGTCGCCACCAGCGTCGAGCCGCTTGGTTTCGCCGACGAATAATGGCCGCGATGGCCGGTGCGGCCCCTCGCCATAAGTGAGGGCGCCGGTCGCGGCCCGGATGGGCGCGGCGCCCGGCGAATGATCGCGATGGGTGTGAGTGATGACGATGTGCGTCACCGTCTCCCCGCGCACAGCATCTAGCAGCGCAGCGATGTGAGGCGGATCGACAGGCCCGGGATCAATGATCGCAACCTTGCCGCGGCCGATGACATAGCTGAGCGTCCCTTTGAACGTGAACGGACTCGGATTGTCGGCCAGTATGCGTCGCACCCGCGGCGCAACGTGGTCGACGACACCCGGGACGAGATTGAGAACGCGGTTGAACGGAATGTCTTCGGTCATGCGCGAAAGACTTCCTACCCGACGTCAATGACAACAATCAGCACAACGCTAATCCCCCATTCGCGTTCTCTACAAAATTGTGCGGCGGCCGATAGCGCGATGAGGCACACTCCAAATGAGCAGGATCACGAAGCATATTTGGGATGATTTCCGCTGAATACAAACGTGACGCTCGCCGAGCGCAGCATTCCGTATGCGCACGAGGTTTCTTACCTGCTCGCCTGCCGACCTGCCATCTGATCCGTCACTGTCTGCGAGCGGCGATATCGAGGGTTGGTGCGCGCCATTGTGCTGAGGGAGTGCCTCGATTTCGATTCGGCTGCGGCCGGGGGCACACCGTCCGGCTGCGGCGCGCCGATGCCGCTGCGGCCGGACGCGTCGACCGCGCCTGCGCCGACGTGTGCGCGGCCTTTTCCGATACCGAACCGCGGCCCGGCCGAGCTGTCCTTTTCGCTCGCCTGCTACAGGCGCAGAGCGATCTTCGGACTCACGGGACGTCTGAGTCTCACCCATCCGCATGCGCCGATCGAGCCACGCCGGCGGTCGACGGCAGTCTGGTTACAAGCTCGTCATTTTGCGTCAGCCTTTGAGGCCGTGGCGACAGTCTCGACCAGAGCAATGACGTTTTTTCGAACAGCGTTGTTCTGGATCTGCCGGAACGCGGTCATGAGCCGGAATCCATCCTTAAGTTCCGGCACGTCGAACTGCTCCGCCACCGTGACTTCGATGCCCGCGTCACCAGATGCAGAGAAGAAATAAGTCACCGGTACATCCAGTATCTGTGAAATTTCGTAGAGCCGGCTACAGCTCACACGATTGGTACCTTTTTCGTATTTCTGCACCTGTTGAAAGGCGACACCGAGCTTTTGGCCAAGGTCGGTTTGTGAAAGCGACAGTTGCAACCGACGCAACCGAATACGCTTTCCAACGATCACATCGATTGGATGAGGCATTAATACACCGCTACTTTCTTTGACGGTCAGGTTTGATCAAGCTTTAAGCCGACTCGACGACGTGTACCACCGAGACGAACGCTTATTACTTAGACGTATTTTTGATTTTACTCAACGTGGACGTTGATAAATTTATCATTACGTTGATTTCAGGGCGTAATACGTTAGATTAATGGTACAATTTTTGGTAGAATCATGGACATCCTACAATGATTCGGACCGATTCGACTGAATTTTGCTGCAAATAAGATCAGACAAAACAGCGCCGCCTCCGCTGGCCTGCTGGTTCGGCAGCGCTAAGCCGCGGCGAGCCGGACAGTAAAAGCAGCCCGAACTTCAGTTTGTGGTCCGGCCGCTGAAATGCTCCTCGAAAAGGCCGACGGAGGCGGAGTCATGTGGAGTCATAGCGACCGTTCGACATCCGCGAACCCAACCACCGCGGCCTATCGACTAACGATTGGCCTGTCTTAATCGTTCGGTTGGTGCGGCCGTCAGCCACGCCCGGCGCCGACATGGCGGCGGCATAGACGGCGCGAAATGCAATGCTTGTTACTCAATTCATCCGAGCCGCCGCCTCCTCGGCGCTTACCGGCGATCTGCCCTTTTCAATGGTGTTGGTCAGTTCGATGCCCGCCATGCGGAGACATTCGATCACAACGCCCGGCACGCCCAGGCGCACAGCCTCTTCCTCCGAATAGCGAATGAGGCGCGCCAAGGCCACCACATCGGTTTTTATCGTCACTGGTCACCTCCCCAGTCAGAATACGGCTCCCAAGCCGTAGGTACCCCATTGATCTATATTATCCGCAGAACATGCCTCCGCATAGCGGTCAATGAATTCGCTGCTTGATGCTCGTGAGATTATGGTTTCCAACGCACCCGTTTAGCCGGGAGGCAACAGCCGGAACCAAACAAGCGTCTAATAAGATTCGGAGCCATAAGCCGGCAGCGTCGCCAAGCGGATTGGCGCGGCATACAGCAATGGCGTGAGCAAGTGGTGTCCTTGCGGGTGATGCCAAAACGGCGCAGTCTGAGCCTCTCGATTTCAACGCTACCGCATACAAGAATTCGCGCCAGTCGCAACAAGCTGGGAGGAAGGAAATGCCTGACAGAGCAATGCGTGCCGCCCTGTCATCGATCGGCCTTGCAGCGCTCGCCATACCGGCGATTGCAGCCGACGTGACGCCGCAGCGATTGATGAACGCGGCGAGCGAGCCGCAAAACTGGCTTATGATCCATCACGATTACGACAACTCCCGCCACTCCTCGCTCAAGGAGATCAACCGCGACACGATCAAGGATCTCCAGCTCAAGTATACGTTTTCGATTGGCGGGCGCTCCACCGGCGGCACCATGCGTGGCAAGGAGGAATCGACCCCACTCGTCGACGACGGCTTTATGTACGTGACCGACACTTGGTCGCGCGTGATGAAATTCGACGTACGCAGCGGGACGGAGGCGATCCCACTTTGGCGGTACGATCCGAAAATCCGGGTGTCGCGGACCACTCGCGGCCTTGCCATGTACGGCAACAATATATTCCTGTCCACCTATGATGCCCGTATCACAGCGCTCAACCGGGATTCCGGCGAGGTGGTCTGGGAGGTGCAGGCGGCGGCGCCTATGGACCCGAAAACCGGCACCCCATCAAAAACCCAGGCGTTTTCCGGCGCGCCGTTGGCCATCAAGACTGCCGGCGGCCGCGAACTCCTCGTGCAGGGCGAATCGACCGGCGGCTCGCTGGGCACCCGGAGCTGGATCGGCGGTTTCGATATTCAAACCGGCGCGCTGGTGTGGCGTACCTTCACGATCCCGGCTCCGGGCGAGCCCGGCTCGGAGACCTGGAAGGACAATCACAATGCGTGGCGCATCGGCGGCGCAAGCGTGTGGCAGACCGCCTCCTACGATCCCGCCACCAATCTCCTCTATTTTGGCACCGGTGACGCCTTCCCGACTTTCGATCCCGAATATCGCCCCGGCGATAACCTCTATACGGCGAGCACGCTGGCGGTCGATGCCGATAGCGGCAAAATTGCGTGGTTCTTCCAGGAGACACCCAACGAGCACTGGGACTTCGACACGCCGAGCCCAAAGATGCTCTATGAGACGACCATCAACGGCGAGACCCGCAAGGTGGTGGCGAATTTCTCCCGCAACGGCTTCTACTACACATTCGACCGCGCCAGCGGCCAGTTCCTGCGCGCCGACCAGTACCAGGAAAAGGTGACATGGACCGAGGGGATCGATCCCAAGACCGGCAAACCGCTCGACTACGACCCGACGAGCGACGTGCAGCGCTATGCCGGGATTGGCCAACGGCGCGGCAAGCCCGGACAGGAAGCTTGCCCGTGGTACAGCGGCTCGCCAACATTCTTTCCGCCGACTTTCGACGCCAGGCGCATGATCGCCTATGTGTCCGGCGCCGAAGGCTGCTCGGGCGGCACGGTCGTACGGACCGCGATGGACGAAAAGAAGGACTGGGTCGGACTTCGCATGTGCTGCCAGGAACAGGGTCGGGGCACGGCGCACGGTGCCCTGTGGGCACTGGACGTGCGCACCGGCAAAATCGTTGGCAAGACGACCTATCCGGTCCCCAACCAATCCGGCATGCTCTCGACCGATGGCGACCTCGTCTTCACCGGGCATTCCACCGGTCGTTTCTCCGCCTACGATGCCGACACCATCAACGAGGTGTGGAGCTTCAGTCTCGGAACGCCGATCACGGCGCCGCCGATGACATTCAGCGTCGACGGCAAGCAATACGTCGCGGTGGTGGCGGGCGGCGAGGCGGCGATGCGCGGCGCAGTGCTCTACCAGCCCTCGGCATTCGTGGCGGTGTTCGGGTTGCAGTAATAACCGGTAGGGTGGGCAAAGCGAAGCGTGCCCACCAGCCACTCTCCAGGTGGGCACGCTTCGCTTTGCCCACCCTACAACTGATGACTTATCCCCGTTACGTCGGCCACGGCTTCGGAGGCGCGAATGACGTCGCGGTGAACTGGATCTCTTGAATGGCCTTGAGGCTGCGCGCGCCATAACGGAACGGGATGATCAGGCGCAGCGGCGCACCGTGCTGCGGCGGAATAGGCTCGTCATTGAGCTGCCACGCCAGGACGACCTGCGGGTGCATCAGCGTCGTGATGTCCTCGTCGATGAAATATCCGTCCGAGCCCACCAGCCGGCCATAATGGGCGAAACTCTGGGCACCGACCGCCTGGGCAAAATCGGAGAACCGCACGCCCGTCCACTTGACGGTGCCGCGCGGCATCGGCGCGCCGCATTGCAGCCGCACCACGTAAGAATGCCGCGGCAGCTTTTCGAGAACGTCGAACGTCAAGGTGCCGGACAACTTCGTGGTGCCGCGCGCGTCAACCTTGATCCTCATTTTGCGGAAGTCATATTCGCCGGGAGGCGTCTGGTTCTTCGTGCGCCACAACACGCCCGTAATCGCGCCCGCCTCCTGAGGCGTGTACTCGACCGCTGAACCGTCGGGTTTGAGCGGCAGAGTCGAGATATTCCGAAGCTGGGTGTCCACCAGGCCGTCAGGCTGCGGCTGTGCCGCCTGAGCCATGAGTTGCTCCGGCTTAAGCCCAGCAAGGGACAGGCCAGCCAACGCTGTCGCGGAAAATTGCATGGTCTCGCGTCGAGACATTTTCATGACGCACCTCCCGTATCGGCCGGCATTCCCCTCCGGGATCTCCGGCTCTACCCGCGACCCTAGCGCAATTCGCGCGATGGGGTTACGGCAACTTTTCAATGAATCTCCGGCTCCGGAGTGCTTTCGCCCGCGAGCAGAAAATCGAAATCGCAACCCTCGTCGGCCTGCCCGATATGGGCCGAGTACATCGCCCCATAACCACGCGAATAGCGCGGCGCCGGCGGCTGCCAAGCACCGCGCCGGCGGGCGAGTTCCTCTTCCGAGACGTGCAGATGGATACGCCGCGCATCGGCGTCGACTTCGATTTCATCGCCGGTGCGCACGAAAGCGAGCGGCCCGCCCACATAGCTCTCCGGCGCTACGTGGAGAATGCAGGCACCATAGCTGGTGCCGCTCATGCGGGCGTCCGACAGGCGCAGCATGTCGCGCACACCCGCCTTCACGAGCTTTCTCGGGATCGGCAGCATGCCCCACTCGGGCATGCCGGGACCGCCCTTGGGACCGGCATTCTTGAGCACGATGACGTGGTCCGGGGTGACATCGAGGTCGTCGCGTTCGATCTCGCGGGCCATGTGGTTGTAGTCCTCGAAGGCGAGCGCCGGTCCGCGATGCTTGAGCAGGCGCGGATCGGCGGCAGAAGGTTTCATGACGCAACCGCGTGGCGCCAGGTTGCCGGTCAACACCGCGGTTGCGCCGGCGGTCGAGATCGGATCGTTGAGCGAATGGATAATGTCGCGCAGATGCACCTTGGCGCCGACCAGGCCGTCGCCCAGCGGCTTGCCGGTTACCGTGAGGCAGGTGAGATCGAGCCTGTCGCGCAATTCCGCCATCAGGCCGCGGATGCCGCCCGCATAGTAGAAATCCTCCATCAGGTATTTGCCGGAGGGCCGCACGTTCGCGAGCACCGGGATTTCGCGCGAAATATCGTCGAAGCGCTGCATGTTGAGCGCGATCCCGGCGCGGCGCGCCATGGCCACGAGATGGATGATCGCGTTGGTCGAGCCGCCCATGGCCATATGAACCCGGATGGCATTATCGAACGATGCCGGCGTGAGGATGCGAGCGGGCGTCACATCCTCCCACACCATGTCGACGATGCGGCGCCCGGCGGCCGCGCACATGCGAATGTGGCTGGAGTCGACGGCCGGTATCGACGACGCGCCCGGCAGCGCCAGACCCAGCGCTTCGGCGATCGCCATCATGGTGGCGGCGGTACCCATCACCATGCAGGTGCCATAGGAGCGCGATATGCCGCCTTCGATCTCGGCCCAGTCCTTCTCGGTGATGTTGCCGGCGCGTTTTTCGTCCCAGTATTTCCAGGCGTCCGACCCCGAGCCCAGGGTCTCGCCGCGCCAGTTGCCACGCAATGACGGCCCGGCCGGCACGTAGACCGCCGGCAGCCCCATGCTGATCGCCCCCATCACGAGGCCCGGCGTGGTCTTGTCGCAACCGCCCATCAGCACGGCGCCATCGATCGGATGACTACGCAACAACTCCTCGGTCTCCATCGCAAGAAAATTCCGATAGAGCATCGTGGACGGCTTCACCATCGGCTCGGCAAGCGACATCGCCGGCAGTTCGATCGGCAACCCGCCCGCCTGCAGGATGCCGCGCTTGACGTCCTCGGCCCGCGCCCGCAAATGACCGTGGCACGCGTTGATGTCGCTCCACGTGTTGATAATGCCGATCACCGGCTTGCCGGCCCAATCGTCGGAATCGTAGCCGAACTGACGCAGGCGCGAGCGGTGGCCGAACGAACGCAGGTCGTTGACTCCGAACCAGCGATGGCTGCGCAGCTCTTCCGGGCGTTTGCGGGTCATGGGGAGTCCTGCGGACCGTGGGCGTCTCGCCCGCTGTCGGATTAATGTTGCAAGTAAGAGGCGGGCGGGACGCCCGCGGTCCTCACTCGATCGAGGCGCCGGAGAACTTGACGGCCTTCTCCCATTTCGCGGTTTCGGACGCCATCACCTTGCCGAAGTCAGCTGGCGTACCGGCCATCGGAATGCCGCCGAGGTCGGCGAGGCGCATCTTCATCTTGTCATCCGCAAGGGCGCTGTTGACGGACTTGTTGATCTTTTCGACGATGGTTGCGGGTGTGCCTTTGGGCGCGCCGATGCCGAACCAGGCGCTCGCCTCATAGCCCGGTACCGTATCGGCGACGACCGGCACGTTCGGCAGCGCCTCGTTGCGGACCTCGGTCGTAACCGCGAGCGCGCGCAGCTTGCCGGATTTGATGAACTCGATCGACGACGGCATGTTGTCGAACATCGCATCGACGGTGCCGGCGATGAGATCGGTGAGCGCCGGTGCGGAGCCGCGATATGGCACATGGGTCATCTTGACGCCGGTCATCGCCATGAACAGTTCGCCGGACAGATGCACCGACGTGCCGTTGCCGGACGAGGCCATGTTGATCTTGCCGGGATTAGCCTTGCCGTAAGCAATAAATTCCGTGACCGTCTTGGCCGGGAAGTTGGGATTGACTTCCATCACGTTCGGCACGCGGGTAATTCCCGCGACCGGCTCGATGTCGCGCAGGAAGTTGAACGGAAGCCTCTTGTAAAGCGTCGCGTTGATGCCGTTGGCGGGATTGACCAGGAGCAGCGTATAGCCGTCGGGCGGAGAATTCACCACCACCTCGGTGCCGATGTTGTTGCCGGCCCCCGGACGATTGTCGATCACGAACTGCTGGCCAAGGTGCTCGGACAGGTACTGGCCGATGAGCCGCGCCAAAAGATCGGTCGTGCCGCCGGGCGGATAAGGCACCACCCATTTCACGGGTTTGGTGGGATAGTCCTGCGCTTGCGCCGCACTGCCAGCGAGGCCGAGCGCGACGACGGCAAGCGTCGACAGACGCAACGGTTTCGAAAATGCACGCATGAAGCTTCCTTTCGCAACGGACCTCGATGAGCCTCTCCTTGCCGCAGCGCGGCGGCGCATAGTGGAAGGTTAAGCCGGCCTTGACCGCAAGCACAAGTCCGATCGCACGAGCGATAAAGGCATCTGCGTTTGGCCGCGATGTTCACGTTTCCCCGCTTGCGGGGAAGGTCGCCCCAAAGCGCGCATTCCCTGCCGGCAGGGAATTTGGCAGCGAATATTCGAAAATTCGGCGCCGTTCGGGCGCATGCCCGTGTAGTCCTGCCCGGCGATTCCAGGGCGTTGTCCGCAGGCGTGCAGTTTCCCGGTTTATTCGGGGCAGGAAATTCATGTTGCCCGGGCAGCGAATTTGGTCGGTCGGGGCAGGGGAATTCACAAGGCGAGCGGGGAACTGCGCTGCGGATGCCGGAGCGGCCGTCCGCTGGAGCGCTGGATTCTTGGAACTGCTTCCAAGGGGCACAGCGGCCGGCGCAGCGGGCGGACTAGTGCCGCGATTCGATCGCCCAAACCTATTGCAGGCAAAGCTTAGTCATGTGGTTGGAGCCTGCACGAGAATGGGGCGCGCTCGCCGCGGTCGACATGCGGGCCCGAACGGGTCATGGCCGCAGCCCCGAGGAAAGCGGACCTGTCCGGCACCGGTGCGAGACTTTCTCCTGTGGGCCATAGCACTAAATCGCTTCGCGATAATGGCGAGGTTGAGAAGCTCATCGTCGCTCACCAGGCCGGCCAACTGCAATTCTTCGGCAACCACGCTCGGCTCGCGAATGCGCGGGCCTTCGCGGCCTTTCTGGCGCCGCTCTGGAAGTCAGATTGGGTC